>OGCI01000008.1_pt1 | contig 292862 bp, 222 predicted proteins | sample 1570021 | NCBI WGS metagenome assembly OGCI01 (sample SAMN06264664, study PRJEB24512) | hot springs metagenome | isolation source: Hot spring water | place: South Africa: Tshipise | collected 2015-06-21 | reverse complement strand
GAAGTACCTGGACGGTTGGGGACAGCCTCTACCGTACCGTCCGCGCGTGATTCTGTTCGGCGATATGGAAACCTGGCTGGAGTGGCAGGTTGGTCATCAGGACACGACCGGGTTAGGGCTGGTGCGCGTGGGTGTCACCAGCGACGAATGGGGCGGCACGGTGCAGGTGCTCTATGGCACCGAAGAGGAACTGGCCTATGGCACGGTGTTGCACGAGATCGAGCACCTGTATCAGAGCGAGTTCCTGGCCGGGCGCACGGTCTTCACCCCTGGCTGGTTCATTGAGGGAGACGCGACGTTCTATCAGCTCGACGATGTGCACGACGTGGCGACTGACTACGTCGCCGGTCTGGTGCGTCGCGGCGAACTCCCTGTGTTGTTGCAGGGCGAAGGGCCGGTGACCTTCGGCAGGAATGCCCTGCACGGCTATTATATCGGCTACAAGTTCTTCGAATACATTGACCGGCGCTGGGGCATGGACACGCACCGGCGGATCAAGGAGTTGTTGGCGCAGAACGTGCCCTTCACCGAAGCCATCGAGACCGCGACAGGGCAGAGCGTGATCGAGCTGGAGCGGGCCTGGCGCGAATGGCTCGGCGCGCCGGGCGTTGTCCCTACGCTGATCCCTACCTGGACGCCGCCGCCCTTCCTGGCCTCGCCGACGCCCATGCAGTTCGGCAGCGGGAAGTGATGAGTCTGGAGCTTAGGGGGGAGCAGGGGAAAATGAGTGCTCCAGACTCATTGCTCTGCACTCCTGCTTCCCGACTCATCACTCGCGACTGTGAACGACAGGCAGGTGCCCGCTGGGTCGGCGTCAATGGTCACTGCTGTGCCGGGCGGTGGGTTCTCGCGCAGCAGATAATCGGCCAGCGACTCGCGCACATGGCGTTGGATGATGCGCCGTAACGGGCGCGCGCCCCACTCCGGGTGATCGTTCTGGGCGAGCATCCACTGTTTGGCGGCGGGCGTGAAGTGCAGCGACAGGCCGCGTTCTGCCGCCAGCCTGTTCTCCTTGCTGAGCAGCAGGTCGAGAATCTGCGCCAGATGCTCGTCGTTGAGCGGGTGGAAGATGACGATCTCGTCAATGCGGTTGAGGAATTCAGGCCGGAACGACGCCCGCACCTCCTCCATGACCGCCTCGCGCGTCTCGTCGTCAATGACGGTTGTCTCCAGCAGGGGCGCGCCGACGTTGCTGGTCATGATGATCACCGCCTCGCTGAAGTTGGCGACGTGGCCCTGGGCATCGGTGAGCCGTCCTTCTTCCATCACCTGTAGCAGGATGTCCAGCACGCGACGGTGCGCCTTTTCCACCTCGTCGAAGACCACCACGATATAGGGCTGTTCGCGCACGCGGTCGGTGAGCTGCCCGCCGCCCTCATAGCCCACGTAGCCCGGCGGCGCGCCGATCAGGCGACTGACCGTGTTCTCGTCCATGTACTCGGACATGTCAATTTGCAGCATGGCGTCTTCGCTGCCGAACATGAACTCGGCCAGCGCTTTGGCCAGCTCGGTCTTGCCGACGCCCGTCGGCCCCAGGAACAGGAACGAGCCGATCGGTCGCTTGGGGTCTTTCAGGCCCACGCGAGCCGTCTTGACGGCGCGGCTGAGCGCGATCACCGCTTCGTCCTGGCCGATGATGCGTTCGTGCAGGTGCTCGACCATGCTAGCGTAGCGGGTGCGCTCGTCTTGCCCCAGCTTGCTGACAGGGATGCCCGTCATCTGCGCGGTGGCTAATGTCACGTCCTCGGCGTCCAGGGCTGAGTCGGCCAGTTCCTGGCGAAAGGCCAGGTGCGTCTGATTGTTGAGGCTGACCAGCGACGCGGCGCGGTGTAGCAAATGCTGGGCGCTCAGGGGGAGGGGCGTGCCGCTCAGGTAGCGACGGGCCAGGGTGGCGGCTGTCTTCAGCGCGCTGTCTTCGACGACGATCTTGTAGTCGGCGGCGATGTGCGGCGCGTGCACTTTGAGAATCTCGATGGTCTCTTCCACAGTTGCCGGTGGCACGTGCAGAAGTTGGGCGTTCTCGCTGATGGCGCTGATCCCGCGCAGCCGCTCATCCCAGAGCGTCTGTGTCGTTGTGCCGATGATCACCGGGTCCTGGCCCAGGAAGGCTTTTTGCAGCAGGGGGGTCGCCTTGTAGAACTCGGCTTTCAGTTGCCCCCCGAAGAAGCGGTGCAGGTGCGGGATGAAGAGAATCCCTCCTTTGGCTCGCCGCAGGCCGCCCTCAACGGCCTTTTCCTGCTGATCGAGCAGGGCGCGCTCGTCAATCTGTACCAGGCTGCGCAGCGATTGCGGCCCCTTGCCCTCGGCGATCAGCAGGGCCAAGCTATAGGCCAGGGTGCGCTTGCCCACGCCGTCCGGCCCGACCAGGATCACGTGCCGGTGCACCGTCTGGCTGAGAATCTGGATCAGTTCGCGCAGCAGGTCTTCGCGGAAATAGACTGCCTGTAGCGCGCCCGCCTGCGCCGCCGCGACCATGTCTGCGCTGATCTCCGTCTCGGTGCGCCGGATGACTGTGGCGCTGGTGGCGGAGGACGTGAGGAAGTCGCGGATGGCGCTCTTGGTGATCCCGAACTGCGTGAGAATGCCCGCCGTGCCTACTTCGCGCTCGGTCATCACACCCAGCAGGTGATCGGTGTCAATGGCCAGCTCGTTGAGCGCCTGGGCCACGCTCAGCGCCTCGTCCAGGGCAATGACCATGCTGCGGCTCAGTTCCGCCGAGCGCCCCCCGCCGCCCGCGTAGGTCAGGTCGCCGCCCGTGTCGCGACGGCTTTGCACGGCCAGCTTGACCGTGCGTTCCAGCCGGTCGAGATCAGCGCCGCGCCGTTCAGCGAAGTCGCGCAGGACGCGCGCCGCGGCAGTGTTCTGGCTGCGGATGAGGGCCAGCAGCGCCGCTTCGGGCGTGAGCAGGGGCTTGCCGTAGGTAGTGATGATGTCCACCGCGTCGTCGAGGACAGCCTGAGTATCTTTGGTGAGCAGGTTGGGGTTGAGCGTGCCCATAGAAATTGCGCCAGGGGACACCGGGCTTTAGCCCGGTGGGGAATGGCGCTTGCCCCCTTTCTTCTCCCGTGATATATTCAGAACGTGAATGCCGCTCGGAATATCTTGGTTTCAGCGGCAAGTCGGCCCGGACGGGGCCGCCAGGCGCTAACGTGGCCGGTTGCGGCGTGCGTAGCCTGGGAAGCTCCCCGCTTTAGCGGGCAGAGCCGTCACAAGGTATCAGTCCAGGTACACCGAGAACGAATCCACCTCAAAGGTACTACGGGACAGGCCACAAAACAACCTGGTTCGTGCAAAATGTGACGGGCAATTTGCAACAGCCTGCTGCCCCTCACCTCTGAATCCCCTCTCCCTGGCGACTGCGTCGCGGGGCGAGGGGATTTACTGTCTCTCGCCCAGGTGCTCCCGCGGCGCGGGCGAAGGGGCTGGGGGTTGAGGGGGACTTTTCAAACGGGTCTCTGAGGCTTTCAGGCGGTCTCCAGGCCCAGGTGGGTATATGAAAGAAAAGAGCGGCCTCACACAGCGAAGAGATGCCGCTCTCGGTCGGTCTGACTTGGCGGTGATAATTACGTCGGTTCGGACAGACGATAGCCGATCCCGCGCACGTTGACGATGATGTTCGGGTTCTGCCCCGAAGCCTTGAGCTTGCGGCGCAGATTGCTCACGTGCGGGCGGATGACCTCGCGGGCCTCGTTCTCGTCTAGTGTGTAGCCGCGCACCTCGCGCACCAGTTCGGAGCAGGGCACCACCCGCCCCCGATGGGCGGCCAGATAGAGCAGCAGGTCGAATTCGGTCGGCGTCAGGTCAATAGGTTGATCGCCCACAGCGATCTGATAGCGCCCCGGATAGATAGTCAGCGGGCCGATGCTCATGGTGGTTACTGGCGTCGTCACCCGCTCGATGACTGCGCCGCTCCGCGCCGGTTCGTCGCGCAACACCCGCTCGGCGGTGCCCGTCAGTTCTTCGACGTGCTCGCGGATAGTGCTCAGCAACTGACGGCGACGCTTGAGGTTGCGCGCCCGCTCGACGCCTTCGGCAACGCTGTTGCGGATGTCCTGGCTGCTGCTGGGCTTAACCAGGTAGTCGTGTGCGCCCAGGCGCAGGCTTTCGATGGCGGTTTCCAGGCTGGCGTAGCCGGTCAGCAGGATCACCACCACGTCCGGCGCGCGATCTTTGATGCGGGCCAGCAACTCCACGCCGCTCAGTCCTGGCATACGAATGTCGGTCAGCACCACGTCGTAATCGTAGTGCTCCATCATCTGCAGCGCTTCTTCGCCCGACGCTGCTGCGTGTACCTGATACCCTACCCGCTGCAGCGTCTTGCTGATCGAGTAGCGAATAGCGCCCTCGTCGTCTACTACCAGGATATATGCTTCTTCTGGGTTAATCATCAGCTTTGCGCCTCACCCACGCATTTGCTCCCCCTTTTCATGCTATCTCAACTATAACTGAAGGTTAGCAAAAGTGCAAGTTTGAGTTAATTCTGGCAGTATCCTATCAACAAACGCCGTAGCAGGCATCTTTATACTCGCAGGAGCGCGCTCAGGCGTTGCCAGCGCACCACTACCCCTACTGCAGTCCTGCTCTTTTCGGGGGGGTCAGGCATGGCGAACGGTTCGGCCACACGTCCGCGCACGCCTTCCGGCGTTGGGGCCACGAACCAGGCGATGACGCCGTTCGCTGTCAGCAGCGGCACCCGCTCGCGCCAGGGAGCGGGTACGCGCATAGCGATCAGCGTATCGGCCAGCTTCTGCGAATGCCCGCCCAGTCCGCGCGGGCGAAAGCGGTCGCCAGCCCGCCGAGTGCGCAGGGCCAGCGTTGCTCCTACAGGCACCCACAGCGCGGCGCAGAGCGGATCAGCGTGCAGGGCGGGTAAATCGTCGTCTGGGCGCAGCGGTCGGGCGGAGAAAACCCACGCGCCAAAAGGGCGCTCGACGGTCTCGCCCGCCGTGAAGGATAGACCAGCCTGCGCCGGGTCGAGCGCTGGCGCGGCATCGCCTACCTCTGCTGTGCCCTCGGCTGCCGGGCCGATCACCAGCGTCTCATAACTCACGCGCAGCGCCAATCCGCCGGGCAGAGGGGCGCGCGCGCCAGTGCGCCCGGACTCGGCGAGCGCTACTGCGTCGGCGATATGCGCGTAGGTCACGTCGCGCAGGTCGGGGCGCAACTGACGCACCGCTGCGCGGAGTGTGTAACGCTTGAGCGCCAGCGGCAGGACGGCCCAGGCCGCCCGGTCGAACAGCACGCTGCCCGGCGGCGAGGAGCGAGTCACCTGGCGCAGCGCGGCTTCTCCTGCCGCCTCCAGCACTTCGGCGTCGGCGCGCAGCACGTCCGCCGTCTGCGCCAGCGTCTGACGGATGTTCGGGTTGAGCGTCTCTAGCAAGGGCAGCACCTGGTGCCGCAGACGGTTGCGCAGGTAGGTGAGGTCGGCATTGCTGGCGTCAGCGCGCGGTTGCAACCCGTGCGCAGCGGCGTAGGCTTCGATCTCGGCTCGCGAGATGGTGAGCAGGGGGCGAATGAGCATCGGCCAGAGTTGCGGTGCGGCGGACGAATTCAGGGATGGGTCGCACTGCAGGGGGATGTCCGCCAGGATATGGCTGTCCGTCAGCGGACTGATTGGTGCCATGCCGCGCAGACCGCTCAGGCCGCTGCCGCGCAGCAAGTGCAGCAGCACCGTCTCAGCCTGATCGTCGCGTTGATGGCCGACAGCCACACGCTTTGCCCCCACCTGACGCGCCACCCGCACCAAAAAGGTGTAACGAACGCGCCGCGCGGTCTCCTCGATGCCCAGGCCGAGACTGTCGGCCAGGGCGGGCACGTCGGCGCGACCTGTGGTACAGGGCACGCCCCACGCTTCTGCCGTCGCCCGGACGAAGGCGGCGTCTGCTGCGCCCGCTTCTCCGCGCAGGCCGTGATCGAGCGTGGCGACATGCAGCCGGATGCCCAGCCGGTCGCGCAGGGCCAGCAGCACATGCAGCAGTACCAGCGAGTCCACGCCGCCCGACACGCCCACAACGACCGTCTGACCGGCGGCGCACAACGCATGGCGCTCGATAGCCTGTGTCACGCGGGCGAGCAAATCGGACATTGCGTTATCGTTCGTGCCGGTTGAAGCGTCGGAAATAGCCGTGCGAGATGCCGCGCAATTCTTCGAGCATGATGAAGGCGGTGGGGTCAACGCGGTGAATTTCTTTGACGACTGTGCCCACATCCTGGTGCTTGACTACCGCCGTGACCGCGCCGACCTGTCCCTGCGCGCCCTGGCCATAGGTTTCCGTCGCGCCGAAGCCCGCGGCGCGGATGGCCACGGCGATCTCGTGCGAGAGTTGCGGCGAAATGACATGCACCGAGACGAAACGCTGAATCAGGCGTTGTTCGAGGGTCATGCCCAGGTAGCCGCCGACGGCGAAGCCCACGCTGTAGGCCCCCAGGTTCCATATATTGTTGAGGTTGGAAACGACGCTGCCCAGTGCAACGGCGAAGATCAGCGTCTCCAGGATCGCCAGCAGCGACGCGGGCATCTTCTGCCCGCGCACGATAAGCACTAACCGTACTGTCGTGATCATGTTGCCGACCACCCGCAGCACGAAAATGCCGCCGGCGGTCAACAGAGTATCAGCATCCACCACTGAATCAGTTCCCTTCCACGCCGCGGCTGCGGTGATGCGCTCTGTTCCGCTGCCGCACAGGCTCGTCACGCCGATCATACCACACTTCGCCGCTCCGCCTGAGGGCGGTCAGCCCATGCGATCTGCGCGTCTGTCCGACGGCTCAGCGGGGGAACACGGCCAGCCGATAGTCACCAGTAGCAGCGCCACCCGCCCCGGCCTCGACTACCAGCCGGTAGGTGCCATCCTGCGGCAGCACGGTGGTCAGCGCTGTGCCCGCTGCCAGCAGGTCGCCCGCCGGACCGTACAGCGAGACCTGCGGCTGCAAGAGACTGCCGGGCAACGGTTCTACGGTGATTTCCCAGGTTTCCCTGGCCGCGCCGGAGAACTGATAGCCGCGGCGCGGGACGGCGGCGGTCAGTTCGTCGTGAATGAGGGCGGGCAGCGTGTGTGCGACGAAGAGCACGTCGGCGGGCCAGGCACCGCTGACTGTCGGGGATGGTGATACAGTAGGGGCAGGGGTGAGGTCGCCGGTGCTCTTATCTCTTCCAGTTCCTATCAGCAGCAGGGCGGTCAGCAACAGCAAGGGCACGGCGAAGGCCGTGCCGTAGAGCAAGCCGCGCCACAGTCGCGCCAACAGAGCGAGGCCGGCGTCCGCAGACCGGCCAGAAAGGTGCTCTGTGGGCGGCGGTTCGTCCGGCCAGGGGGTGCTCACCGGCTCACCCTTCGGCAATGGCTTCCACAGTCTGCCGCACCATCTCCGGCGTGATGCGGTCGTCCTTCAGGTAGTCGCGCCCCATGATCTGGTAGAGGGTGGGAATTTCGCAGATGGGCACAACCGGGCCAGAAGCGGACAGGCGCACGTTGGGCGAGGTGAAGACGACGATGGCGTAGACCGGCACATTGGCCAGGCCGCGTTTGGCCAGGAACTTGCGCAGCGCGTAGACATCGCGCACCACTTCGCGGGTGGGGTTGGTGCGGGCCGGGCGCAACTTGCCGTCGCGCGTTTGATTGATCCATTCCGCCCGCTCGTTGATCCACGTCCCGGCGTAGTCCACAATGCGGAAGACCAGCGCCCCCGGCGGCCCGACCAGCACGGCGTCAATGTAGCCCACGCCGCGCTTGCTCACGTTGCGCAGGTACGTATAGCGCCCGTCGAGGAACTGACTCAGCCCTTCGCCCACGGCATAGGCGAGCGGATTATCCTTTTGCAGGGTGAGGGCGCGGACGATAAAGCCCAGGCCGATCAGCACTGCGATTATGCCGACGACAAACAGGAACCCCTGAAACAGGTCGAAGAAGAGGCTATCCCAGAGCGGGAAGAAGATGAACAGCACTCCCAGCGCCACGCCAATAGCGCCGCCGAAGAACGCCAGGCTGCCCAGGAACAGATAATAGCGCCCGCGCCGGGTGATGTTCTGCGAAGGGTTGATGTTCTGCATGGCTATGCTCAGCCGTCTATGCACGCATAGTTCCGTCCGCGAACGGCGCGCGGACGGTTCAATTCTGCTCTGCGATTCTCACGCATCGGCCCGGCGGGAAACCGAAGGGTGCGTTTGTGGCTTGATCTCCGCATTGTCCCGTTCTACCTGCGGGATGGTGACGCTGTCATGCGCAGGTGGGTTTGCCGCGGGCATCGGCACAGTGACTTCTGGGTGCTCGGCCCCCTTGGGTGCTGGTCAGGTGAGGCCAGGATAGTCAGGAGCCATGGCCTTGCGCCTGGCGATGATGGCATCAAGCTGGGCACGCAGTTCGGCCATGCTGGGCAGGGGTTTCTCGATGAAGGCGTCCGCCTGCGAGATGGCCATGATCTGCTTTTCGATGGCCGGGGAAATACGATAGGTGGTGATCAGCGCAATGGCCATGTTGCCGAGCCGCGGACTGCGGCGGATGCGCGCGGCCACATAATGCCCGTCCACGCCCGGCAGGCGAATGTCTATGATGGCCATTTCGGGTAGCTCACCGGTGTAGGTGCCGTTGTCCACGCTCTCCACCCACTGCACCGCTTCCGACCCGTCCACAAAAGCGATGCCCTCGATGCCCCAGAGACGGAACATTGCCACCAGGACATCGTAGATGTCCGGCTCGTCGTCAATCACCATCCACGTAGCCAAGGCCGTGCTCCTGAGCGCTATCGTTATGGTTGAGCATCAGTTTACAATAAAGAGGGCCTGACAGGCAACCAGAGGGGAGGGTGGAAGTGCATTTCACGAAAGTTCACGGTCGGCTGATCATGCATCAGACCTGTTCGGGCTTGTCGTGTATTGTGAACTCAACTGAAAAGCACCCAATTTGAGAGATGGGCGCAAAATGTACAGGCCGTTTGCTGGGCTGCGGTTTACCTCACCCCCAGCCTCGCTTCGCTCGGCTTGCCCCCTCCCCGCGTCGGGGACGGGGTAGCGAGGCGCGCGAGCGCCGAGCGGGGGTGAGGTAAACGCCTCCGCACCGAGCAAATCGCCGAGAACCTTTGAAATGCACCCAAGAGGGAAGGATGTATTGGGCTTTGGGGGCGGAACTCGCTATGGGATTGCTCGTGAGGTTGCGCAGTGCACCGGAAGGATGAAACCCACCGCTGAGCGTCCTGGTTTGCTCTGTCCCCTCGGCGTCCTGGCGGCTCAAAATAGCTACCCCAGAAGCGAATGCACCCGCAGAGGGCGTATGGCAAAGATTGAAGTCGCAGAGAGCGCATAGGCTGCGGAGAGCACAGAGTTTGGGCGTCGTCATTCATCAGGTGAGGGCACAGTGATCATCAAAACACATCGGGCCTGGACATGGATGGTGTTACCTCTGGTCGTGTATATGCTGGCGGCGGTGATCGTCACCTGGCCGCTGGTGCGTCATCTGGACGACCGGGCGGCGGGCACCGGTTACGCCGACACGTTTGAGGTGACGCGGCACATCTGGTGGGCGAATCAGGCGCTGCGCCAGGGCGTGAACCCCTTCGATCAGCGCCTGCTGGCCTATCCCGATGGCTTCATGAGCTGGGCACAGTGGGCGCACCCGCTGCAATATCTGCCGGGCGCGGTGCTGGCGTTTGTCCTCTCGCCGCTGACGGCGTTCAACGTGTTGTTGCTGGTCACACTGGTGCTGAACGGGCTGGCGGCCTACTGGCTCGGCCTGGAATTGAGCGGCGGGCTGCCGATCGCCGCCTTGCTGGGCGGGCTGATCTTTCTGGCGTATCCCGCCGTACAGGGGCACCTGAGCGTAGGTCACCTGGGCATCATCACGCTGTACCCGCTGCCGGTGTTGGCGCGGTGCCTGTGGTGTGTCTGGCGACGGGGCGCGGGCTGGCGGACGGTTGTGCTGGGGGCGGCGGTCTTCGCCCTGGCCGCGCTGGCGTACATTTCGCATCCGGCCTATCTGCTCGTGCCCCTGGTGATGGTGTTGGGCGGGGCGCAGTTCCTCGCTGAGCGAGGGCGCATCTGGCGGCGCGGGGTGCCGCCCCGCGAACAACCCTGGTTGCGCGCTGCAGCGATGATCGCCCTGGGCGGGCTGTTGCTGTTGCCCTTCTACGGGCCGCTGCTTACTGCTCAGGGCCGCGCAGAATTGCGCGCCATGCAAGAGACTGGCCGCGTGACCTTCAGCGCCGACGCGCTCGGCTTCGTCAGCCCGTCCCCTTTTGGTGCCCTGGCGGAGTGGGGAATCACGCCGGACTTCGCGCGGGAGGTGCTCGGCACTAATTCAGCGGAAGGGACGGCTTACGTGGGCGTCATCGCCCTGGGGTTGGTGGCGCTGGCTGTCCTGCGGCGACCGCAGGTTCGTCCCTGGCTGTGGCTGGCGCTCGGCGCGGCGGTGCTGTCGTTGGGGCCGCTGCTCAAATGGCGCGATACGCCGGTCACCGTGCAGATCGAGTCGTTCGAGTCCTATGTGACGCTGCCCTGGCTGGCGCTGCAACGCCTGCCGCTCTTCGACGCGACGCGCACGCCGGGCCGTTTCAACCTGCTCACCGGGCTGGCGATCAGCGCCCTGGTCAGCGCGGGGGCGGGGGTGTTGCTGGCGCGCCTGCGGCGACCGATCCCGGCGGCGGCGCTGATAGGGTTGCTCGGCGCGGGCGTGCTGGTCGAATATCAGCTTTTTTGGCCCTTCCCGACGGGCGATGTGGCGCAGCCCGCCTATTTCCGGGCGCTGGCGAGCGCGGCGGACGTGCGCGCTGTGCTGAACGTGCCGACGGACGATCTGCTGGTCGCCAAGATCGCGCTCTACCAGCAGACCCTGCACGGCAAGCCGCTGATCGGCGGGCACGCGCTGCGCCGTACCCCCCAGAATCCGGCGCTGCTGGCCGTGCTGAACCGGGCGGCGCTGGGGGAGGAGGGGGGTGTCTTGCCCGCGCTGGCGGATGAGCAGGTGACGGCGCTGCTCGCTGCCGCCGGAGCCGACCGGCTGATCGTGCACAAGCGCTTTGTCGCCGAGCCGGAGAGGGTTGTTGCCCGCCTGCGCGATCTCCTGGGTGCGCCAGAGTACGAGGATGAGCAGATCGCCGCCTTTGTGGTGCCGCGGACAAACGCCTCAGCCCAGGGAGTCTGGTTGGCGGCGGGCGATGGTTGGGCGGGGATGGCCGACGATGGGCGCTTTGTGTTGGCGGAGGCGGGCACGTGGCATTTCTACACCGACGCGCCGCTGGTTGAACTGCGTGTGCCTGTGCGGGCCTACGGCGCTCCGCGCACGATAGGCGTGTATCTGGATGGCGATCTGGTGAGCGGCGCGACGGTCGGCGACGGAGTCCTGGAGGTGACGCTGTGGACAACGCCTGGCTTTCACTCCCTCCGTTTCGAGGCGCGCGACGGCTGCGATCCCTATCCTTTCGCCCTGAGTTGCCTGTCCGCCGATCCGCTGGGTGGAGCGTGCGCGCGGGCCGGATCGCCCGCCTGTGTGAGCGCGGTCTTCGGCGCACCAGCGATCAGCGCGGCATCGGCTGAACCGCAGCGGCTCGACGTGGCGCTGGAAAGTGGGCTGTATCTGGACGGCTACATGGTGGCGTTGGGCGATAGGCCGCGCGCGCTGGAGGTGTACCTGTTCTGGCGGACGGAACGCGCGTTGCCGGGGCGTTATGCGCTGTTTGTACACCTGGCCGATCCGCAGACAGCCGTCCCTCTGGCGCAGTTCGACGGTTACCCGGCCATCGCGACCGACACCTGGACAGGTGGGGCGCGCTGGGTCTCGCAGGCGCGCGTGACTCTGCCGGACGATCTGCCGCCTGGCGCCTATGCGCTCAACGTCGGCTGGTTTGACCCGGTGAGCGGGGCGCGGCTGAGCGTGCAGGGCGAGCGTCCCTGGGCCGCCGAAGGGATTATCTACCTGGGGTCAGTGACTGTGGGGGAGACATAGGTGCATTTCAGTTGGGTTCATAGGTGCAAGCGTTGACCTCACCCCCGCTCGGCGCTGACGCGCCTCGCGCCCCCTCTCCGACGCGGAGAGGGGGCAAGCCGAGCGGAGCGAGGCTGGGGGTGAGGTCAACCATAGTGCAGCACATGGCCTGTCACAGTTTGCGCGCCCCCTCAAATCAGGTCTGATGTATTCTCAGCCGACCGTGAACTTTCGTGGAAGCACCCGAGAGACATCGCACGGTGCAAAAATCAATTAATATCTGATAAAATTATTTTATCAATGCGCCGGTGCAGTATTGTCTGCCCGGCGCAGCTACAGAACGGTCAGGATAAGGAGCGAAAGCAGTGGTGCGATCCTACGGTCACTATATCAACGGCGAGTGGGTGCCTTCCGAAAGCGGGCAGTGGTTCGAGACGAAGAGTCCGACGACCGGCGAAGTGCTGGCGCGCTTTCCGCTGGGCACGCGCGGCGACGTGCAGCGTGCCATTGAGGCGGCGGAAGCGGCCTTCCCGGCCTGGCGACGGACGCCCCCGCCCAGGCGCGGCGAAATCCTGCTGCGGGCCGCGCAGATCATGCGCGAGCGCAAGGAAGAACTGGGTCGCCTGGTGACCCGTGAAATGGGCAAGGTGATCGCCGAGGGCAAGGGGGACGTGCAGGAAGCCATAGACTTCCTGGAATACATCGCTGGCGAGGGGCGACGCCTGCTGGGCGAGACGACGACCTCTGAACTGCCCAATAAGTTCTGCATGACCGTCCGCCAGCCGATGGGCGTGGTGGGCTGCATCACTCCCTGGAATTTCCCGATGGCGATCCCCATGTGGAAGGTGGGCGCGGCGCTGATCAGCGGCAACACCATCGTTTTCAAGCCCGCCTCGCTGACGCCGCTGTGTGTGGCGACGCTGGTCGAAATCTTCGAGGAGGCGGGTCTGCCGCCCGGCGTGTGGAACGTGGTGACGGGCAATGGCGGCACGGTGGGCATGGAGATCGTGGAGAATCCGCGCGTGAAAGCCGTATCCTTCACAGGAGGTGTGCCCGCCGGTCGCACGATCTACCAGGCGGCGGCGCAACACCTGAAGCCGGTCGAACTGGAACTGGGCGGCAAGAATCCGCAGATTGTGCTGCCCGACGCCAATCTTGAGCTGGCGCTCGAAGGGTTGCTCTTCGGCGCATTTGGCACGGCGGGGCAGCGTTGCACGGCCACCAGCCGCCTGATTCTGCACGAAGCGATCTACGATCAGTTCATGGAGATGCTGGTACGCCGCACCGAAGCGCTGGTGGTGGGCGATCCGCTCGACCCGCGCACAGACGTGGGGCCGGTAGTAGACGAGGCGGCGGGCCGCTCGATCATGAGCTACATCGAGATCGGCAAGCAGGAAGCGACCCTGATCACCGGTGGCGAGCGGCTCACCGGCGGCCTTTACGACGGCGGCTTCTTCATCAAGCCAACCATCTTCGTCACCGAGCACGGCACGCGCATCAGCAAAGAGGAAATCTTCGGGCCGGTGCTCAGCGTGATCAAGGTCGGCAGCTACGAAGAGGCCATCCGTGTAGCGAACGATGTGGAATATGGGCTGTCGTCGTCGGTGTATACGCGCGATGTCAACCTGGCCTTCCGCGCCATCGAAGACCTGGAGACGGGCATCACTTACATCAATGCGCCAACCATTGGCGCGGAGGTGCATCTGCCCTTCGGCGGTGTCAAGAACACGGGCAACGGGGGGCGCGAAGCGGGCACTAGCGCCATTGACGAGTTCACCGAGATCAAGACGGTCTTCGTGGACTACAGCAATCGCCTGCAGAAAGCGCAGATTCGCGAGGAGTAGCGGCCCTCTGACATCGCACCCGTTGCCCCTCGGCGAGCAGCGGAGGGGCTGGAGACCGATTTCGAGAGGTCCTGACCGGCGGGGTTACCTCATCTCTAAGTCCCCTCGCCCTCGTGACTGCGTCGCAGGGCGAGGGGACTTACTTTCTCTCGATCAGGTGGCCTACAGCGCGGGCGAAGGGGCTGGGGGATATCGGGCGCGGCAAGGTCGCTGACAACCTTTGCACGCCCCCCTGACCGCTGACGAAGAGTCTGGCCGGTCGCAGGGCGATCGGTTACAATGCGCGGTCACTGGCATCATACACGGGAGCCTGCCCGTATGGATCGCTCGCTGCTGCGCAGTCCGCGCGCGTGGTTCACCCTGATCTTGGTTGCCTATGCGTTCTACGCGAGCGCGTTCATCTTCAAAACCAGCGCCCTGGTCGAACAGAACAGCTACGTCCCTCAGACGAAGCGCTACTTCGTGCTCTTCGACGATATGATGATCTCCATGCGCTACGCCCGTCACCTGGCCGACGGGCAGGGCCTGGTCTGGAACCTCAACGGCCCGCGCGTGGAGGGCTTCACCAACCCGCTGTGGGTGGGCTATATGGCGCTCTTCCATCTGCTGGGCGTGGACGAAGCGCTGACCAGCCTGTGCATTCAGGTGAGCGGGGCGGTCTTTGTGCTGCTGACGCTGATCGTCACGCGACGGCTGGCCGATCTGCTGACCGGCGACCCCTGGGTGGGAGTGGGCGCGGCGATCTTCACTGGCTTCTACCTGCCGCTGAACACGTGGAGCTTGCAAGGGACGGAAGTCAGCGCCCTGACGCTGCTGCTGACGGTGACCGCCTGGTGGACGTTGCGGTTGTTGCGGGCAGGGCGTTTCAGCGCCGGGCCGTATCTGCTGCTGGGGCTGACCACCTGGATTCGCCCGGATATGGCTGTGCCCTTTGCGGCACTGACGCTGTTCCTGGCGCTGCAGGATCGCCCGCATCGCTCGCGCCATCTGATCATCGCCCCGCTGATCCTGGCCGCGTTCCTGGTGCCGCAGTTCCTGTGGCGACGCTGGTATTTCGGTGAATGGCTGCCCAACACCTACACCCTGAAGATGGTGGGCTATCCCCTGATCAAGCGCGTCACGCACGGCTACGAGATCGCCACACGCTTCCTGGTGCGCGGGGGGGCACTGCCCCTGGCAGTGCTCATCTTCCGCCGCGACCGGGCCGTCCGGCTGTTGGTCTGGCTCTTCGCCGCGCAGATGCTCTACAGCATCTATGTGGGCGGGGATGCCTGGGAGCACTACGGCGGGGCCAACCGCTACCTGAGCGTGGCGATTCCCCTGTGGTTCATTCTGTTGTGGGCTTTGCTGCGCGCCGGATATCGCGCGCTCGCTGCCAGCGCCCAAACGCTGGTGTCGCCGCCGAAACCGGCTGCGCTGCGGGCCGGCCTGCTGCTGAGCGGCGTTTACCTGCTGGTGGTCTTTAACTACACCTATGGCACAGGTGCGCTCAAGGAGTGGCTGCTGATTGAGCCGTCGCTGTATGCGGGGGAGAACAAGGCTAAGGTACAACAGGCGTTGTTGCTGGAGGCGCTGACCACGCCGGACGCCACCATTGCCCTGGCCGGCGTGGGCATCGTGCCCTATTTCGCCGAGCGCACCTATATTGACCTGCTGGGCAAGACCGATCCGGTCATTGCGCACCTGCCGATGGATCAGACGATCATTCCGGAGTTCAAGCCAGGGCACATGAAGTGGGACTACGCCTATTCGATTGGGGCGCTCAGGCCCGATGTGGTGCTGGAGCTGTGGGTAAAGCCGGAGGACGCCGGGCCATACCTGGATGCCGACTATCTGACGATCTGGTTTCCGCCGAAAAACGCCAATGTCTGGATGCGGCGGGATTCGCCGCATATCCTGTGGGAACGCATCTGGGGCGGGTAGCGCTTACGTGCGCCGCCCGAACAGGGCTGCCGCCGCTTCTTCGGCCTCGCGCATGATCTGACTGATGCGGTTCACAGCGTCGCCCGCTTCCAGCAGGGCGTTGGCCAGCCGGTGCAGGGCGGGGAACACGTCGTTGTGCATCTCGCTATAGAAGGCGCTGGCTCCGCGCCCGACCCACCCGCCATATTCGAGTTCGTCCACGCAGCGTTGCAGGCGCAGGATCAGCGCGTCTACGCCCTGGCTTTCCTGCTGAAATTCGTGGGCGATGGCGGATAGCTCATCATAATCGGCGCGGATGCGATCGTCAGGCATGGTACCTCGCTTTGGGGTAGTGGTGCCGGATCAGTTGTGAGGAGCGCAGCGCAGTGGTACAGTGAACGCGCTGACGTACCCTCTATCTTTAAGTGTAAGCGAGAACAGGGCGCTACGCCAGCAACTTGAGAGGAAATAGTCGTGCAGGAGAATCAGCTTCACCGCAGAGAGCGCGGAGAGCGCAGAGGGAACACGGGGAGATCATTTTCTGTGCCCCTCCTGGGTCTGTTGTGTTCCCTGCGGCGAGTTTGCGCTCCAGCGAGGATAACGTAGATGGGCGATAAGGACGAGACCGAGGTCAAGCTCTACGTGCGCGATCTGGCCGCGCTGGCTGCTCGCCTGGAAGCAGCAGGGGCGGTGCTGGAACATCCGCGCACCTACGAGCATAATATCCGCTACGACACACCCGGCGGCGACCTGAGCCGTCAGTATGTGGTGCTGCGCCTGCGCCGCGATACGCGCGTCCGGCTGACTTATAAGGGACCGGCGGTCATTGCCGAGGGCATCATGTCGCGCTACGAGGCTGAGGTCACCGTAGACGACTTCGAGACGATGGACGGCATTCTGCGGGCGCTGGGCTATGTGCCGTTCGTGATCTACGAGAAGTATCGCACGACATACCGGCTGGGCGAGGCGGAGGTCGTGCTGGACGAAATGCCCTTTGGTAACTTCTGCGAGATCGAAGGGCCGCTGGCAGCCATCGAGACGGCCCTCGATACGCTGGGGTTGGCGGAATATCCGCGCATCGGCACCAGCTACCTGGGCCTGTTCGCCCGGCTGAAGGAGTTGCTCGATCTGCCCTTCCGCGACCTGACCTTCGCTAACTTTGCCGGAGTAGACATTCCACCGGAGGTGTTTGCCAGACTCGCATAAATCGCTTTCGAAGTCAGTTTTGAACAGGTTATGAACAGACAGGCATAATCCTTAACCGGAAACGCATACAGACCCGGTGCTCCAGATTAAGAAGCAGGCAGAAAGGGGGCATTCTCCATGCTGGTTGGCGGTATCGAAGGGGGCGGGACAAAGTTCGTCTGCGCCATTGGCGACGTAAACGGACAGGTGTTGCACCGCGAGCGCATCCCGACGACTACACCGGAAGAGACTCTGCGCCGATCGGTCGAGTATTTCCAGGCGCAGCAGGCACAGCGCGGCGAGAAGCTGGCCGCGATCGGCATTGCCTCGTTTGGGCCGGTTGACCTGAATCCAGCTTCGCCGCACTACGGTTTCATCACGCGCACGCCCAAGCCCGGCTGGTCGTATGCAGACGTTGCCGGGACAGTGCGGCGAGCTTTCCCCCATATTCCGGTTGGCTTCGACACTGATGTCAATGGGGCAGGGCTGGCCGAGCATCGCTGGGGCGCAGCGCAGCACTGGCAAACTTTCGTCTATATCACTATCGGTACAGGCATCGGCGGCGGGGGAATGCACGAGGGACGCACCTTGCGCGGGCTGATCCACCCAGAGATGGGGCATATTCTGCTGCCCATCCGCGCCGACGACCCGCTCAAGCGTGGCGTGTGCCCGTTTCACGCCTATTGCTTCGAAGGGCTGGCGTCCGGCCCGTCCATTGAGGCGCGTTGGGGTCAGCGTGGCGAGACTCTGCCGCCCGATCATCCGGCCTGGGAGCTGGAAGCGCACTATCTGGCACACGCCATCATGGACATCATGGCCGTGCTGTCGCCGGAAGGGTTTGTGTTGGGTGGCAGCGTGATGCATCAGCGTCAGCTTTTCCCCATGATCCGCGCCAAGGTGGCCGAACTGGCGAACGCCTATTTCGTCCATCCGCGTCTGAAGACCTACGAGGATTACATTGTCCCGCCGGGCCTGGGCGACGACGCGGGCGTGTGCGGTGCGTTTGCGTTGGCGATGGGGGCACTGGAGGAGGCGCAGCGTGACTGAGCACAGCGACATCTTTCCACGGGCGAGCGGTGTGCTGTTGCATCCTACTTCGCTGCCGGGGCCGTATGGCATCGGCGACCTGGGGGCGTGGGCCTACCGTTTCGTGGACTGCCTGGCGGCTGCCGGGCAGCGCGTCTGGCAGGTCTTGCCGCTCGGCCCGACGGGTTTTGGCGAGTCGCCCTATCAGGCGCTTTCAACCTTCGCGGGCAACACCAACCTGATCAGCCTCGATGGGCTGGTTGCCGATGGCTGGCTGACCGCTGAGGAGCTGGCGGAGCGCCCCTATTTCTCGCCGCGCAAATGCGACTATGCGGCGGCGATTGCCTTCCGCGACGAGATGCTCTCGCTGGCCTTCGACCGCTTCGTGCGCGACCGCGAGGCCATCGCCGCCTGCGAGGCCTGGGGTCGGCACCCCGACCGCTGGTGGCTGGACGACTTCGCGCTGTTCATGGCGCTGAAGGAATATCACGGCGGGCGGCCCTGGGTAGACTGGACGGAGAGCGAGGTCTTCCGCGAGAAACAGGCGCTGGCGGCGGCTCGCAACATGCACGCCACGCGCATCGCCGAACACCGCTTCCGGCAATGGGTGTTCTTCCGGCAGTGGGACGCGCTGCGCGCCTATGCCAACAGCAAGGGTATCCGCATCGTTGGCGATATCCCCATCTACGTGGCGCACGACAGCGCCGATGTGTGGGTCAACCCGGAACTGTTCGATCTGGACTTCTACGGGCGGCCCAATTTCATCGCCGGTGTGCCGCCGGACTACTTCAGCGCAACCGGTCAGCGTTGGGGTAACCCGCTCTACCTGTGGGAGGAGCATCAGCGCACGGGTTATGCCTGGTGGATCAGGCGCGTGCGGGCCACCCTGCAAATGGTGGACATCGTGCGCATTGATCACTTCCGCGGCTTCGACCTGTACTACAAGATTCCCGCCGACCGGCCTACGGCGCAGGGCGGGCGCTGGGTCAACGGGCCGAAGATCGGCTTCTTCCGCGCGCTCAGCGCCGGGCTGGGGCGCGAACTGGATCAGTTGCCGATCATCGCCGAAGACCTGGGTGATGACCTGGGCGAAGCCGTTACCCTGCGCGACAACCTGCGTCTGCCGGGCATGGCCATCTTGCAGTTTGCTTTCAGTAGCTACGAGGGGGAGGAAAATCGTTTCCTGCCGCACAATCACGTGCCGAACATGGTTGTTTACACGGGCACGCACGACAACAACACCGTGTGGGGCTGGTGGACCAACGAATCCAGCCCTGGCGAGCGCGAGCACCTGCGGCGCTACGTGGGCAGGGACATTGACGAGCCGAACTGGGAGTTGATCCAGATGGGCATGGCTTCCCCCGCGCACACGTTCATTGTGCCGCTGCAAGACGTGCTCGGCCTGGGCGCGACGGCGCGCATGAACAAGCCTGGCGTACCGGCGGGGCAGTGGCGTTGGCGCTGCCTGCCGGACGATCTGCCGCAAGATATCGCGGGCACACCCTGGCAACGCCTGGCGGACTTGACGCGGGCGCACGGACGGGCGCAGGGTTAGTTTGCTCTTGGCGGCGGGCGGTGCTCACAATTGGTGAACATAGGAGCCGACAACGATGAGCCAGGTGATCGAAATCTCCGATGCGGGACGGCTGGCGCGTGGCTGCCTGGTCTGCGGGGCGCGGCTGTGGGATTGTACGGTGGACGGCTGCAAACCGGGGCGTAACCGCGCCGGAGATGTGCTGCACTGCAAGGTCTGCAACACCGCCTATGTGATCATCGGCGCGACCCGTCAGGAAACACGCCCTGGCAGGCAAAGGGTCAGACCGCGATGACGGCGACCGATCCCCTGGTGTTGACCGTGTTCCGCCAGGGCAAGCCGCCCGAACAGACGCGCCGCGAAGCCGACTATATCGAGATACTGCTCGGCCTGTCGGCTCCGACGCACCTGCTGGACGTGCCCTGCGGGGCGGGGCGACTGGCGCTCGAACTGGCGGGACGCGGTCATCGCGTGACAGGTGTAGACAGCGAGGCGGCGCTGCTCGACGACGCCCGTCGGGCGGCTGCGGCGCGCGGCCTGGGCGCGGCCCTGTGCCTGGAACAGCGCGACATGCGCGACCTGCCCTGGCGCGAGACATTCGACGGGGCATATTGCTTCTGGGAGAGCTTCGGTTTCTTCGACGATGAGGGCAACCGCGCTTTTCTGAGCGCTGTTGCCGCTGCGCTGAAGCCGGGCGGAAAGTTTGTCTTCGATACGCACGTTGCCGAGACAATGTTGCCGCATCTGGGGCAGCGTCCCTGGGAGCGCGTCGGCGACGATCTGCTCGTGCTCGAAGAGCACGACTACGATCCCGCAACGGCTATCCTGACGCGGCGTTTAATCATCGTGGGGCAGGGGCGCACGGCGACTGTTGAGCTGCCTATGCGATTGTACGCGTACCGCGAACTGCTGGCGCTGCTCCATGCAGTGGGCTTTGTCACCTGCGAGGGCTATACCTGGCTGAGCCTGATGCCCTTTATGATGGGCGCGCCCCGCCTGCTGCTGGTGGCGAGCAAGGGGGGAACTTGATACCGAGGTTGGCGAGGTCTGATTGTTCATGAAGAGCATGAGCAAATTGACACTCAAGCGAGGGATGCTCTCGAGGTGGGAAATCCCACTGACCGTGCTCTGTCTGGCAATCATAGTCGTCATCGTTTCATTGGCAGTGTGGCCTTCACTTATTGCACAGGGTCGTGATAGTACAATTTTCGCCTATTTTGGTTTTGCCGTGACTAAGGGGGCCGTCGCCTATCGCGATGTGTGGGATCACAAACCACCGTTGGTGTTCGCCATGAATGCTTTGGCCTTCTGGCTGTTTGGGCCAGATCGCGTGGCGATCTGGATCATCACAACGCTCAATACTCTGTGGACGGCGCTTTTGTTTTTCTGGCTGGTCAGGCGACTTTTTCCCGAACGGCGAGAATGGGCCTGGTTCGGCACGGTGTGCTTTGTGTTGCTCATGCGCCATCCCCTTCTAGCAGAAGACGGTAACTACACTGAACCTTACGCTTTGCTCCCTCATCTGGCTATGCTCCTGGCTGGACACGCTTTCTTGCAGCAGCCAAAGCTGCTATGGGCTGGGCTAGTAGGTACGTTCGCCGCGCTAGCGTCAGTGGGGCGGCCAACCTTTGTGGGGTCTGCCCTTTTATTGTGGCCAGCGATCCTGCTGGCACACGATCCGCTGCTACGCGAAAGGCGCTGGTGGTGCTGGTTGATGGTTATGCTAGCTGGTGGTCTAGTAGTATGGGGAAGCGTCCTGATAGGGCTGGCCATCTCAGACGCATTGAGCGATGGTCTTGACGCCATCATTCTCTTCAACTGGTACTATGGACAGTCTGAGCTTGGGTTGCTGCATAAGCTGCTGATCGGATTGACTGATTGGGCGACACGTAGCCTAGCAGTGCCTATTGCGCCTATTGTAGTCCTTTGCCTGGTCATGGTTGGTCGGCAAATCATCTGCCGCCAGAACTACAGACAGGTAGACCGCACCTTCTGGTTATGGGTGCTGTCCGGATTTCTGGCTGACCTTTTGATCGCTAACGTTTCAGGGCGAGGATATAGTCACTATTTCATCGTAATTATCCCTCAGATGGTTTTGCTGTTAGTGGGAGGAATCATCAGGATAGGGTCCCCTCGAACACGCTTTGCTTTAGCGATCTATGTATTTCTTACATTCGGGGGGCTTTTTGTGAAATACGCTGTATTTGAGCCTATTGCAAGGAACAGAACGTTGACGGGACCGTCCCTCGTCCATCCGGTTGCAGTGTATGTAAGGGAACACACAGGCTCTGACGACTTGGTTTATGTCTGGAGTCGAGGTGGCGAAATCAACTTCCAGGCGCAGCGTGTCAATCCAGGCCGTTACTTCATGGCTGCGCATCTAGACTACGATTGGCCTGGCAAAGCGCGCATGATACAAAGTGTCGTTCGCGATCTACAAACAAAGCCGCCAGCCATGGTTGTTGACATGGCCAAACTCGAGCTGTTGACTCCGCTTGATGATGCACTAGACGATCCCGCCCTGCAACCTATACACGATTACATAGCCGAACATTGTGTGCTAGCCGAGCGTATTTTCTACGATCTAGTACCCATCTATCACTGCAACGGTTTTGAACCGAAGGTGACCTCATGACCGACTCCCTACAAGATGCCAAAAAGTGCTGGGAAGAGACCGTGCTCCAGCCAGTGCTGGCCCGTTTTCCGGAGCGCAAGCCGTCGTTCCAGACCTCGTCAGGGATCGAGCTGGAGCGCGTGTATCTGCCGCCGGATGGCGACGCACAGACCTACCTGGACAGGCTTGGCTTCCCCGGCGAATACCCGTTCACGCGCGGTGTGCAGCCAACCATGTACCGCGGGCGGCTGTGGACGATGCGGCAGTACGCCGGTTACGCTACCGCCGAAGAGACCAACGCCCGCTATCGCTTCCTGCTCGACGCTGGTCAGACGGGCCTGAGCGTCGCCTTCGACCTGCCCACGCAGATTGGCTACGACCCCGACCACCCGATGGCGTTGGGCGAGGTGGGCAAGGTCGGCGTGAGCATCCCCACCGTGCACGATATGGCGCGGCTGTTCGAGGGCATCCCGCTGGACAAAGTCAGCACCAGCATGACCATCAACGCGCCCGCCGCGATTCTGCTGGCGATGTACATCGTGGTGGGCAAGCGGCAGGGCGTCGAGCCGCACAAACTGCGCGGGACGGTGCAGAACGATATCCTCAAGGAATACATTGCGCGGGGAACGTATATCTTCCCACCCAAACCCTCGATGCGCCTGATCACCGATCTGTTCGCCTACTGCGCCCGCGAAGTGCCTAAATGGAACACGATCAGCATCAGCGGCTATCACATCCGCGAGGCGGGCAGCACTGCCGTGCAGGAAGTTGCCTTCACCCTGGCCAATGGCATCGCCTATGTGCAGGCGGCGCTCGACGCTGGCCTGGGCGTAGACGACTTCGCCCCGCAGTTGTCGTTCTTCTTCAATGCGCACAACAATTTCCTGGAAGAGATCGCCAAGTTCCGCGCGGCGCGGCGGCTGTGGGCGCGCATTATGCGCGAACGTTTCGGCGCGCAAGACCCGCGTAGCTGGCCACTGAAATTTCACACGCAGACGGGCGGCAGCACGCTCACCGCGCAGCAGCCAGAGAACAACGTCGTGCGCGTGACGTTGCAGGCGCTGGCGGCAGTGCTCGGCGGGACGCAAAGCCTGCATACCAACAGCATGGACGAGGCCCTGGCGCTGCCCACTGAAGCGGCGGTGCAGGTGGCGCTGCGCACGCAGCAGATCATCGCCTATGAATCCGGCGTGGCCGATACGATCGATCCGCTGGCGGGCAGCTACGCCATCGAAGCGCTGACCGACGAGATCGAGCGTCGCGCAGCGGAGTACATCGCCCGCATTGATGCCATGGGCGGGGCGCTGACCGCCATTGAAACCGGCTATATTCAGAACGAGATCAACGAGGCGGCCTATGCCACGCAGCGGGCCATCGAGCGCGGCGAGCAGATCGTCGTCGGCGTGAATGCTTTCACTTCCGACGGTGAGGAGAGCGCCTCGCTGGATATTCTGAAGGTTGACCCCGCCATCGAAGCGGCGCAGCGCGAACGGCTGGCCCGTCTGCGCGCGGAGCGCGACAACGCCAGGGTGTGCGAGTTGCTGGCACACCTGGAGACAGCAGCGCGCAGCACAGACAACCTGATGCCGCTGTTCATCGCCTGCGTGGAAAACGACGTGACGCTCGGCGAAATCTGCGGGGTATTGCGCGGCGTTTTTGGTGAATACCGGCCCAGCATCACCCTGTAGGGATCATCACAGAGCGTGGAGAAGGCACAGAGAGGCTCAGAGGGCAAGGGAGAATCTCTGCACACTCCGCGGTCAAGCTTTTGATGCCGCGCGCGCGACTTTCGCCCTGCGAAGGTTGGATTATACTAACTGCCAGCCGCACCAGTGCCTGGGCGGTAACAGGCCGGGCAAAGCAATCCCCTCGCGGTTGGCTGTCGCCCCGACAGCCGATCGCTTGAGTCGAAGGAGAGTGGGCTGATGTCTGCGCGAACACGTCGAGCTTTGCGGATCACGATCCTGGTTGGCTGGGCGATGGCCGCCTTGCTGATAGTCATGCCAGTCCTGGCCCAGGGGGGCGAGAGTACCCCGCCAGCCGAGGGTGGGACAACTCCCGGCACGCCCGAAGACCTCAGCGAGGCCGCCGCGCGGTTGGTGCCGCTGTTGGTCGGCGCGGCGCTGATCGAGCGCACCCTTGAGTTTCTGTTCGCCTGGTCGGAACGCGCCGCCCTGGACGCCACCAGCTCGATGCGCGGCATCGCGACGCGCATCAGCGGGCTGGTGCGGGTGGACTTCCACCAGGCGTACGAGCGCTTTGACGAATTGAGCGAAGCCCTGGTGCGTCGCCGTCAGGCAGCGATACCCGCCGAAGCGGGCGATCCCGCCGCCGCCGACCCCGCCGAATGGCCGCTGCAACACCTGGAAGAGCAGCTTTCGGCCATCGAGACCTTGCTGACCGACACCGAAGCCAAGCTCAAACAGATCATGGACTCGCCGCTGTACAAAGAGCGCAAGAAGATGGTGGCGGGGGTGCTGAGCATGATCCTGGGCGTGCTGCTGGCTTTCACCGCCAGCCTGCGCCTCTTCGAGCCGCTCGATGTGCAGGTCTCTGGCTGGTTTGAGGGCACCTTCGCGGTCATAGACACCGTCTTGGCGGGCATTCTGATGGGCCTGGGCACCGACTGGGTGCATCAGGTGATCAGCCTGCTGACCAAAGGGCAACGCGCCCTGGGCCGCGCTGGGGAAGGCGTCCGCCTGGATGTGGACAGCGTGCAGAACCTGGCCGCGGAGGCGATTCAGCAGGAATTTGATCGGCGCTGGAAAGAATTGCGCGAGCAGATGGAAGCGCAGCTCGCCGGCATAGCGGGGATTGACACCGCGCCCGGTTGAAGAGAGACGCCGCAGGCGGCGCTCACGGATGAGGAACTGGAACGGGCCGAAGAGGCCCAGCTGGCCCGCCTGGGGGCTGCCGCTGCTGGCGTTGCCGTGCCTCTGCGGCGTGCGGTGACGGCCATCGCGCCCCCCGCTGGGGCGATCCCCCTGCGCGATGTCACGGTGACTGTGCGCCCTGGGGGTACGGCTGTCTATGCCGCGCCGGAGAGTCGCGCCGACCGGTTGGGCGAACTGCCCGCCGGGGCGCAACAGGTCGTGCACGCGGTGAAGTTTGGCGAGTATTCGTGGCTGCTCATCCCCTGGCAAGATGGCAGCGCCTGGATTCCCGGCGAAGACACCGATTTTCCGCGCTCGGCGGCCTATACTCAGGTGGTCAATGCCTGGTACGAGTCCGAGGCGGTGCTGGCCTTCCGGCGCGCTCTGGCCGCCGATCTCTTGCGTGTGCGTGGAGCAGACGCGGCGCAACTGGCCCGCCTGAGCGCCCTCAGCGGCGAGGCGCTGCGACAGACCGAAGATACGCTCGCCCGCCAGACGATTCCGCCCGCCGCGCGACAGATACGCGATCTGGCCGAACAGGTGGGCCTGCCCGCGCCGTTCGAGTACCTGCCGGTGCACACTTCGCCGCCCGCGGGGATCGAGGCGCTGGAGTTTCAAGGCTTCGGCCCCACCACCATCGCCCACGAACAATGGGAACTCTTCTACCAAGACACGCGCGGCATGAATCCCGGCCTGGACTTCTTTGTGCCGGAAGGGTCGCCGCTGATCGCGGTGGCGGATGGGGTGATCGTGGACTTCCGCTTTCTGGCCGACGAAGCAGATCGCTCGCTGGCGCTACGCCCCTATCTGCCGGAGGCGTATCGCGCCGCGGACGGCTCGCGCCTGCTCTCCAATGTCATCGTCGCCTATGGGCATCTCACCGGCGACCCGACGGCAGAGCTGGTACACATCGGCGACGAGGTGCGCGCCGGGCAGGTCATCGGCACGTCGGGCTGGCCGGTGTACCGGCGCGACGACGGCACGGTCGCCATCCAGGGCAACAACGCTCATTTGCACGTGCAGGTACACCTCGTCACCGATGGCGAACAGAGTTTCGGCAGCCGTCAGCCGTTCAACCCGCTGCTGTTCTGGACGCCGCGCCTGGTGGCCTTTCAGGCGCGCCTGGCTGTGCACAGCGTCGCCCCTCCCTACCCGACTGGCGGGCAGCCCTGGGGCCGGCTGGGATTCTTCACCATCGGCTGTTTTCGCACAGGGGCAGACATCGTCTGGGGATACGAACCGACCGCCGAGGCTCAGTGGCCAGAGGGTGTCTACGATCTGGAAGCGACGCTGGCCTATCTGCGCACCTTCAAGCCGTATCTGGCGGAACGCTCGTGAACCGATGTATTCCGGGGGGGCGTAGGCCCATACGCCCCTACTGACCCTCTTCCCAGGCGCGCACCACCTCCATCAGCAGGGCGCGCACGGCCTCGTCGGTCACTTCGCCCACCCCCTGGTAGAACACTCCGTCCACTTCGATGGTCACGCCTCCGCTGAGAGCGGGCCGCACGTGAATCTCGCGACCGGCGAATTCGGACAAACCCCGCAACCGCTCCTGCAGCAGGTCTTCGATCTGTTCGGCTATGGAGCGTTCCGGGGGCAACTCGACCGTTTCGGGCGTCTGCCCCATCGCCACGCGCGTCATCTGGCGCAGAAACGACGGCGGGCGCGCGGGGGGCACGTCTACCGTAGGGGTTTCCGGTGCGGCGCTGGGCTGTGCTCCCTGCGGGCGGGCGGGCTGTGCCAGCGCTTCCAGATCGCGCAGGATGGTCTGGAAACGTCGCTCCAGGTCGGCGCTGCGCAGTTCGGCCAGCGAACGAAAAGTCTGATCGCCAATGGCCACTATCAGACTGCCATCGGCCAGATCGCGGTAGACGCGCAACAGCTCGACCATGTCCTGCGCAGGCGGTGCAGGGGTTGGCTCTGGCCCTGGTGGCGTGCCCGTGTCTGCGGGTTCAGCGGGGTCAGAAACAGGCATAGCTGGCTGGGGGGCGGGTTCCGGCGGCGGCGCAGACTGCATGGTCAGGTCGCCGGTGAGCATGGATAGATCGGGCAACGGCACTGCGGGGCGCGCCGACACAGCCGATGACACCGCAGCGCGGGGGACTTTGCCCGCGCCTGTCAGGCGGCGGTAGAGAGCCACCGGCAGACTTGGCAACGGCTCCAGGCCCTGCGCGGCGCGGCGTTTGCGTTCGGCGGCGCGTTGCAACACCAGCGCCATCAACCCCAGCCAGAGGATACCGGCCACACAGGTGATGGCGATCAGTCCGCTCACCTGGCGTAGGAAGTCACCCGTCCCTGAGGAATCGCTCAGGGCCAACACAACAGGGAGTAGAGAAGAGGCGAGCAGCATAGAGACCTCTTGGCACAACTCACCAGACTGGATGAGCACCAGTATCATGCCAGATGCCGGACCTGGCAAGCCGGGCAGACGTGCGTGCCGCGTCCCCCAACGACGATGCGCTCGACCGGATGACCGCAACGCGGGCACGGTTGGCCCGCGTGCCCATAGACGCTTAGCGTCTCCTGCACCGTGCCTTTCGTGCCGTCCGGCTTGCGGTACCAGTTGACGCTGGCCCCTTCGCGGGCGATGCCGTCTTGCAGTACCTGGCGAATGGCGTGATATAGGCGGGCGATGTCCTCCTCGCCCAGGGTATCGGCAGGGCGCAGCGGGTGCAGTCGGCTGGCCCATAGTGCCTCGTCGGCGTAGATGTTGCCTAGTCCGGCCAGGAAAGCCTGATCGGTGAGCAACGGCTTGAGCCGTCCGGAGCGCCCGCGCAGCCGTTGCCGGAACTCCTCCAACGAGAACGAGTCGTCCAGCGGCTCCGGCCCCAGCGCCCCGACAACCACCTGCGGGTCTTCGACCAGATAGACGCGCCCGAACTTACGCGCGTCGGAAAAGCGCAGTTGGTGCCCATTGTCGAGTTGAAAGCTGAAGTGCACCCAGCGATCGGCGTCGTGCACAGCTTCGTCTGGCACCACGTACAGCCGCCCGGTCATCTTCAGGTGAATGATCAGCGTGTCGGGGTCGAGCGCGATCAGAATGTACTTGCCGCGCCGCCGCAGATCGCGCACCGGTTGCCCGGCAATGCGCGCCACAAAAAGCGGCCCATCCGGCGTCACCAGGCAATTGGGCCAGTCGTAGCGGGCGCTGAGGATGGTACGCCCGACCAGCAACGGGCGCAGTCCACGCACGACGGTTTCGACTTCGGGCAGTTCGGGCATGGCGGGTCTCTTCCGTGTTCGCGTGCGGTGTCATACCTTCAGGTTGAGTGTAGCGCATCCGGTGGGTGGCAGAAAAGAACGCTCCAGTACCAGCCAGCCCCATGCGTAGAGTGGGCGTAGCCGGGCAGCCGGGCAGCAGCCCTTCAGCCGGACGGCGCGCTGTGCTATGATCGGCGGCGGTTTCTGACCGCAGCAGGAGTTGAGGCATGTCCAGATTGCTTCGGGGGAGCTTACCCTTTGTGGGGCTGATGATGCTGGTACTGCTGTTCCAGGCCCCTGCTGGTCGAGCGCAGAACCCCTGCGACGGCCTGATCGCCCCACGTCTGACGGTCGGCAACACAGCGCGGGTCACTTCGCCCTATGGGCTGAGCCTGAAGGACAGTCCGCGCACGGGCGCTGCCGGGGCGACTGAGCGGGCGCTGTTGCCTTTCGGGACGGTTGTGCGCGTGACAGACGGTTACACGTGCAATCTGGGCTACCTGTGGTGGCAGGTCAGCCTGCCCGATGGCACGACCGGCTGGGTCGCCGAGGGAGACGCCGACGAATACTTCCTGCAACCCCACACGGACGCCCTGCACATCTTCCGTCCGCGCGACGAAGGCGCGGCGTTGGATCGCTTCACCGTCACCCGCGAAGGGCTGGCGACCTGGCGCGGCACGATCCCCATCGCGCCAGCACAGGGTACGCCGGGCACCGTCTGGCAGCAGGTGGAAATAGACCGCCTGGCAGCCATGCTCGATGAGGTGCAAATCCATTGCCCGCAGCGACTGCGCGGCTCGGCGCTGGAAGGAGTGACCTCGCTTGACCAGGCGCTGGCGCTGCCTCTCGCCCCGCTTGAGTACGACTTCTACCCGGCTCCGTCGGGCGAGCGGTTGGTGCTGGTGCGGCATCAACATCTGCTCGTCCCACGCTGCGACACGGTCATCCCCGAACGGGTGGGCATCAGCACGGTGAGCGTGCTGACGGCGGACGGGACAGAAACGGTGCTGTTCCCCTTCCCTCAGCACGGCTCAGTACCGGCATCCGAAGATGCCTACACGCCGTCCGAGCCGGATAGCTGGCTGGTGACACTAGATGAAGTGATCTGGTCGCCGCACGAGAAGTATATCGCCTTCGTGGCCGCCTACCGCGACCGCTGCCCGGGCGGCGAGTGTTACCGCTTCCACATCTACATCGCCAACCTGGAGACCGGCCAACTCTATATCGTGGGCGAAGGGCGACACCTGGGCTGGACAGGCGGCGGCGAGGGGATCGCTTTCTTCCGCCTGACGCGCGACAGCGCCGGACAGAGCCGCGCCCGGCTGTTCACGGCTCGCCCCGACGGGTCAGCCCGCCAGGAAGTGTGGCTGCCCGGCGGCGCGGTGTACGTTTCCGGGGAACGGCGCGACTTCGGCTTCCCCTGGAACCCCAGCGGCACGCGGGTGATGGTGGGCAACGCCGGACTGGGCGAGGTGATGTTGCTCAATGTGGCCGACCGCGCCTTCACCCCGCCGGTGAGCGTGCCGGACCTGATGCCACAGCCCAACCGCCTGGCGGTGCACCTGGTGCGCGGCGAAACCGCCTTGCTGTGGACGACTATTCGCGGCGAATTCGTCGTACAGGAGGTGCGCAACGGGCGCTGGCAGCGGTTGCAAAGCGAGCTGGCCTCAACGGGGGTCGCGCCGCGCCGTGTGCAGGTCTTCGGCATGGGCGACGCCGCGCTGATCGAGATGGCCGATGGCCCCGCCTACCTGCTGGATCTGCAAGCCGACCGCTTGACGGCGGTGACTCTTGGACAATGAGAGAGTGCATATAGTGAAATTTAGAAGTTAAAACCGTGCCTATCGAGATCGTAGTTGCCTGAGTTAGCCTCAATCAGCCTGTGCCAGTCGATCACTCCCCGTTCATCACAAAATAGTTCAACAAACCGCTTGACAAGACGGTTAGTTAAGGCATCCGCCTCTAGCCTGTATCGTTCATTGTGTTCTCTAGCCCTGAAACCAACCGGTTCGATGATCTCTCTGTAGAGTTCCCTGTTTCCTGAGATGAAGGTCCAAAAGTTCTGGCCTACCAATTTCAAATATCCATATTTGCTATGATGTGTCGTGCGGACTTTCCCGTAGCAGATACCCAGAATTGCCTCTGCTTGAGTCCGCCTTCCTTGGCGGTAGGTATTGAGCGCCTTCTGCAAGTCTTGGCCCAATTTATCATGTTGTGAGGAATTTCCCCAATTTGGCCCCGATTTGATGCTAACCAAGTAGTGGCATCCATCCAGAGTGAATTCCAGATCAACTCCCGTCGCTACCGACTTGTGCCCACCAAATGTTCTCTGAGCGACAAAGATAGCCAGGTCTTCGAGGAAATCCCCAAACATCTTCTCTTCGGAAGACGATAGGAAAGCGGATAGAGTGCTTTCGATAAGCTCGTCGGCGCGGTTGATATTCTTCGCCCGAAAGAGGTAGGGATTCTTCTTTATCAGATCATCCAAGTCAAGTTCGGCGAGTCTGTTCAGACGCTTTTGGTGGAAATCAACAACTATGTTCGTTGGCGTATTCGCGCACTTCATCGAGGTTTAGGATGTTCATCGAGGGAAAAGCTCCTGCTGAATTGTAGAGACCGCGATCTCATCCAGGCGTTGCTGAGCCAGCCGCACGAACTCCGGCACAATGTCAATCCCAATATAATGACGACCCAACCGCTTGGCAGCCACACAAGTAGTCCCTGAACCACAGAAGGGATCAAGTACAACATCTCCTGACAAAGTGAATAGATTAATAAACCATTCAGGCAAAGCTACAGGAAAAGTTGCTGAATGGCCTCGGTTATAACATTCGGTAGCCATATGGAGCACATTGCTGGGATAAACCCAGTTGCGCCCTAGCCAGTTAGATACATTCTTGCCAAAGCCACTTCCCACCCGCGAATTATCACGCCGTTTATCCGTTTCACTGAGATTCTTCAGGCGATCCTTGGCCCACTCCCCTACTGGTATCATCACAGCGTCCTGGTACATTTTGAACTTTTTACTTTTTGTGAAGTGCAATAACCGCTCCCAGTTGTCGCGAAAACGGTTGGGCCATCTGCCAGGATGCGAATTCTTCTTGTGCCACATGTATTCTTCGGTCCACAGCCAACCGTTCCGCCTCATTTCCAGAATGAGTTCCAACACGTAGGTATGGCGTTCGCCGTTAACCACCCGCTCTTTAATGTTGAGGATGAACGAGCCAGTGGGTTTCAATACGCGATATAATTGCTCCGCTCTGGGCATGAACCAACGCACATAGTGGTCAGGGTGAACACCGCCGTAGACGTTCTTGCGCTGGTCAGCATAGGGCGGAGAGGTAACAATCAGGTCTACCGAATTGTCAGGGATTTCCCGCAGCACGTCCAGGCAATCGCCAACAAAAAGACGATTGAGGTATTCCACGTACCTGTCCTCGCTATCGCTACTCGAACCGATGTGCTAAGTTTAGCGTGTTTTTCCCTTTCCTGCCAAGAATAGCGCGATCGGTCTGGAAAACCGGTGCTCTGCGCCTTTGAACCTCTACGCCCCCTCTTTCACGCTTTCCTTCACCACAGGGATGGTGAAGTGAAAGGTCGTCCCTTCGCCGGGCGTGCTCTCCACCCAGATTTTGCCGCCGTGCTGCTCGATCAGGCCGCGGGTGATGGTCAGGCCCAGGCCTGTGCCCGGCTGATCGCGCACGTCGGGGTTGTCGCTGCGGAAGTAGGGCGTGAACAGGTGGCGCAGGTCTGCTTCGCTCATGCCGATACCCGTATCCTGCACCATGCAGTGAATGACCTCTGGTGCGCCCTGCGGGTCCCAGATGTTGCGCGTGGCCCGCGCGCGGATGGTCCGTGAGCCGCCGGAAGGCGTGTACTTGTTCGCGTTGGAGACGAAGTTGGTCATGATCTGCACCAGGCGCACGCGGTCACCCAGCACATCTGGCAGATCGTGCGGCACGTCTACTGTTACCGTCTGCTCTTTCTCGTCAATCATACGCTGCTGCGAGCGCAGCGTTTCGGCGACCACCTCGGCGAAGGACACCGGCGCGATTTCCAGGCGCAGGTTGTTGGTCTGCTGTTTGGTCAGGTCATTCAGGTCGCTCACCAGTTTCTCCATGCGCACCACGTTGTTGTAGATGGTGTGCAGGAAATCGGACTGCTGCGGGTTGACTGGCCCCACCACGCCCTTCAGCAGCAGGTCGGTGTAGCCCTTCATGCTGGTCATGGGGTTCTTCAGCTCGTGCGCGATGAACGACACGAACTCGCTCTTGGCCTGGTTGGCCCGTTGCAATTCCTGGAAAAGCTGCGAGTTGACCAGCGCGGGCGTGGCGTGTTCCACCAGACGGGCGATGAAGTCCAGGTCGAGCAGGTCGAGTTCGCCTTCGCGATCGCTTTCGAGCAGGATCACGCCGATCACCTGCCCCGCGCTGAAGAGCGGCACGGTCAGTTGGGCCACGCAGCCAGGCAACGTCTCCTGGTAATCGGGATCGAGCGCCAGATCGGTCACCAGCGACGGCTTGGCTGTGCGCACCACGCGCCCCAGCACGCCCTGATCGTCGGGGAATTCGCGCTGTTCGGCGGTCGGTGAGAAGGGCGAGGCGGGCGGATAGCCGTAGGACGCCACCCGTTGTAGCACGCCCCGCTCGCGATCGCGCATGAAGAAGGCGCAGGCCGACGCACCGCTCTTGCGCAGCGCCCAGTCAATCATGATATCCACCACGCGCTGCAGGTCGAGCGTGCGGTTGAGTTCGTAGTCAATGCGCTGCATGGTGTCCAGTTCCTGCACGCGCAGGGCCAGTTGTTGGTCGGTCATGTCGAACAGGCGCGCGTTCTCGATGGCGACCGCCGCCTGCCCGGCGAAGGTCGAAAGGATTTCGGCGTCCTCCGGCGCAAACGCGCCATGCCCTCCTTTGAACACCTGCAACACGCCGATCGCCCGCCCGCTGGCCAGCAGCGGCACCGATAGGCAGGCGGCACCCATGGGCACCATTTGTCCGGCCCCATTCGACGGGGCGTTGACGATGATCGGCTGCGCGGCTCGCACAGTCTCGCCCGCCAACCCCTCCCCGGCGGGCTGGCGTGTCCCCACCTGACTCTGCTCGCCGCCCACGACCACGCGCACCTCCAAGCTCTCGCCGCCCTCGTCGAGCAGCAGCAGCGTGCCCGCCCCCGCGCCGAGAATCTGCACGGCGTTCTCGGTGATCAATTGCAGCAGACGATCCACGTTGCCCATCTCCGACGCCAGTTGATTGGCGATCTCGTTGATGGCGGCCAGTTGTCGGGCGCGCTGCTCGGTCTTGGTGAACAGTTGTAGCTTGTCAATGGCGCTGGCGGTCAGGTTGGCGATGTCCCAGAAGAGGTTTTGTTGTTCTTCGGTGAACAGCACCCCCGGCACCGTGCTGGCGGCGATCATCACGCCGAGCACGCCCTGCGCCGGGTCGGCGACCAGCGGCACGCCCATCCAGGCTTTCAAACGGGGGTTGTCGGGGAGAGTCTGCGGGTCACGGCGGGCCATTTCGCGCGCGTAGTCGTCGGTGCGCAGCGCTCCCTGCGTGCGGGCCACCTCGCTGATCAGGTCGTTGCCCTGCGGCCAGCGTCGCCCTTCCAGTTCGGCCAGCCGATCTTCGCCCTCGTTGTAGAACACATAATAGAGTTCGTCGCTTGTTGCGTCGCGCAGGGCGATAGCGAACACCGGCGCGTCAATCACGCGGCGGGTTTGCGCGTAGATCAGTTCCAGCAGCGTATCCAGGTCTACGGCGAAGTTGAGCGCGCGGCTCACCTGACTGAGCACATCCTGTACGCGCATCCTGCGTTCGAGATCGGAGATCGCCTGCACGCGCTCGATGGCCAGCGCAGCCTGATCGCGCAGGCTCTCGACGAAACGCAAGTCGTCGTAATCGTAAGGAGCGCCGTTACGCCGCGGGCCGATGGCAAGCACCGCATTCAGCCCGCTCTGCCCGCCCAGCCCTACCAGCACTGGCGTCCCCAGCACGGCCAGACTGGCCCGGCTGCTGATTACCTCGAGCGGCAGCGTGCGCCCTTCGGCCAGGTGCAGTACACCCACCTGTCGCTGCAGGGCGCGCACCAGGCCGCTGTCCGGCTCGAAATGCAGGTCGGTGATGGGCTGACCAGTACGCGGGTCGGGCTGCGGGTAGAAATGGCCCGTCGTCATTTCGCGCACGAAAAGCACCGCGTGCGAGGGGGCCAGCGTGTGCTCCAGCGTTTCCAGCACCAGGCGGGTGATGTCATCCAGACCGCGCGCCTCGACCATAGCCCGCGCGAAGCGCTCCAGTACCGGCTGATAGGCCAGGCGCTTGCGGAAATAAACGGCATCTATGCGGCGCTGCAGGGCATCGCGCAGGGGGTTGAAAGCCAGCGTCACCGCGAAGACCGCCATCACCAACAGCGCTGGGCTGAGCGCCAGCTCCCCTGCCGAGCGCCCCAGCAACAGCGCCAGTCCTGCGACCAGCAGGAAGTAGCTCAGCGAGAGCAGGGCGATCAGCGCGGTGTACAGGATCGCTCGCGCCGCCAGACGATCTGCGTCCAGCAACCGCGACTGTGTCAGGGCCAGGAACAGGCTCAGCGGCAACAGGGCGGGTAGGACGCCGTTCGGCACGGCCAGCGCGGGCAGCCCCTCTCCGTTGACGACGAGCGCGGCCAGCCATATAGCGAAGGGCAGCAGCGCCAGCAACAGACCGCTTACCAGCAGCCCGCTCTGATTGCGCGCCAGCGCCGAGGTAATGCGTCTGCGCCGCCACAGCAACGTGAGCAGCAGCACCAATCCGGCGATCAGTAGCGCGCCCAGGCCGATCCCCGTGCCCAGGCGGCTGAGCGCCATATCGTCGGCGCGGGAGAGCGCCGCCGCGCTGACGCCAGCGGCCAGCCCACCCAGCCAGGGGGCCAGCCCCAGAGCCGGTGTTTGCAGCAGTAGTGCGGGCCGGTAGGGGAATTCCAGCGCCAACATCCCCAACGCCGCGCCCGCCACGGCCAGGCCGAACGGCCACGTCCAGGCCAGGGGGCCGGCGGTCAGTGCTTCAAATTGCCCGGCCATGCTCACCGCCCAGGCCGCCACGAGCAGCGCGCCGCTCCGTACCGCCGAGTCGGCGGGACGGCGGGCCAACAGGATTATGCTGGCCAGCCATACCAGCAATCCGGCCAACCAACCAGGCGCGAAATAGGCGGCCAGGTCATCCAGGGGCAACATATCCAGCCGCAGTGCCAGCGTACAGATGCGCTCGCCCTGCGGCGCAACCAGGCACTCAGCGCCAACGGGCGCGTCTCCTGAACGGCGCAGGAAGCGCACCGTCACCGCCTCGCCGGTGTTGTAGCTGTCCAGATGATCGTAGAGCGCGTTCAGCCGATCGGGGACAGGCAAGGCACTCAGGTCTGCGTCGTCGAGCGCCAGCACGCGGTCTCCGCTGCGCAAACCGGCCTGGCGGGCAGGCCAGCGCTCGCGTACCAGTGAATCAGCCGCGCTGACCGTCAAATCGCGCTGAAAGAACGCGCCCAGAAAAGGACGGTCGAGCCAGGTGGCAGCGCTGAGGGCATAGGCAACCAGCAACACGCCCGCCAGGAGCAATACGCCCCCTGGCAGGAGCGCCGTTCGCCAGGCTCCGGAGGATGCACTTGCCTGCATGAGTGTGCTCTCCACACACCAACTCTAGGAGACCGTTTGAAAAGCCCCCTCAATCCCCGGCCCCTTCTCCCTCTGAGGGGCGAAGGGGAGACAGGCCGGTTTTTTCCCCTCGCCCCATTGAGGGAGAGGGGTGGCGCACAGCGCCGGGGTGAGGGGTTATCAAAGGGCCTCTAAAGCGTTCGTCAATGTAGCTCGCATTTTAGCACAGTTCATGCAGTGTGCACGTCCTGCGGAAGTGTGCGGGCAGCAGGTGCGGCATACTGGCGGTCTCCGCCAAGATTCGTCCGGTGTGTCTGGTATAATGACCTTGCAGCAGCGGACAGTCGCTGCCTGTGAACAGAAGAGAAATGGAGTCAGGGAACTCCCCATGAGCGACGAAAAGATTCGCGTATTGATCGCCAAACCTGGCCTCGACGGGCACGACCGCGGGGCGAAAGTGATCGCGCGGGCGCTGCGCGACGCCGGTATGGAGGTGATCTATACCGGCCTGCGCCAGACGCCGGAGATGATCGCTGAAGCCGCCCTGCAAGAAGACGTGCACGTGGTGGGGCTGTCTATCCTCAGTGGGGCGCATATGGCCCTGGTGCCGCGCGTGATCGAGCAACTGCGCGCCGCCGGCCTCGACGACGTGCTGGTGCTGGTGGGTGGCATCATCCCCGACGACGACATCCCCGCGCTGCAGGCGATGGGCGTGAGCGCCGTCTTCGGGCCGGGCACCAGCACCGACGACATCGTGCGCTTCATTCGCAGCGCGGTGCAGCTTTCGTCCCCATGAGCGCGACATCCTCAGAGCAAACACTGGCCACTGCGGTGCTGTCCGGCGACCGGCGAGCACTGGCCCGGCTGATCACGCGCGTCGAAAACCGCGCGCCCGACGCGCTGGAGGCGCTGGCCATTCTGCACTCGCATACTGGTCGCGCGGCCATTGTGGGCGTCACCGGAGCGCCGGGCACGGGCAAGTCGTCGCTGGTCAACGCGCTGGCGCTGGCGCTGCGCCGTCGCGGGCAGACGGTGGGCATCGTCGCCGTAGACCCCACCAGCCCCTTCAGCGGTGGAGCGGTGCTCGGCGACCGCGTGCGCATGGTAGACCTGGCGGGCGACTCCGGCGTCTTCATCCGCAGCATGGCCTCGCGCGGCAGCCTGGGCGGTCTGGCCGCGACTACCGGTGATGTGGTGCGCGTGCTCGATGCGGCGGGCTTCGCCGTCATCCTGGTGGAGACGGTCGGCGCGGGCCAGAGCGAAGTAGAGATCGCGCGCATGGCGCACACGACAGTGGTAGTAGACGCCCCCGGCCTGGGCGATGAAGTGCAGGCGATCAAAGCGGGCATCCTGGAGATCGCCGATATTCTGGTGGTCAACAAGGCCGACCGCCCTGGCGCTCAAAACACTGTGCGCACCCTGCGGGCCATGCTGGAGCTGGGACACCGGCTGCGGACAGGGGGGCATCACGGCGTGCGGGCCGTAGCGGCGGCTGTTCAGGCTGAACCGGTCTTCGATAGCTGGACGGTGCCGGTGATCGAGACGGTCGCCACCGAGCACAAGGGCATTGACGAACTGCTCGCCGCGTTGGATCGCCATCAGGCGCACCTGCGCGAAACGGGCGAGATCACCGACCGCGAGCGGCAGCGCGTGGAAGCCGAACTGCTGGCCCGGCTGCGCGAAGCGTTGCTGGCGCGGCTGCTGGCCGAGCGCCCGCCCGAAGCTCTGGAAAAGACCATTCAACGCATCCTGCGCCGCGAACTCGACCCCAACACCGCCGTCCGCGCGCTGCTGGAAGACGACCTCTCTTCTCCTGACGGTAAGGGTTGAGCCGCAGGGAGAGCGCGGAGGACACAACAGTCCTGTGCGTCTTTGCAGTTGAAGAAATGCCGCGCCCCTGTCACAGGGGTTCGGCGGGCGGCTCAAGCTGACACTGTGTCAGCCCCAGCCACTGCGACACGCGGGCGCGGTGACGTGCCACCAGCCGGTAACACGGTTCGACCAGCAGGCTGATCGGCGTCCACACGCCCAGGGTGCCCAGCAGTCCCCACCAGCCGGGCAGACGGCGCAGTGTCTCAAAGACAGCGCGCGCGCCCCGAAAACGCCGCCCGTCCGGCGCGATGGCATAGAGCGCCCGCGCCGCCTGCGCTGCCGTCAGCCCAGGGGCGAGACGCTCCAGGTCTGCCCCCTGATAGGGTACGAAAGACAGGCGATGTTGCCGGTCGCGCTGCTGCGCCCAGCGCCGCGCCGCCTGGCATAATCCACAGTCGCCATCGAAGATGATCAGCAGCGTTTCGGGCATGGTTGTCCCCTGCCGAAAAACGGACTCTACGCCAGATTATCGCAGCGGGGGAGCGGCTCAGTCCAGTGTCGCCAATACCAGCGCGTCAATGTTCTCGGCGGGTGTATCGGCGTTGGTGCCCCCGCCGGGAGCCAGGATCAGGCCCGTGCCGCCAACCTGCGCGATGCAGTCGCGGGCTACCGCTTCGACCTGTTCCGGCGAGCCACTCATCATCACCTCGACAGGCGGCACGTTGCCCATCAGCGCGATAGTCGGGCCAAGCTCAGCGCGCGCTCGAGCCAGGGGAATACGATGGCTGAAGTGCAGCACCTCGAAGTCCAGATCGGTGAAGTAGGAGAAGAGATGTTCACAAGGGGAGTCGTTGTGATAGATGCGGATCAGCCCCTCGAAAGCGGCGAAGATGCGCTGCAAGATCGGCTTGCCCACAGCCTGGAACAGGGCCGGAGACAGCATTCCCACCGCGTCATCGAACACCATCACGCCCCAGGGTTCGCGCAGACAGCCCAATTGCGCCTGCAAGAAGCGGATGGTGGTATCGGCCAGGATTTCCAGTGCGTCGAAGGCCGCGCCGCCTTCGTCGCCTCCGGCCAACGCTCCCAGAAAGTTGGTCGCGCCGAATAGATGCGTGGCGATGGTGAACGGCCCGCGCGCCGCCACAAAGCGGATGCGATACGGTTCGGGCAATTCCCCCTCGTGTTCCAGGTTCCAGTAGCGGCGCAGCACCAACGCCATCAGCCCATCGGAATATGGATCGGGGCGGGGCAGTTGCCGCCAGGCGTAGACGGGCAACGTCAGGTGACGGATAGCCGGGGCCTGATCCTGTCGCCAGAGCACCGACGCTCCGAAGGCACTCGGTTCGGTGGCCATGCCGTACTCCACCCAGAAGCCTGGCAGGAGAATCACCTCCGGGAAGCGGGCACTCAGGGTCAGATAGGCATTGAGCCAGCGATCCGGATACATGAAAAAGTCCAATGTATTCATGCCAAATGCGCCGGCGATGAAGCTGCCGTCCACCCCCAATGCGACCGGAACCCGGTCGGGCTGCCCCCCTTGCGCGGCGATCAGGAAATTCTCCCAGGCGTGATCCGACATAACCTCTTACTCTCCGGGTGATTGAGAAGCTCTTCTACCTCTCGCTTTATAGCATAAGCCAGCCAATCCTGTAAAATGCTTACCGCCTGTGGATGCATTTCACGAAAGTTCGCGGTCGGCTGAGAATGTATCAGACCTGATTTGAGGGCTGCGCGCGCAAGCTGCAACGGGCCGTTTGCAGCCGTCTGCTGCCCCTCACCCCTACATCCCCTCGCCCTCGCGACGGCGTCGCGGGGCGAGGGGACTTACCATCTCTCGCGCGAGTGCTCCCCTTCGCCCGCAGCGCGGGAGAAGGGGCCGGAGGATGAGAGTCATCGCCCGCGTCAGACAAATCGCTAACAACCTTTGTATATATTGCCTATTCTCTATTCCTCGCGCCTTGATTGATTCTGCAGTATGATTATAGTTCGAAACTGTATAAGTCCCTCGGTTTCAGCGACTGGATGCCCGTGAACGAACAGTTTGTCCCGCCCAGGCGGTGGCAGAGGATGGCTGCGCATGACCCAGGCCACTGACTCTTTCTCGCTCGGTGCGTTTGATTCCTCTGGCGATCTTTCTGCCGCAGTCACCATCGTGGCGGTTGATGGTGTGATCCGCTTCATCACGCCCGCTACGGCTGCCTACTACGGATACAAGGTCGAAGACATCATCGGGCGGAATGCGCTACGTTTTGCCGCGCCAGAGAATCGGCCCGCCGTACAGGCCCGCTGGCAGGCCCTGGTGAACGACCCCCAGCGTCTATACGACACTTTCCCCCTGGTCATGCAGACGGCGCAGGGCCGCCGTATTCCCATCCGCGCTTCGGTGTGGCGTCTGCCCGGTCGCGACGAATTCCTGATATTGCATCACGTCATCGAGCGGGTCAGCGATCGCCTGGCGACCCTCTACGCCATTCAGGCGGCAGTCGCGGCCATGCTCGATGTCGAGCAGCTCATTGATACTGTGCTGCGCGAGGTTCACCGGCTGATCCCCTGTGCTGTGGCCACGTTCTACGTGCTGGAGCGCGACGGCTCGATCATGGTGCGGCGCTGGGTGGCCGAGCAGATCGAGCACTTTCACTCGCGGATCGAAAATCATCAGCCCGAATTCCTCACCAGTAAGATCATGCGCGAGACCGGACGGCCCCTGTTCATTGATGACACGGAGACCGATCCGCGCTGGACCCGGCTCCCTGGCATCCGTCCCATTCGCAGTTGGCTGGGCGCGCCGCTGATTCACGGCGGGCAGTTCATGGGCGAACTGAACCTGGACAGCCCCGACCCGCATCAGTTCACTCAGGAAGACGCCGAACTGGTGCATGCCCTGGCGACACAGGTCGCGGCGGCGTTGCACAGCGCCCGTCAGTACCAGGACGAGCAGCGCCGGGCCGAACGCTTCCGCGTGCTGAACGAGGTCAGCCAGGCCATCAGTCAGCTAGACCTGCGCAGCGTGCTCGAACTGGTCTATCAGAACGTCAGCCGCCTGATGGACACGACGACGTTCTTCATTGGCCTGCTCGACGCCGAGGCCAATATGGTGCACCTGGTGGGGTCGTATGACTTCGGTCAACCCCGCCCCGACGAATTCCAGCCCGCCCATGTTGGCATCACCGGCCTGGTGCTGCGTACTCGTCGCCCGCTGATCATTCACGATACAACGACAGACCCTCTGCCGCCGGAGATGATCGTTCAGGGTGAACTACCGCGCAGCATCCTGATGATGCCGCTCATCGCTCACGACGAGGCCGTCGGCGTCATCTCGGTGCAGAGCTACGAGCCGCACAGCTACTCGCAAGACGACATTGACATGCTGGAGACGATCGCGGGCGCGGTGGCCATCGCTGTGCGCAACGCCCGCCTGTACGATCAAACGGTAGAACGGCTCCGTGCGCTGGAAACCCTGCACCGCATGAGCCTGGAACTGGCCGCTCTGCAAGACCCGCGCGCCATCGCACAGGCGCTCACTCGCGCGGCGGCGGGACTCTTCGGGGCGGACGAAGTGCGCCTGTACATCGGCGCAGAGTTCAAAGAAGCGGGCGAGATATGGCAGTGTGGTAGCCCGCCCGGTGAGCCGGTGGCGCTCAGAGGCGAGACGCCGCCGTTGGCGGCGCAGGCTCTCAGCAGTGGCGAAGCGTTCTTCGTGATAGACGCAGCTCAGGAGCAGCAAGCGCTACGCCAGGCGTTCACCGAAATGTGGGATGGACTGGCTGGCGCTTTGATACCGGTAGCGCGCGGCGAGACCACCTTTGCCGTGCTGGGCGTGTTCTACCGGCAACCTCACCTCTTCCGCTCCGACATGTGCCGCATCCTCGATCTGTTCTGTCTGCAGGCAGCGACAGCTTTCGAGAACGCCTGGTACACGCTAAAGCTGCGGCGTAACCTGGCAGAAGTGAGCGCCCTACACGAACTGGCCCGCCGCGTCAGCGAGTTGCAGAGCCTGCAAGAGGTGCTCGATGTGGCGGTCAACACGGTGCGGGAGGTGTATCACTGTTATTCGGCCTCCATCGCCCTGCTCGATGAGGCGACCGGCGATGTGATCACCAGAGCGGGGGCCAATCTGTCGCCGGAGATGATCCGGGCAGCGCGCTTCAAGTACGGCGAATATGTGGGAGGCGAGGTCGTGGCAACCGGGCGCGCGATCTATGTGCCGGATACCTACGCCGATCCCAACTTCCGCATTGTCGAACCCAATATCCGCTCGATGTTGGTGATTCCGCTGATCGTCCGTGGGCGGACAATCGGTTCGCTGGGCATTGACAGCGACAGTCCCAACGCCTTCACCCCCGATCATGAGCGCGTGCTGACCATCGCCGGCGGGCAGATCGCCGCCGCGATCGAGATGTTGCGTCTGCTAGAGGAGACCCGTCAGCGCGCCAGCGAACTGGCCGAGGCCAACAGTCGCCTGCAGGCGCAGGACACCTTGCGCAAGGAACTGGTCTACCAGGTGAGTCACGACCTGCGCAGCCCGCTGCAGATTGTCTATGGTTATGCCGGTATGCTCTACGAGGGCGATCTGGGGCCGGTCACGGCGGCGCAGCGCGACGTGCTCGACCATATCATCCGGCGCAGCAAGGCCATCGAGCAGATGACGCAGGACATCATGGCTGCCGAGCCGATCAGCCGTGACAACCTGCAACTGGGGCCGGTGAACCTGAGCGACCTGTGCGCACAGGTGGTCAATTCGGCCAGGGTGGTGTATCGCCACAAACCCAATCTCTCCTTCCTCTTCGAGGCAGAAGAGGGCGATTTCACGGTGGAGGCCGATTACAATCGTCTGACGCGCGCCCTGGACAACCTGATCGGCAACGCCGTCAAGTTCTCGCCCGACGGCGGGGCGATCACGGTGCGTTTGCGTGCCGATCGCGACTCGCACTGCGCCCTGATCTCTATCAGTGACCAGGGGATCGGCATCGCCCGCGATCACCAGCCCTACTTGTTCGAGCGCTTCTACCGGGCGCATCGCGGGCGCTTCGATGGCAGCGGGTTGGGCCTCTACAATGTGCAGCAAATTGTGCACGCCCACAACGGCCAGGTGTGGGTGGAGAGCGAAGAAGGCTGTGGCAGCACGTTCACCATCAGCCTGCCGTTGCCGCGTTGAGAGACCATTTGATACCCCCTCACCCCGGCGCTGTGCGCCACCCCTCTCCCTCAATGGAGCGAGGGGAAAACCTGGCCCGTCTCCCCTTCGCCCGCAGCGCGGGAGAAGGGGCCGGGGGTTGAGGGCCGTTGGCTCAAGATGTGGGTAATGATAAGGTGCATGGAAAGAGAGCCAGGGGGTGAGGTTTCCAAACGCTCCCTCTCAATAACACGACGCCGCCAGCGCGTTGAAGATGCTATAGGCGTCGGGTGTCTCCACAAAAGGCAGGGGACGCAAATAGACACGGTACAGGCTCCAGCGCCGCGCCAGGGTCGGGTTGTAGTTCACTCCCAGGCACCCCTGATACGCTACCAGGCTCCCGTCCGTGTGGTAACCGAGCATCACCACTGGCACCCGTCCCGTCTCCGCCCCGCTGAGCAGACCGCTGTACTGGTAGCTCCCGTAGAACAGCACCGTCTCGCTGGTGTCGGCCCAGCCGCTGACGAACTGCTGATACGACTGCGGCGGAACGATCCATAGGGTGTAGGCATCGGCGTAGTCACCCCGGTTGACCGCCTCGATATAGTCCAGCAGCATTTGTTGCACGCTGGCGTAGCTTTCGGAGTAGGGCGCGCCGTAGCACCACGTGTCGAGCGTCTGCTGCCAGATAGTGGCCTGATCGGGCACAGCGGGCAGTTGGCGGAAGTTCGCGCCAGTGATCAACCACTGTGCCATGCCCACGCCAGCGGGGTTATAGCGTACCTGGTAACAACCGCTGAAGGCGGCCATGGTGCCGTTGGTGCGGTAGCCGATCAACACGCCCGGCACACGCCCTTCGATGCCGTTGATTGCGCCGGGCTGGAAGCCGCCGAAGTACGCTGCGACCGAGGCGGTGTCGCCATAGCCCGCCACGAAATTGGCGTAAGTCTGCGGCGGGTTGACCCACTGCTGATAGGCCGCCCAATAATTGCGCGTGTTGATCAGGTCGTAGTAGGCATAGAGCATGGCGCGCGGCCCCAACGCATTCGCCGCACGGGCGGGCGTGGGCATGGCCAGCAACGCCAGCACAGTCACCAGAAGCAGCGCGTATCCCAGTCTGCGATACATAATGCGCCTCCCCATTTTCCGTCGAAACGCTATGCCTGAGTATAGCGCCGGATGTGCACCGGCGCTCTGCGCAAAGGCAATGATGGGTGCATTGCACACAAGCTCACGGTCGGCTGAGAATGCAGCAGACCTGATTTGAGGGGTGCGAGCAAAGGTTGACAGACTGTTTGCTGCATTTTGGTTCACCTCACCCCCCCGCCTCGCTTCGCTCGGCTTGCCTTCTCCCCGACGCGGGGAGGGGGCAGCGAGGCGCGCCAGCGCCGAGCGAGGGTGAGGTAAAGCGCGGCGAACTGCCTGACGCTTTTTGCGCGCATCCACGACAACTTGGTATGCAGCGAGAATCGGAGCATAATCCTCAGCGTCATGCAATCCCCTGGAATAGTCTTTGGCGGGCTGCGCAGGGCGCGGCAGGAGGCAGAACGAGATGACCTCAATCCTTCACCAGGCAGTCGAACTTGCACAGGCTGGTCAGCGAGAAGAAGCGCGCCGGTTGCTGTGGCAATACCTGCAAACCTCCCCCGACACGGAGGTAGCATGGTTGTGGCTGGCGTCTGTCGCCGCTGACCAGGCCGAATACGAGCGCGCCCTGACCGAAGTGCTGCGCATCAACCCGGCCAATCAACAGGCGCGCGCGCTGCTCGATCAGTTCCGGCAGCAGTACGCCCGCCCCGTTGCTCCCCCCAGCATCCCCACCCCTGGCGTTGCTGCGCCGCCCGCACCGCCTCACCCCTCTGCCTATGAAGGTGTCTATGTGGGCATGCCCGCCCAGGAAGCACCGCCCTACACGCCCGCTTATACCCCTCCGCCGGTGATGGGCCGGCCCATGACGCCCTCCGAAGCGCAGGTGCGCGTCGAATACGTCGAAAAGAAACGGCGCGGACCGTTTGGCTGTGGCCTGCCAGGATGTTTTGGTTGCATGGGGTGTGGTTGCTGGCAAAGCTGCCTGGTGGCGCTGATCCTGATCATCGTGCTGCCGGCGATTGCCTGCGGTGCCCTGAGCCTCTCGCCGGTGAGCCTGGGGCCGCTCGACATGCCCGCAGCCTGGCTGCCCGATGACCTGGGCCGCAAGACTATTCGGCTGGAGGCCAATGGCTACGAGATTTCGTTCGACGCGCCCCGTAGCTGGTACCTGGCCGATGCCAACAACGAGATGTGGAAGCTCTGGCGCGACGTGCTCGATCAGGCCGTCCCTTTCGCTGATGAGGCCACAAGCTGGAAAACTTTCGAGAGCACCTCCGATCAATTTGTCATTGTCGAGGTTGACCCGCTGGTGCTCCTCGGCGCGCCCAGCGATGGTGTCAGTGCGCCGACTGTGTTGCGTGTCAGCAGGCAACCGCAGGGCGATTTCACCTGCGGCACTGTGCGCCAGAACCGCACTTATACCGCCATCTACGAGTATGAGGGCAGCCTGTGCGGCTACCGCACCGATAGCACAGCGACAATGCCCCCTGGCCTGGAGCTTAAGAACGTCATCGCTCCTACGCAGCAGACTACCGTCACTTTCGTCACGCCGATTGACGACAAGAGCGGCATCCAGTGGCGGTTGGAATTGCCAACCGATTTGGTCAATCATTACAAAGACGACATTGACGCCCTCATTGCCTCGGTGAAAATAAAGAGGCTCTAACCCCCAGGGCCACCTACGAGTGGTATAATGGCGGGTCGTTTGGGCGCGGCCAAGGCACAGCGCCTGCCGTGCCCCGAACACCTGGCTGAGGAACAGGAGCGACGACTATCTATGGCAAGCATACCGAGCATGAGACGCATCGCGGTTCTAACCGGCGGTGGCGATGCGCCGGGCATGAATCCGGCGATCCGCGCTGTCGTCCGCACGGCAGCGGCAGCGGGTGTGGAAGTATATGGCATTCGTCAGGCGTATACGGGCCTGTTGGCAGGCGACTTCGAGCGCCTGACCTCGCGCGACGTGAGCGGCATCATTGGGCGCGGCGGCACCATCCTGCAGACGGCGCGCAACCAGGAGTTCATGACCATTCAGGGCCAGAAGCGCGGGTTACGCCGCCTGAACGAGCATGGCATCGAAGGGTTGGTTGTCATCGGCGGCGATGGTAGCCTGCGCGGAGCGCTCGCCCTGCACAACCTGGGCTTCCCAGTGATTGGCGTCCCCGGCACCATTGACAACGACATCTGGGGCACCAACATGGCCATCGGCACCGACACGGCGCTCAATACCATCCTCGACGCCATTGACAAGCTGCGCGATACGGCGGCCAGTCATGAGCGCTGCTTTCTGCTGGAAGTCATGGGGCGCAACTGCGGTTACCTGGCGCTGATGGGCGGCATCCTGGGCGGCGCGGAATTCGTCATGATTCCGGAGCACCCGACCACGCTAGAGGCGATCGGCAAGGTGCTGGAAAACGCCTACATGAAGGGCAAGAGTCACGCCATGGGCGTCATCGCCGAGGGGGCCACGCCCAAAATTCACGAAGTGGCCGAATACCTGCAACAGCACGAGATCGGTTTCGAGGTGCGCGTGACGGTGTTGGGGCATGTGGTACGCGGAGGCAGCCCCAGCGCCTTCGATCGTCTGCTGGCGACGCGCCTGGGCTGCCGGGCGGTAGAACTGTTGCTGGCGGGCGAGAGAGGCGTGATGGTGGGCCTGCATGGCCGCGAGATTGGCACGGTCAGCCTGGAAGACGCCACCACCCAACAGCGCTCCGTCTCGGAAGAATACATTCAGATGGCGGAGATTCTGGCGCGCTGAGTTTTCCCCATCAGCAGAAACCAGAGCGGGCTGTTTGCCACAGAAGGGCGAACAGCCCGTTTCGTTTGCCCTGAATGTGGCGCACCTGCACCCTGATTTATGAGTTTTGTCTAGAGCAAACAGTTTCGAACCCGGTATAATCGAGGCGGTGTGCGGATCCGCGTACTTTCGGACGTGGACAGCAGGCGCTGCTCTCCCCGGCAGCTGCCTGGACGAGTAAAATCGCTATTGCAGATTGGAGGAGACTTACATGTTGCGTATTGGTGTGCTCACGGGCGGTGGTGATGTCCCTGGCCTCAACCCGTGTATCAAGCAAATCGTATACCGTGCGGTGGATGCCGGACATGAGATCGTCGGTATCCGGCGCGGCTGGGGTGGTTTGCTGAACTACAACCCCGAGGCCAGCGAAGAAGAAAAGCTGCACTGGGTGATTCCGCTCAACAAGCAGCGCGTGCGCACGGTAGACCGTACCGGCGGTACCTTCCTGCACACGTCGCGCACCAACCCGGCCAATGTGCTGGAAGACAGCATTCCGGAGCATCTGCGGGGTGTCTCTGCTCCACAGCACAAAGACAAGCACGGGCGTGTCGTATACGACTATACGGAGCACGTGCTGAAGGTGCTGGAATACCTGGGCATTGACGTGCTGATCCCCATCGGCGGCGACGACACGCTGTCCTACGGCGAGCGCCTGCACCGCGAGGGCGTCAAGGTGGTGGCCATCCCCAAGACAATGGACAACGATGTGTATGGCACCGACTATTGTATCGGCTTCTCGACGGCGGTCACGCGCTCGGTGGAATTCATTCACAACCTGCGCACCAGCGCCGGTTCGCACGAGCGTATCGCTGTCGTGGAGCTGTTCGGGCGCAACTCCGGCGAGACCTCGCTGATCGCCGCCTATCTGGCGGGCGTGGATCGCGCCATCATTTCCGAGGTGCCCTTCGACATTCACCGCCTGGCCGAGCTGATCCTCAAAGATAAGCACGAGAACCCCAGCAACTACGCCATGCTCACCATCTCCGAAGGCGCGCGCATGGTCGAAGGGGAGATCATCGAGCGCGGCGAGGCCGACGCCTACGGTCACAAGAAGCTGGGCGGCATCGGCGCGGTGGTTGGCAGCCTGCTGAAGGATATCACGCACCAGAACATCATCTACCAGCAGGTGGCCTACCTGATGCGCTCCGGCGCGCCAGATTCGCTCGACCTGATGGTGGCGGCCAACTACGCGCAGATGGCCATGAGCCTGGTGGAGCAGGGGCGCTTCGGGCGCATGGTGGCCCTGCAACGCGGCTTGTACACCGACATCAACCTGAGCACGATCATGCAGGGCGTCAAGCGGGTCAACGTGGCCGAGTTGTACGACGTGGAAGAATACCGGCCCAAGGTGCGTCACGTCTTCGGCATGCCGATGTTCTTGATGTAACATCTGGCTCCGGCACAACCGACGATCGGTGCGGAGGGCAGTGGTCTGGACTGCCCTCCGTGTTTTTTGCCCGCAACGCCCTCAGCGCACCTGGCGTATTTAGAGTAGAATCTGGGACAACGAGAAGGCCAGCATAGGAGCGACGAACATGGAATACACCATTCACGGCACCGTGATGCAGTCCCTGGAAATTCGCCTGCAGCAGGGCGAATCCGTCTATACGGAATCGGGCGGCATGGCCTGGATGAGCGATGGCATCGAGATGAAGACAAGCGGGCGTGGGGGCCTGGGCAAGGCGCTGGGGCGAATGCTGGCGGGCGAAAGCCTGTTCCTGACTACTTATACCTGCACCGCGCCGCAGGGCATGATCACCTTCACGCCGGAGAGTCCGGGCAAGGTGATCCCCCTGACCCTCAGGGCCGGTTACAGCATGATCTGCCAGAAAGACGCCTTCATGTGTGCCGAGGACTCAGTGCAACTGGAGATACACTTCCGCAAGCGCCTGGGCACCGGCCTGTTTGGCGGAGAAGGCTTCATTTTGCAGAAGCTCACCGGGCCGGGCACGGCTTTTGTGGAGATCGCCGGCGAAGTGCAGATGGTAGAACTCAAGGCGGGCGAGCGACTCAAGATCGATCCGGGCCACATTGCCATGTACGAGCCGACCTGTGACTACGACATCACCATGATCAAAGGGGTGATGAACTGGCTGGGCGGCGGCGAAGGGCTGTTCCTGGCGACTATCACCGGGCCGGGCAAGGTGTGGCTGCAAACCATGCCCCTGAGCAACCTGGCCGAGAAATTGCGCTCATATCTGCCCTCTGGCAAATAGCCGCAGCCAGACAAACGACAGGCCCCGGCGAGGAAAGGCGCTCGTCGGGGCCTTTATGTCAGGCAGGTGCGCTGTCCGCTATGTCTGTTTTTCCTCTGTCGCGTCCGTCACCGCCCCGGTCAGCCTGAGCATTTTGGCGTCGAGCACGCGCACCAGGTCGTCTACCTTCATCTCCAGGTTGACGCCGCGCTGCCCGGCATTGACCAGGATCGTCTCGTGTTGCCTGGCTGCCTCATCCAGGTAGACTTCCCAGCGCTTATGTGTGAGCGCCAGCGCGCCGATGCCACCCGTCTTCAGCCCCGTGACCATCTCCGCGCCGCGTTTGGTGGGCATGCTCGCTTTCTTCTGCCCGATCGCTTTGGCAAAGCGCTTGAGATCGAGCGTCTGATCGGCGGCGATCATCACCAGCGCGTAGCCATCTTTCAACTGAACGACCAGCGTCTTATAGACCTGTGACGGCGGGAAGCCCATGGCCTGGGCTGCTCCCACCCCATCGGTGATCTTCTCGTCGTAGGTGTGCACCTTGTAGGCGATGCCCTGCGCTTCGAGCAGACGCATCGAGTTCAACTTCTTGACTTCTGCGCTCATGCGGTTTCTCCCTTGTGGTGCATCACAATAAGTCGCGCGAGACCGGCTCGCCCAGATAACCGATCACCTGGCCGTGCACATCCAGCAGCGCATCCCGATCGATCGTCCATTGCCGTTTGCCGTGCAGATCGTAGACGATCTGCCCCCGCACCTCACCTGTCTGGTTGCCCTGCAGATCGTAGATGCGGGTGCCTTCCACATAGCCGAGCATTTCACCATCGCGGGAATAGATACCTCGTGTGTTCATCGTGTACTCCCTTCTATCTCCGTGCATGCTGCCTTCGATACCAGGGGGCGCGACGTGTACACGTCGCGCCTGTCAGACCGCATGAACCACGACGGGCCGGCCGCTGGACGGGTCAGCCTATCCCTATTATAGACTATTCGGGTGGGGAATGGGTCTCGCGCCCAGGGTGCGTGCAAACTGTGACAGGCCGTTTGCTGCGGTTTGCTGCCCCTCACCCCTGAATCCCCTCTCCAGTCTATACATACACCGCGGGAGAAGGGGCCGGGGGATGAGGGGCATCGGCTCAAGATGGGGGTAATGATAAGGGGTTCTGTGGGGGTTAGCTCTGCCTGCGATGCGCACGACCTGATGGCGAGCGCTCAAGGCAGGCGCACCGTTTCCAGCGCCAGCGTCTGTTGCCAGGAGCCATCCTGCGCCGTCAGCCGCACTTCCGCGTGCAGTTGACTCGCTGCCGACGCTGCTCCGCGCAGTACCTCGTAGGGAATGGACAGCGTCACGTTCCAGAAGCGCGTCTGTGCACAGCAGGGCGCAAGCGGCAAGGCGACCCGTATCTGGCCGCTAGGGTCGCGGTAGTGTACTGGCGCAGCGGCATTGAGCACCGGAGACTGTGCCGCGTCATCGTAGAAGAAACGGGCTTCCAGCCGCGCCGGAAGGCTCTGCCAGCCGGACAGGGTGAACGTCACATGGAACGTCAGCCCTGGCAGGCCGTTGACCATCGCGGCGGAGTCGAGCCGCACCTGTTCCAGTGTGGCGCTGACGGCGGGGGCTGCGCTCGCCGCGACTGGCCGATAGTCATCCAGCACGGCCATCAGCGCTACCTGCGCCGGACGAATGCCGCCCAGCCGCCCGCCGGTCTGCCCTTCGGACTCCACAAAGGTGGGGATACCCACGAATTCACCGTTGCCGTTGACGGCCAGCCCGCCGCTGTTGCCCGGCGCGATCTCCGCGTCGGTGCGGTACCACACCGGCATCCGTTCCCCATTGATATTCCCGTTTTCGACCGAAACGATGTTGCCCTGCGTCACCACCAGGTAGTCGTCGCCGATGTCCGGATAGCCGAAGATGTAGACGATGTCGCCGCGAAAGACTTCGTCGGCGGCCAGCACCACGGGTACATAGGGCAGGTCGGGCGATTCGGCCAGCGGTCGCCCGTCCACGTCGCTGTGCAGGGCGATCAGGGCCACATCTATAGCGGTATCTACACTCACCACATCGCCCAGGTAGCGCCATTGGGGCTGCTCGTTGAGATCGTCGAGCACGCCCACGACTACTTGCTCCGCATCCTCAACCACGTGCGCGCTGGTGAGCACCAGCCCTTCCGGGGAGACGATGGTACCTGTGCCAAGGGGGTAGGTGTAGCCGCGCTCCAGGCTGCCTACGAGCACCACGCTGCGGGCCAGTTGGGCGATCTCGGTCCGGTCGAGCACGCCGTCGCGGTTGATCGCCAGCGGGGATACGTCGGGCAGCGTCACCGGCGCAGTCGGGCAGGCGTCCAGGCGGGGCAGGATGGCCCAGCCTTCGTTGTCTTCATAGCTCACTGGCAGCCAGGTATAGCCGCTGGCCTGGCGCTGACGGGCGAAATCTGCCTCCAGGCGCGTCCCCGGCTGGAGAGTGAGCACCACCGCGTAGCCCGTGCCCGGCCCGGCTCGCACGTTCAGCCCCGTCTGCCCGTTGACCACAACGCAGCGCCAGTCTGCCCCTGCCTGAGCGAGCCATTCGCTTACTGGAGGGAATGGGGAAGCGGCCTGTGCGGGCGTCGCCAGCAGGGCCAGCGCCAGCAATACAGCGAGCGCCAGCGTGACCCCCATGCTTTTGCGTCGGTTCATGCCTTCCTCCCTTGCCGACTCGTTGTGAGGCTGACATCACAAGAGCATCGCCTGACCAGCGTCATCTCTCCGCGCTCACGAGAAGATCGTCTGAAAAGCGACGGCCAGCACCATGGTGATCGTGCCCAGGATGACCGAGGGGATCACCAGGCCAATGCTGCGCCCGATCTCGTCTTGATCCTGGCTCAGGCGATCCAGGTGCGAGCGTTCGTCCATGGAGCGCCCGTACAGGTAGGTGAAGTCGCGGTTAGTGCCCCAGCCGCCCATCATGCTGAACGGCCCGATGGCGAAGATGAGCACGCCCACCACCAGGTAGGCCATGGCGATTTCGTTGACCGAATGCCAGCCCGCCACCAGACACAGCGCTGCCACCCCTGCGATCACCGCCGCCTCGATCATCAGCAGGCGCTTGAGGACGAAACGCAGATGCTCTTTGCTCATCGCTTTTCTCTTTTCAGATGCTACCCACAGACGGTAGAGAAGGGCACACAGGGGTCTTGGGCTGCCCTGTTCCTGTGTGCTCTCGGCGTGCTCTGTGATTCAAGTGCCTTATCTCGAACATCCTATCTTGATTGTACGCGCTTGGAACTTTAAGGGTCAACCAACGGGGGCGGTGTTATAATGGCCGCAAGCCCTCGCATCTTTGTTCGACTTCGCGTGCACCGAGGAAAATACCCGATGACCGATGCCGAGAACTTCGTCCATCTTCACGTGCACACAGAATACAGCCTGCTGGACGGTCTGAGCCAGATTAACAGGCTGGTCAGACGTGCCAAAGAGCTGGACATGCCCGCACTGGCCATCACCGATCACGGCGCAATGTTCGGCGTGATTGACTTCTACCGCGCCTGCCGCGCCCAAGGGATCAAGCCCATCATCGGCATGGAAGCGTACATTACCCCCTGGGGGCGTTCCATGCGCGACCGCGACAGCGACCCAGAAGCTCGCTCCTACCATCTGCTGTTGCTGGCGCGGGATCAGACCGGCTATAAGAACCTGCTCAAACTGGCCTCTGCGGCGCAACTGGAGGGCTATTACCGCAACCCGCGCATTGATCATGAGTTCCTGGCGCAGCACGCCGAGGGGTTGATCGCGACCTCCGGCTGCCTGGCGGCGGAGATTCCCCGCTTGGTGCAGGAGGGGCGCGAAAGGGAAGCGCTGGAGCGCATCGGTTGGTACCAGGAGGTGTTCGGACGCGACAATTTCTTCCTGGAACTGCAGCATCATGACATCGCTATATTGCATCAACTCAACCGCTGGCTGCTAGAGCATCAACACTATGCGCAGGTGCCGCTGGTGGCTACCAATGACGTGCACTACGTGCTGGCGGAAGATTACGACATTCACGACACCCTGCTGTGCATTCAGACCGGCAGCGTCAAGGCCGACCGCAACCGCCTGCGCTTCGAAAGCCAGACCTTTCACCTGCGCTCCATCCCGGAGATGTGGGAGCTGTTCCATCACGTGCCGGAAGCGCTCACCAACACCCTGTTGATCGCCGAAATGTGCGACGTCAACCTGGACTCGGACGGCTATCATCTGCCCGTCTTCCCGGTGCCGGAGGGGTTCACGCCCGCCAGCTATCTGCGTCATCTGTGCGAGCGTGGTTTGCGCTGGCGCTATGGCGCGCGCGCCGACGAACCGTCCATTCGCGGGCGGCTGGACTATGAACTGCACATCATTCACGAGATGGGCTTCGATACCTATTTCCTGATCGTGTGGGACCTGTGCGAGTTCGCCCGCCATGCCGATATCTGGTGGAACGTGCGCGGGTCGGGCGCGGGCAGCCTGGCCGCCTATTGCCTGGGCATCACCAACATAGACCCGCTGACCAACGGCCTGCTCTTCGAGCGCTTCCTCAACCCTGGGCGCGTCTCCATGCCCGACATAGACCTGGACTTCCCGGAAGACCGTCGCGCCGAGATGATCCAGTATTGCGCCCAGAAGTACGGCGAAGACAAGGTCGCGGCCATCATCACCTTCGGGACGCTGGGCAGCAAGGCCGCCATCCGCGACGTGGGCCGCGCCCTGGACTTGCCGCCTACCGAAGTAGACCGCATCGCTCGCCTCATTCCCACGGCGGGCAAGCCGATCAAGTTCGAAGATGCCCTGGGCGACGACCCAGAGAAGGCGCTGCCCGACCTGAAAGCGGCTTATGAAAACGATCCGACCGCCCGCCGTCTGATTGACACCGCTCGCCAGCTTGAGGGGATCACCCGGCACGCCAGCACGCACGCCGCCGGCGTGATCGTGGCCGACAAGCCGCTGGTCGAATACATCCCGCTGCACCGCCCGACCAAAGGCTCGGCAGAGGATGCGCCCGTCAAGATGGTCACGCAGTTCCCTATGGAGACCTGCGAGTCGATCGGACTGCTCAAGGTGGACTTTCTGGGGCTTTCCACGCTGACGATCATGCGGCGCGCGTGCGAGCTGATCGAGCGCTATCACGGTGTGCACTACGATCTGTCGAACATTCCCTATCGGCCCGATCCGGACAACCCCGAAGTGACGCGCAAGGTCGAGCAGATGTTTGAGATGCTGGGGCGCGGCGAGACGGTGGGCGTCTTCCAGCTTGAGTCGCAGGGGATGCGGCGCATGTTGACGGATATGCGGCCCACCCGCTTCGAGCATATTGTCGCCGGGCTGGCGCTCTACCGCCCCGGCCCGATGGAGTATATCCCCAGCTACAACCGGCGTCTGCATGGGGAAGAGCCGGTCGAATACAAACACGAGAAGCTGCGGCCCATCCTGGAAGAAACTTACGGCATCATCGTCTACCAGGAGCAGATTATGCAGATCGGCGCGGAACTGTTCGGCTATTCGCTGGGCGAAGCCGATCTGATGCGCCGTGCTGTTTCCAAAAAGAAGAAAGAAGACCTGCTCAAGCATCGCACGATCTTCATCGAGCGCGGGCCGCAGCATGGCGTAGACCCCGACACGGCCAACGCCATCTTCGACGACATCGAGTTCTTCGCGCGGTATGGTTTCAACAAGTGTGTTGTGGCGGACACGGAGATCGTGGATGCGGCAAGTGGTCGGCTGGTGCGCGTGGGCGACCTGGCAACGGGCGCGGCAAGCATCGAACACACGTTGACCTGCGAGCTGGGACGGCTCACCTTCCGATCCGGTCCAGTCACTCAGGTGATGGCCAATGGTGTCAGGCCAGTCTATCGCCTGAGCACCCAACTGGGGCGGCAGATCACAGCAACGGCCAACCATCCTTTCTACACCCAAGACGGCTGGCGTTTGCTGAGCGAGTTGAGCGTCGGCGATACGATTGCCGTGCCGCGCCGGATTCCTGTGGAAGGCCGCAACGAGTGGCCGGAACAAGCGATGATGGCTCTGGCTGATTCGCTGGCTCTTGACTGCCCGACGACCGCTTTGCCCGACGAGATCTTCGGGCTGGCGAACTCATGTGTCGCGCGTCTACTCATGCGACTGTGGGAGCGCAGCGCAACGGACGGTCAACTGGTGACAGCTTCACGCCGCCTAGCGCAGCAACTCCAGCATCTATGGCTGCGGCTGGGCGTTCTGTGTCGCGTGCAACATGTTGCAGATACCTGGGTGGTCAATGACCTGCCACAGGTAGATCGTTCTTCCTTGAGTGTGACGCGGCCTGGTTTACCTCACCCCCACTCGGCGCTGGCGCGCCTCGTTGCCCCCTCTTCATGCATGGAGAGGGGGCAGGCCGAGCATGGCGAGGCCGGGGGTGAGGTCTACACCCGCGCGTCGGGTGATTTGTCGGTAGGAGCGTATCGCAATACGGCCCTGCGACTGGCTGATACAGATACGCCTGCCGCCGGCGACATCTATTGGGATAGGATTGTTTCGATCGAGTACGCGGGCGAGGCGGAGACATACGACCTCACTGTCCCCGATACGCACAACTTTGTTGCCAACGACATCCTTGTCCACAACTCGCACGCCGCTGACTATGCCGTGCTGACCTGCCAGACGGCTTTCCTCAAGTGTCACTATCCGCACGAGTACATGGCCGCGCTGATGAGCGTGCACCGCGACGATTCGGCCAAGATCGGCCTCTTCGCTGCCGACTGCCATCGCATGGGCATTGCTGTGTTGCCGCCTACCGTCAACAACAGCGAGCTGGACTTCAGCATCGAGCCGCAGCCGGACGGCACGCGGGCGATTCGCTTCGGCCTGGGCGCGATCAAGAATCTGGGAATCGGCCCGGCAGAGCATATCCTCGAACAGCGCCGCCTGGGTGGCCCCTTCCGCGATCTGGAAGACTATTGCCGCCGCGTGGATGCGCGCATCGTCAACAAGCGCGCCCTGGAGTCGCTGATCAAAGTGGGGGCGCTGGACGAATTCGCCAGCCGTCCGGTGTTGTTGGCCGCGCTCGACCGTATCGTCAGCTTTTCTGTGGAGTATCACAAGGCCAAAGACCTGGGGCAGATGAGCCTGTTCGGCGAGACGACCGGTGTTTCCTTCGGCGCGCACGAGAGCATCCTGGCCCATCTCCACGAAGTAGAAAATATCCCTCAGCGCGAGATGCTCAACTGGGAACGCGAACTGGTAGGTCTCTATGTGACCGATCACCCCCTTAAAGCGGTCATGGGGCAGCTTCAGCGCGTCATCACCCATACCAGCGCCGACCTGATCGAAGCGGGCGAGGCTATCCAGGGGCAGCCAGTGACCATCGCTGGCCTGGTGACCAACCTGCGTACCTTCTTCACCAAGCGTGGCGAGCCGATGGCTGTCATGACCATCGAGGATATCACCGGCACGATCAGCGCGGTGATGTTCCCGCGCACCTGGGAGCAGTGCAGGGAAATCGTGGACGAAGACGCGGTGCTGGTCGTGCGCGGCAAGGCGGACATGTCGCGCGGGGATGTGCAGATCATCGTTGATTCGGTCACCCAGAATTTCGAACTCGTCGAACCCGCCGAAATGCCTCCCCTGAGCATGGCTGGTGGGCGCTGGCTGCGCGATAGCGAGGTGGGCAGCGAAAACGGCGAGAACGGCGGCGTCTACGAGGAGGAAAAAGGCGAAACTGTTGCGGACAACACGACTTCGTTTGTCTGGGGCGAGCCTCCGGAGGAGGGCGCGCCTTATGAGGCAGGGGCTGGTGTTGTCCCAACCGGGCACCTGACAGGGTCGGCGGAGCCGCCCCCCTTGACAGATCGCGAGGTGCCTGAGTGGGTCTTGGCGGAAATGGAGGCGGAAGAGGTAGCACTGCGATCTGCGGAATTGCCCCAGGTTCGCCGCGTAGCCTCGCAGGAAGTGCAAGGCCCCGATGCGCTGCCGCCTGTGCCCGCCCGTCAGGAGCGCGCTGCACAACCGGCACCCGACGCGCCGCAGCCGCGCCGTCGGCTCACCCTGATCGTCACGCGCTCCGGCGATTCTACCGCCGACCAACGTAAGCTGCGCTGGCTGCACGGTGTGCTGACTGAGTATCCCGGCCAGGATCGTTTTCGCTTCATTGTGCAGGGGGGCGGGCGGCGCGCCTGCCTGGACTTCCCCAATCACCCGATCCAGATCAATGAAGAAGCTTTGCAGCGGGTGATTAGCAAGCTCGGCCAGGAAAACGTGATCATCGAGGAGCTGCCGGAGTAGCGAAGCGGGGCCTGTTATGAGGCTCATCAGCGGGGGCACAGAGAAAGGCACGGAATTCTTGTTCTGTCTTTCCCCTTTGATGCGATCATCGGGGTGGGGTGCGTGCAAAGGTTGTCAGCGGCTTTGCCCCGCCCGATGACCCTCACCCCCGCGCTGCGGGCGAAGGGGAGCACTCGCACGACAGAAAGCAAGTCCCCTCGTCCCGCGACGCAGTCGCGAGGGAGAGGGGATGTAGGGATGAGGGGTAGCGGACTGCTGCAAATCGCCTGTCACCTTTTGTACGCACCCTGGGGGTAGGGGGATTTTATCAAACCGCTTGCCGCTTTACCTCACCCCCAGCCTCGCTCCGCTCGGCTTGCCCCCTCTCCGCGTCGGAGAGGGGGTGCGAGGCGCGCCAGCGCCGAGTGGGGGTGAGGTCAACCAGAAGATCACACTTGAGCTTACTTCTGCCCATGGTTCTGCTGGCTGGTTTTGATGCGATTACCCTGCTTTCGGGGTGCAACACCTAACCGCTCGTGCCTCCGTTGTGTTATAATCCGCACGTCATCACACTATCTACCTGCGAACACGCTAGACCGGCACGGGAAGCGCACCGCGCTTCTCCGCGCCAGGGTGAGTTACCATGCTTAAGTCACTGGCACGTACCATCTTCGGCGACCCCAACGAGCGCGAACTGAGACGTCACCGCGAGGTGGTCGAACAGATTAACGCGCTGGAACCGGAGATGAAAAAACTCTCCGATACCCAACTGCGCGACAAAACCGACGAATTCAAGGCGCGCCTGGCAGCGGGCGAGACGCTCGACGATCTGCTGCCGGAGGCGTTCGCTGTGGTGCGCGAAGCCGCGGTGCGCACCATCGGGCAGCGACATTTCGACGTACAGCTCATCGGTGGCATTGTGCTGCATCAGGGCAAGATCGCAGAGATGAAGACGGGCGAAGGTAAAACGCTCGTCGCCACCCTGCCGCTCTACCTCAACGCCCTGCTGGGGCGCGGCGTGCACCTGGTGACGCCCAACGACTATCTGTCCAAGTTCGGCTTGCAGCAGATGGGGCCAATTTACCACTTCCTGGGCCTGGAATCGGCGGTGATCCAGAGCCGCGGCGGCAACGAGACCATGCACTCGTTCCGCTTCAATCCGAACTGGATCAGCGATGATGCGCGCTTCCAGTTCCTGGAGCCGATCGATCGCAAAGAAGCTTACCTGGCCGACATCACTTACGGCACCAACAACGAGTTCGGCTTCGACTATCTGCGCGACAACATGGTGCGTTCGCTGGACGAGGTGGTACAGCGTGGGCACTACTACGCCATCGTGGACGAGGTGGACAACATCCTCATTGACGAGGCTCGCACGCCGCTGATCATCAGTGGGCAGGCCGATCAGCCGTCCGACCTGTATGTGCTCTTCGCGCGGCTGGTGCGCGACCTGAAGCCCAGTAGCGAAGAGAGCGTCGAACTGGAGAATCCGGACGGCGACTATGTGGAGGAATTGCGTCACCGCAGCGTCTACCTGACCGAGCGCGGCATCGAGAAGATCGAGCGCAAGCTGGCCCAGGAAGGCATCTTGAAGGGCGACAACCTCTACAGCCCCGAAAACGCCGACATGCTGCCCTACCTGGACAACGCCCTGCGAGCGCACGTGGTCTATCACCGCGACAAAGACTATGTGGTGATGAACGGCCAGGTGATCATCGTGGACGAGTTCACCGGTCGCCTGATGCATGGACGGCGCTTCTCCGAAGGGCTGCATCAGGCCATCGAGGCCAAAGAGGGCGTGGAAGTCCGCCGCGAAAACCTGACGCTGGCGACGATCACCTTCCAGAACTACTTCCGTATGTACGAGAAACTGGCGGGCATGACCGGCACTGCCGCCACCGAAGCGGGCGAGTTCGAGGAAATCTACAACCTGGAAGTGACGGTTATCCCCACCAACCTGCCCATCATCCGCCAGGACAGACAAGACCTGGTCTTCATGACCGAGCGGGCCAAGTGGAATGCGGTGGTGGAAGACATCAAAGAGCGTCAGCGGCGAGGACAACCTGTGCTGGTGGGTACAGCGGCCATCGAAACCAGCGAACGGCTGAGCAAACTGCTGGACAAGGCGGGCATCGAGCATCAGGTACTCAACGCCAAGCATCACGAGCGCGAAGCCGAGATCATCGCGCAGGCTGGACGCCCCGGCGCAGTGACCATCGCCACCAATATGGCCGGTCGCGGCGTGGACATCCTGCTCGGCGGCAACCCCGAAGGGCTGGCGCGCCAGTTGCTGCGCAAGCGCTACGGCGTCGAGATCACCGAAGCTACGCCCGAACAGTGGCAGGAAGTGCTGGCCGAGGCCAAAGCGCAGTGCGCCCGCGACCGCGAGAAAGTGATCGCCGAGGGCGGCCTGTATGTGCTGGGCACCGAACGTCACGAGGCCCGCCGCATTGACAATCAGTTGCGCGGGCGGTCGGGTCGTCAGGGCGATCCGGGCGAGAGCCGCTTCTACCTATCGCTCGAAGACGATCTCATGCGCCGCTTCGGCGGGGAGCGCGTCAAGAGCTTCATGAAGTGGGCCGACATGCCCGAAGACCTGCCCATCGAGCACGGCATGATCACCAAGTCCATCGAGCAAGCACAGGTGCGCGTCGAGGCGCATCACTTCGACATCCGCAAGCGCGTGCTCGAATACGACGACGTGGTCAACAAGCAACGTGAGACGATCTACAGTCAGCGGCGCAAGATTCTCTCTTCAGCGCCGCACGAACTGCGCGAACAGATTCAGCGCCTGATCACCGAGCAGATTCAGCGCGTGACCGCCGAAATGCTGGCCGGCGATCCAGTGGACTGGGACCTGGCCGAGTTGCACCGCGCGGTGCTGAACATCTACCCTGTGCCCGCCGACATCACACCGCAGGCGCTGGCCGCGCAGGGCGACGCCGAAACGATCGAGTTGATGCTGGTCAAGGGGGCGTTGCGCGCCTACCAGCAGCGTATCGAGCGCTTCGGTGAGGAATGGATGGCCCAGGCCGAGCGCTACGTGATGCTCAACGCCGTGGACTCGCTGTGGCAGCGTCACCTGACCGACCTGGACGTGCTGCGCGAAGGCATCGGCCTGATGGGCTACGGCGGGCGCGATCCGCTGGTGGAGTACAAGCGCCAGAGCTACGACATGTGGCAGGCGTTGCAGGAAGAGATCAAGGCCAAAGTGGTGCACGATATCTTCCGCGTGGCCCCCGTGGAGCAACAACGCATCCCCGTGCAGCTTCGCCTGAGCAACATCCAGGCCGGGCGCGGAGCTATGCCCGTCGCAGAGACCGCCCCTGCCGCCGCCGGTGCAGGGGATGGCAGTCGCCCGCAGCCCGTGCGCGGCAAACTGCCGACGACTAGCGAGATCAGCGGCCTGCCGCTGCATATCAGCCGCTATGAAGGGGTGGGCCGCAACGATCCGTGCCCCTGCGGTAGCGGCAGAAAGTTCAAACATTGCTGCTACCCGATCATTCAGCGCAACCGGCAAACGGTGTCGCAGGAAGCGGTCAAACGATCGGTGCCGCGGCGACCCCGCCGCTGAGCCGCTCATGACTTTGTGGCGTTTTCTGGTTCTGGCACACAACCTGTCCTGCAAGGGGGGCCAGGCATTGGCAGACGCGCACAGACGTAGTGAGGGCTGAGCACGGAAAAGCTCCTATGAATGGACGACGTCTTCTCCCTTTTCAGGGCTGGCGGCTGGTACTCTTTCAGGCGATCGTGATCTTCTCGCTGCTGGTGCTGGTGTTGCGCACCGCGGAATTGCAATTCGCCCGCGGCGAACAGTTTCGCCGGGATGCCGAAGAAAACCGTCTGCAGATAGCTCTGCAACCCGCGCCGCGCGGGGCCATCCTCGACCGTAACGGGATTCCCCTGGCCAAGAACGATCCCGCCTACAACGTGACCATCACCCCCGCCGAACTGCCCGACGATCCGGCTGCCGTGCTGGAAATCTACAACCGGGTGTCGGCGCTGGTGGACGTGCCCGCTACGCGCGCCATGGCCGAAGCCGCCGGGCGCGCCAATGAACGCAGCCTGGAAGAGATGGTGCGCGAGGGCGAGGGTATCGCGCCCTTCCGTCCGGTCGTGGTGGCCACCGACGTGCCCTATGAAGCAATGGCGCAGATTCTGGAGCAGGCGCAGTTGTTGCCGGGTGTGTCGGTGCAGGTGGCCTCGGTGCGCGAGTACCCCACTGGCGCGACAACCGCCCATGTCATCGGCTATCTGGGGCCGATCGGCCCGGAGGAAGAGGCACGGCTGCGCGAACTGGGTTACGACCCGGCCTTCGACCGCATCGGTTACGCGGGCATCGAAGCGTACTTCGAAACGGAACTGGCGGGCACGCGCGGCACTGAGACCTGGGTGGTGGATGTGGCCGGGCAAAAGCTGCAACTGGTGGACGAGGTCAAACGGGTGCCGGGCAAGACAGTGCAGTTGACGCTCGACCTGGCCCTGCAGGAAGCCGCGCAGGAAGCGCTCACCCGTCGCATCAACATCGTCAATGCCGAGGCGCAGCGCCTGGTAACGCAACAGGGCGTCGTCATCGTCATGGACCCGCGCAATGGCGAGATTCTGGCCCTGGTGAGCTGGCCCACCTACGACAACTCGCGCTTCGCCCGTTTCATTGATGGCAAGTACTACTTCGAGCAGTTCGACGATCCGCTGCGCCCGCTGGTTAACCATGCCATCAGCGCCCTCTATCCCCCTGGCTCGGTGTGGAAGCTGATCACCGCCGTCGGCGCGCTGGAAGAGAAAGTGATCGCGCCGGAGAGCTACCTGTTCTGCCCCGGGCGGCTGGTGTTGCCCAACGCCTATGCACCCCTGGACGTGGCCCGCGGTCAGACGTTCGTGTGTTGGTTGCGCAGCGGTCACGAGCGCGTGAATTTGCTCAAGGGGATCGCCCAGAGTTGTGACGTGTACTTCTATCAGGTGGGCGGCGGCAACCCCGACGTCAGCCCGCAGACGCTGCGCCCCGGCGGATTGGGCATCTTCGATCTCTACCGCTGGGCCACTGCCTTTGGGGTCGGTTCCGAACTGGGCGTCGAGTTGCCGGGCGAGCTGGCCGGACGTATGCCCGAAAACCAGTGGAAACGCCGCAACTATGGCGAAAGCTGGTCTACCGGCGACACCTACAACGCTGCTTTCGGCCAGGGCTACGTCACCGTGACGCCGTTGCAACTGATCAGCGCTGTGGCGGCCATCGCCAACGGCGGTACGCTCTATCAGCCCACCATCGTCAAGAACCTGCAAGATGCCAACCGAAACATCCTGCAGGAATTCGAGCCGCGCGTCGCCCGCACCATCGTCTGGCCCGAAGACGGCGAGCCGGTGTTGTTGCTCCAGGAAGATATGCTCATCCAGGGCGAAAACAGCCTGGTCTGTCGCTGCGAAGAAACCAGTCAGTGGTACGACCCCGCCCAATGCAATCCGGAGACCTACCGCGGGCAATACGACCGCGACCCCAACCCCGATGACGACGTGACCGACATCGTCACCTACCGCGTGAACGTGCCCTACAACTACACCTTCAACGCGGGCGTCTGCGATCCGCTGGAGTTCGAAAGCCTGGGGCGCGAGAGTCTGGTACAGCGTCAGCATCCCTACTTCCCTCCGTTCGCCACACCCTGGTCTATTGACTGGGTGCAGCGCGGGATGCGCGAGGCTGTGCTGACCGGCACTGCGTCGGGCACGGCCCTGCCCTATGTCAATGTGGCGGGCAAGACGGGCACCGCCGAATATTGCGACGACCTGGCTTATCCGCAGGGGCTATGTGTGCCGGGCAACTGGCCCGCCCATGCCTGGTATGTGGGCTACGCGCCTTACGAAAACCCGGAAGTGATCGCCCTGGCGTTCGTCTACAACGGCGGCGAAGGGTCGGCGGTGGCCGCGCCTGTCGTGCGCGAAGTGCTCGACGCCTATTTCAAACTGAAGGCACAGCGAGGGCAGGACTGATCCCGTTCCCCGGAGCATGGGGCGCGTCTGAAAAGCAACTGGCCCGTCTGCAAGGGGGCGCAGCTCACGGAAATTCACGGTCGGCTGATAAGGCATCGGACCCATTCGGGCTTGTCGGGTCTTGTGAACTAACCTGAAATGCACCCCATTTGAGAGGTGCGCGCAAACTGTGATGGGCCGTTTGCTGGGCTGTGGTTTACCTCACCCCCAGCCTTGCTTCGCTCGGCTTGCCCCCTCTCCGACGCGGAGAGGGGGCGCGAGGCGCGCGAGCGCCGAGCGGGGGTGAGGTAAAGCCTCCGCACCAGACAAATCGCTGAGAAGCTTTGCTCGCGCTCCCTTTGAGGGGGCATTTCACAAAAGAATGGCTTTAGAAATCCGCCCTAGTTTGCCTGCACTCGTGAGCTCAACTGAAATGCACCCGTCTGCAAGAGGGCGCAGCGGGGAAACAAAGCCCCCGCTGCGTTTTGCTCTATCCGTCCGCGCCCGGTCGACTCAGGCGGGCTGATCGGGGATGAGGGCAATGCCCACCGTGCCGGGGCCACTGTGCACGCCCAGCGCGGGCGACAGTTGCGCCACCACCCACTCGACGACCGCGAAAGACTGTTCCACCAGGGGGCGGAACTTCTCTACCTCGTCGCGGGCGGCGACATGCATCAGCGCGGCGCGGACGGGGCTGCCTTCGGCGATCTGTCCCAGCGCCAGCGAGACGATGCGTTTGTACGCGCCGGAGCGGGTACGGGCCACGCTGAGAGGGGCGGGCATCCCGCCGCGCATCCCGATGATCGGCTTGATGCTGAGCAGATCGCCCAACATACCCGTCACCTTGCCGATGCGCCCGCCGCGTTGCAGATATTCAAGCGTGTCGTTGGTGAAGCCTACGAAAGCATTGGCTGCCACCTTGCGGGCTACCTCGGCCACTTCTGCCAGCGACAACCCCTTGAGCGCTGCACGCGCGGCCTGAATCACTGCCCAGCCGTGGGCCATGGCTACCTGCTGCGTGTCCACCACTTCCACAGGGAAGCCTGGCATTTCCTGTTCCAACAGACGCTTGGCCAGCACCGCCGACTGATAGCCCCCGCTGCCTGTGCCGGTGATGCTGATCTCCACGATGGAGTCGCCGCGCTGCGCAGCGCGGCGGTAGGCTTCGAGATACTCCCCAGCGCTGGGATTGGCCGTCGTGGGCCATTCGGGGGCGGTCTTCACCCATTCATAGAAGGCGTCGGGGGGCATATCTACACCGTCGCGCAGCGTACCCTGAACGGTGTGCACATGATAGGGCACTACCTCAATGCCCAGCTCTTTGACCATCGCTTCTGGCACTGAGGCGCAGCTATCGGTCACAATGATCACCACTGTTGAAGCTCCTTGTCGTTAGATAGGGTTCCCCTCTTGCCCGCAGAAGGGCGGCCTTGCCAGCCGCATACCTCTGGGGGTATCGGGAGTAGTAAACACACATTGTCCGGTAAGCCTGATCTTACCCACAGGGCAATTGTACCCTATCTTGGAAACTGCTAATATGAGGGGTGCGCGTGGCGTAGGCTGGCCATAGGGGGAATTATGTTCGAGGCATATGTTGAGCAGTTGCATAGCCCTGATCCGGAACAACGTCGTCAGGCGATTGTGGCTCTGGCCAACAGCCGCGACCTGGCGGCGCTCAGGCCGCTGTTTGAAGTCTTTCAGCACGATCCTGACCCGGCTTTGCGCGAACTGGCGCTCAAGGCCGGGCGCTACATCCGCCGCTATGCGGCGCCGCGCGACGAGGAGGAGGCGCAGATTTCCCCCCGCGATCGTGAACTGGCCCAGAGGTTGCTCGACGCGGCCACTTCCTACCATCTGAGCGGCGACAGGGGGCGCGCCACCGATACGCTGGGCAAGGCGCTCAGCCTCAACCCGGCCCTGCGCAAGGAGACGTTCGTCGCCAACCTGATCACTTCGCTGACGGGGATGAGCGTGGACGAAGCCATGCCCCTGCTCACTCATCCGAATCGGCGGCGCGCGCTGATCGGTAAGGTTGGGGGCAAGCGGCGGCTACAGCGTATGGCCGAAGGCCCTGGCGCAGAGTCGGCGACCTGGGACAACGTGATGGTTGACTTCGTGCTCTACGCGCTGGTAGTGGCACTGAGCATGACGGCCATCTTCGTCTTCGCGCTCGACGCGCTGCGCGACCTGCTGGAATCTGCCCCCAGCAGCAACCTGGTGTCCGATCAACTCGATGTGCTCCTGAGCGCCAGCCTGGTCGGGCTGATACTGCTGAGTGGGTTCTATGGCATTTACTCCGCCTTGACGCTGGCTATTCAGGGCGGGGCGATTCACCTGATCGCCACTTTTTTCTTCGGCGGGGACAGCCCTCTGGTGTATCTCTACCGGCGGCTGGTGCCTTTCCAGACCTATTTCATGCTGGCCGTAGCTTTGATCTTCCTGGTGCTGGCTCTCGGTGGAGCCTGGCTGACCATCCCGCTGGTTATGGCCGTCGTATCGCTGGGGGCGGGGTACTGGATTGCGCGCCTGGTCGGGGAGGTCTATCACTTCGGCACCGGGCTGGGCTGCCTGACGCTCATTCTGGGTGGCGTGCTGATCGCCGTAGGGGCCGGGCTGGGCAACGCCGTGCTGACGGGCGTGCTCAGCGGCCTGTTTGGGGGGTAGCTGCTGCCTGGCTGGGCCAGGCACGGTTAGCCTTCTGTTATCGTCACCCTGCTGGCGCAGAGCGATGCCCTTCAGCCGGCCTCTGTGTTTTTCTTGTCTTAGCCCTCCGTGATGAATTTTCCCTTTGCGTGGCTGCGAGCAAAGGTTGACAGCGACTTTGCTGCGGGCGATGACCCTCATCCCCCGGCCCCTTCTCCCACGCTGCAGGCTGTACACGGGCGAAGGGGAGCGCCTAGGTGAGAGAAAGTAAGTCCTCTCGCCCCGCGACGCAGTCGCGAGGCAGAGAGGATTTGGGGATGAGGGATAGCAGACTGCTGCACATTGCCCGTCACCGTTTGCGCGCGCCCCTTTGCACCCCGCCCTTTTTTCGCACGCCCCCGCTACGGTATAATGCGCGTTAGGACGACCCGGCGCGCAGAAGACCCGATGGGAGGAAGACGCATGGCGCAGGTACCCACCGAAGTTTTTCGCAAATACGACATTCGCGGCACGGTCGAAGGCCCCGACACGCAGCTTACCCCCGGCCTGGCGCGGCTGGTGGGGCAGGCGTATGGCACCTATGTACAGCGCCATCTGGGGATCGAACAGGTCTTCGTCGGCGGCGATAATCGGCTGTCCACGCCTGCCCTGAAGGAGGCCATCATCGAGGGTGTGCTGAGCACCGGTCTGCGGGTGACGGACATCGGCGCGGTGATGACGCCCACCGTCTACTTCGCCTCCGCTTCGCACGAGCGAGCGGGTGGCATCATGATCACTGGCAGTCACCTCACCACGCAATACAACGGGATCAAGATGGCCTATGGCCGCCTGGCGCTGGCCGGTGAGCAGATTCAAGACTTGCTGCGCATCATCCAAGCCGACGATTTCGCTGTGGGGCAGGGCGAGCGGCGCGAGGACTTCGCCATGGTGGAGAAACACATGGCGGTCATCAAGCAGAAAGTGACGATAGGTCCGCGCAAGGTGAAGGTGGTGGTGGACGCGGGCAACGGCCTCAGCGGTACGTTCGTCCCGCCGGTGCTGCGCGATCTGGGGATCGAGGTCGTGTGCCTGTTCTGTGAGCCAGACGGCACCTTTCCCAACCATCTGCCCAACCCCGAAGACCCCGAACTGACCAAAGACCTGGAGGCCGCCGTCGTCGCGCACAAAGCTGATTTCGGCATTGGCTTCGATGGCGACGCCGACCGCTGCGGCCTGATTGACGAGCACGGCCATCATGTGGCCGCCGACCGTCTGCTGGCCTTGCTGGCCCGCGACCTGCTAAAGCGGCATCCGGGCACACCGGTCGTCTTCGACGTGAAGTCCAGTCAGGTGCTGCCCGACATCATCCGGCAGCACGGTGGTCAACCGGTGATGTGGAAGGCCGGGCATAGCCTGATGAAACAGAAGATGGCCGAGATCGGCGCGCTAATCGGCGGAGAGGTCAGCGGGCACCTGTTCATCGGCGAGGACTACTATGGCTTCGACGATGCGCCCCTGGTGGCGTTGAAGGTGCTGGAACTGTATAGCAAGAGCGACAAGACGCTCTCGCAGATGCTGGCTGAGATGCCCACCATGCCCGCGACGCCGGAGATCATCATGAGCGCGCCGGACGATGTGAAGTTCAAGATCATCGAGGCGGTGCGCGACCGGCTGCAGGATCGCTACGAGGTCGTCACGGTAGATGGAGCGCGGGCAATCTTTGAAGATGGCTGGGGCCTGGTGCGCGCCAGCAATACACAACCTGCCATCACCATGCGCTTTGAGGCGCGCACCAAAGCTCAACTGGTCGAGTATATGAAACGCTTCGACGCCCTGCTGGACGATTACCCGCAGGTAGACCGCAGTGAGTTGCGCAAGCAGATCGCTGCTTTCAGCGCCTGAGCGGGCGGGCAACGACACAGTACGGAGCGAAGATGAGCGTTTGATGAGTTATCCCCTGCCAGGCGCTAAGGGGCGTGGTATAATGCCGCCCTGACACTGAATGAGGGAGGGGTACACACCATTGGTTAGCCCATTGGATTGGCTTTTGGGCCTGTTTTCGCTCGATATTGGCATTGATCTGGGCACGGCCAACACGCTGGTGAGCGTGCGTGGCAAAGGCATTGTGATCAACGAACCGTCGTATGTGGCTATCGAGCGCAAGACACGCCGTCCGATCAGCGTGGGACGCGAAGCCAAAGAGATGTTCGGCAAAACGCCCACGTCCAAGTACATGGTCGTCCGCCCGTTGCGCGACGGCGTGATCAGCGAGTTCGAGATCACCGAGGCCATGCTCGATTATTTCATCCGCAAGGCCCACGAGCAAAATTGGGTGCCTATCCCCCGTCCGCGTGTGGTGGTGGGCATTCCGTCGGGCGTGACCGAGGTGGAAAAACGCGCTGTTTACGATGCCACCATCAGCGCGGGCGCGCGCGAGGCATACCTGATCGAAGAGCCGGTCGCCGCGGCCATCGGCGCGGGCCTGCCCATCCAGGAAACGCGCGGCAGCATGGTGGTAGACATCGGCGGCGGCACGACTGAGGTGGCCATCTTCTCGCTGGGCGGCATTGTCATCAGCCGCTCGATCCGCGTGGCGGGCGACGAGATGGACGAAGACATCGTGCAGTACATGCGCGCCAAGTACAACCTGCTCATCGGCGAGCGCACCGCCGAACGCGCCAAGATCGAGATCGGCTCGGCCTACCCGTTGCCGGAAGAGCGCACCATGGTCTTACGCGGGCGCAACTTGGTGACCGGTTTGCCGGAAGCGGTCGAAGTCTCGTCTATCGAACTGCGCGAGGCGCTCAATCCCTCGGTGAGCATCATCATTGACACGATCCGCGACGCGCTGGACGAGACGCCCCCTGAACTGGTCGCTGACCTGATGGAGTCGGGCATCTGTATGGCGGGCGGCGGCAGTCAACTCAAGGGGCTGTGCGAGCGCATCGCCGACGAGGTCAACGTGCGCGTGTGGCTGGCAGAGGACTCGATGACTTGCGTGGCACGCGGGGCCGGGCGCATCCTGGAAGACTACGACAATTTGCGCTCGTTACTGGCGGGCCTGGAGCGCGGCTCGACGCAGCATTGAGCGGGGCTTTCAGCCGTCAGTTTGCAGCCGTCAGCGGGTGGAGACTATCCACCTTTTGCTGGCGGCTGTTCGCTGTACAGAGGGGGCGGTGTGGACGCCATGTCTCGGCAGGGGTGCGGGCAGGGGTTGTCAGTGACGTGGCGGTGAATACTGTTCCCCTGCGATCAGGCGGGTATAATCAGCCACTGGCAACCACAGCAAGGAGGAGAAGCTGGTGGGGCGAAGTGGCCGTGTCTTCTCGTTCGCTATGACGCTGGTGCTCGTCGTGGCGCTGATCTTCCTGGGCGTCACGGGTGCGCTGAGCACCGTGGAGAACCTCGCCGCTGTCCCGCTGCATCTGCTGCAGCGGGTGGTGAGCAGCCCGGCGCAGGCGATCAGCGGCGCGATTGACGATCTGGCAGAATACCGTCGGCAGAAGCAGCGCATTGATGACCTGGAAGAGGCACTGGCTGTTTACCAGGCCGAACTGGCTCAACTGCGCGAAAAAGGGGCCGACTACGACCGGCTAGCGGCCCTGCTCGACTACAACCGCTTCGGGCCAGAGGATCACGAATACGTCACCTGCGACGTGATCGGCATGGACACCGCTGGTTTCGTGCGCGCCATTCAGATTGACTGCGGGCGGCGCGACGGCGTGGAATTGATGGACCCGGTTGTCACCGAGCGGGGGTTGGTGGGGCGTGTGACTCAGGTCTCGGCAACGGGCGCAGAAGTGTTGCTGGTGACTGACCCCACCAGCCGCGTCAACGCGCGCCTGCAATCCACGCGCGAAGACGGCGTGGTCAGCGGGCAACTGGTCGGCGACCTGCTGATGTCGTTCATCCCCCTGGAAGCGCAGGTGCGCGAGGGCGACCTGGTGCTCACCAACGGCCTGGGACAGATGTTGCCCGCCGACCTGGTAGTGGGGCAGGTGCTCAGCGTAGGCCTCTCGGAAGACGAGCTATATCAGGAAGCGCGCGTGCGCAGCCTGGTGGACTTCGACCGGCTGGAGATCGTGCAGGTGATCATCAACTTCGAGCCAGTTGACCTGAGCGTCTTCGAGCAGCAGACAGCACCGTAGCGGGGTCGGAGGCTTTCCACTCAAGTGACACGGTACATTGGTCTGCCCGTTCTGCTGGTGGCGGCGCTGCTCAACGCTTCCGTCATGCCGGAGATGCGCCTGGGGGGCGGCGCGCCCGACCTGGTTTTCATGATCGTGGTGTCGTGGGCGCTGCTGGCCGATGTCAACGATGCGCTGCTATGGGCTGTGTTCGGCGGGCTGCTGCAGGACACGCTGTCTGTGGCTCCGCCGGGCACTTCGGCGTTGGGGCTGGTGGTGGTGGCTTTCCTGGCAGATGCGCTGTTCGGCGATGTCCGCCGCACCAACCTGATCATCCCCCCGCTGGTGATGGGTCTGGGCACGGTGCTGTATCACGTGGGCGTCTTACTGGTGCTGCGCCTGGCCGGGCACGTGATTCCGCTGGGCGACGCGCTGGCGACTGTTACCCTGCCCACCTTCCTTTATCATGTGCTGCTGAGCGTACCGGTCTTCCGCACGATGGGGCTGCTGCACGACTGGCTGACGCCGCGTCGCGTGCGCCTGGAGTGACGTTCGGGCTTTCGGCTTTCAGCGCTCAGCGATGAGCTTCGCATGGGGTGCGCCTGGGGGCGCTGCGCCTTGGGCGGACTTCCTCTCTGGGACGAAAAACTCACCGCGGTCTGTGTTCTCCTCTGCGATCTCTGCGTCTTGGCGGTGCCTTCTGCTCAGAGACGGGAGGCGCTGTGACCATTGTCCCTGTTAGCATCACTGTAGATTTAGAGTATAGTAGTAGATGTACCATCATCGCTCCAGCCCAGGTAGGGGGCATTGTTAACGGACACACTGTCTATCGCTCATGGACGATTCGATCACGCTCAAAGGAATTAAAGAGGGATTGCTGGTCACGGTCAAGCCAGACGGGCGCTGGTCGGACCTGGCCAATCGGCTAATCACCCTGATTGACGCGCAGGGGAACTTTTTCAAGGGTGCGCAGGTGACGCTGTCGCTGGGGCCGCGCGAACTGCGTCGGCAGGATTTGGCCGCCATGCAGAAATTGCTGGAACAGCGGGGTATTACGCTGCGCGCAGTGCTCAGCGAGAGCGACATCACGCTCGACGCCGCCCGCAAACTGGCCCTGCCCACTTCGTTGCAGGTGGCCGAACTGGCCGCCGCGCCCAGTGAGGCCCTGGAATTGCGCCCGCCGCCCATTGACCCCGAAGAACCCGGTCTGCCGGGGGTGCTGGTCAAGCGGACGCTGCGCGCCGGGCGCACCGTGCACAGCGACGGGCATGTGGTAGTCCTGGGCGATGTCAACGCCGGGGCGGTGGTGGTAGCTGGAGGCGATATCGTCGTCTGGGGGCGGCTGCGTGGCACGGTTCACGCGGGGGCCTATGGGGACGAGTCGGCGGTGGTGTGCGCGCTGCACCTGGCCCCGACCCAACTGCGCATCGCCGGTTACATCACTATTTCGCCAGAGGACAGGAACCGCAAACCGCGCCCGGAAAAAGCGCTGGTGCGCAACGGGCGCATTGAGGCAGTGCCCTGGGAGTAGATTCAGTGGGGGAGCAGGCGGCACCCGCACAGAACGCCGCCAGACAGCTTGAAAGGTAAGAGGTGTTCGGATGGGGGCACGAGTTATCACCATAACATCCGGCAAGGGGGGCGTGGGAAAGACAACAGCCACAGCGAACCTGGCCGTGGCGCTGGCCAATATGGGCAAGAAAGTCGTCTGCATTGATGCCGATATCGGGCTGCGCAACCTGGACATTGTGATGGGCCTGGAAAACCGCATCGTCTACGACCTGGTGGATGTGGTCGAGGGGCGCTGCAAATTGCGTCAGGCCCTGGTCAAGGACAAGCGCGTGCCCGACCTCTATCTGTTGCCTGCCGCCCAGACGCGCGACAAGACAGCCGTCAGCCCGCAGGACATGGTCATGCTCACCACGCAATTGCGCAACGAGTGTGACTTCATCCTGATTGACAGCCCGGCGGGGATCGAATGGGGTTTCCGCAATGCGCTGGCTCCCGCCGATGAGGTCATCGTCATTACCAATCCCGAAGCGTCGGCGGTGCGCGACGCCGACCGCATTATCGGGCTGGTGGAGGCTGAACCGCGCAAAGTCCCCATCAGCCTGGTGATCAACCGCGCCAAGGCCGACATGATCCGTAAGGGCGACATGCTGTCGGTCAACGACATTCTGGACATTCTCTCGACACCGCTGTTAGGTGTCATTCCTGAAGACGAACAGATCATTGTCTCTACCAACAAAGGCTCGCCGCTAACGCTGGACAACCAGAAAGGCCCGGCAGCGGAGGCCTTCCGCGACATTGCCCGCCGCATCACCGGGGCCAAAGTGCCCATTGCCGAGTTGGAGCACAAGCAGGGTGGTTTCTTGCACCGGCTCAGTCGTTTGTTCCGCCGGTCGGGAGCTTAGCGAAGGGGTGAGGTTGCCGATGACCTCCATACTTGAGCGGATCAAAGGACGCCGCGAACCCACCAGCGCCGAGATCGCCAAAGAGCGGCTCAAGCTGGTGCTGGTCTCCGACCGCAGCGATCTATCGCCGGAGAAGCTCCAGGAATTGCAGACCGAGCTGATCAGCGTGATCAAGCGCTACGTGCACATTGACGAGATGGAAGTCGAGATCAAGTTCGAGCAGCGCGATCGCAAGAATTACCTGGTGGCGGATATTCCCCTGCAGCGCGATCACCGTTACCAGACGGTCGCGGAAGAGAGCAGCGCCGCTCTAGAGACACCCCCCGCAGCGCTCGACACCCCACAAGAAGCTGCTGCCGAGGGGGTGCCGGTGGACGAAGCGGCTGCGCCCCAAACCGAATGAATATCCCCAGGCCATGCTCTTTGTTGCAGCGATGGGCAGCCTAGGGCGGAGACCGTCCACTCCCCGCTGCCCTTGTGGCACGCCCCGTGTCTCGTTGACCTCCCCGCTGCAATCGGTATAATCGGCCCGTCCGGGTTGTATTGGTAGCTCAAAGGGTACTGATATGCAGGCCAGGCCCAATGTGTGGCGTGATTTCGATTTCGTCCTGTTCGGCGTGACGATCCTGCTGATCATCATCGGCATTCTGTTCATCCGCAGCGCGACGCTCGACGCCGTAGACCCCGATCTGATCAACCGGGTGCCCAGCCAGATACAGTTTGGCATCGTCGGCGTGATCATCCTGCTGCTGATGGCTTCCATTGACTACCGCCTGCTGGGCAGCATTCACACTTTCCTGTATCTGTTCATCCTGTTCATTCTGGCGTTGGTGGCCGTGCTGGGAGCGGTGGGCGCGGCGGGCGCGCAAAGCTGGCTCAACGTCGGCCTGCAGGTGCAGCCGTCGGAACTGGCCAAGATTCTGCTGGTGATCGCCCTGGGGCAACACCTGGCCGATCGCTACGAGCAGATGAACCAACTGCGCACAGTGTTGCTGTCGCTGGGCTACATTGCCCTGCCCACCTTCATGATTTTCATTCAGCCCGACCTGGGCATCACCACGGTGATCATGTTCGTGTGGTTCGTGATGGTGTGGGCCGCCGGTCTACGCCTGCGCCATCTGGCGCTCTTCGTGCTGGCGGGCATGATGATGATGCCTGTGCTGTGGGAGAACATGGAAGGCTACCAACGGCAGCGCATCATCTCTTTCGTCTTTCCGGGGTCGGACAAAGACGCGCAATACAACATTGATCAGGCGCTGATCAGCATTGGCTCCGGCGGGCTGATGGGCAAGGGCTACGCCAACGGCTCGCAGACGCGCGGGCGCTTTCTGCGCGTGCGCCATACCGATTTCATCTTCAGCGTGATCGCCGAAGAGACGGGCTTCGTGGGCGCGGTCACCGTCATCGGGCTGATGGGCGTTGTCATCTGGCGGATTTTGCGCGGGGCTGCGCTGGCCGCCGACGCGTTGGGCAGCCTGATCTGCTACGGCGTCGGGGGGATGATCTTCTTCCAGACGATGGTCTCGATCGGCATGAATCTCAACATCTTGCCGGTGACAGGGCTGACTCTGCCTTTCGTCAGTTCGGGTGGGTCGTCATTGATCACCATGATGATGGGGGTCGGCCTGGTAGAGAGCGTGATCATGCGTCACCGGATGCGGGAATTCGCCTGATGAGTTGAGGGTCTGGAGTTCCGGGATGCCCTTTCAGGGACGTCACGTCCAGGGGCAGGGGGAAGCGCTCTGCTCAAGCCCCGCTGCTCAATAATTCAACACCACCACTTCAGAGATCGCCCCGCGCCGTGTGCTGGCCGAGTTGATGGCGCGGCGGGCGCTCACCGTCTCGATGCGAAAGTTGCGGTAGAGTTCGCGCGTCAGGGGTGTGTCGGAGTTGCTGAGCATCACCCGGCAGCCCTTGCGATCCAGTTCGGCAAAGACCAGCGCCAGCTTGCGGTGCTCGTATTCGCCGAATTCGTCCTGGGTGTAGCTGGTGAAATTGGCCGTCTCGCTGAGGGGGATGTAGGGCGGGTCGAGGTAGACGAAGTCGCCGCGCCCCGCCCGCCGGATCACCTGCTCGAAGTCTTCTACGGCCAGATGCACGCCCTGCAACGCCCGCGATGCCGCCCGCAGCCGCGCCTCGTTGACGATCTCCGGATTCTTGTAGCGCCCCATCGGTACGTTGAAATGCCCCCGCCGGTTGACCCGCCACAGGCCGTTGTAGCAGGTTTTGTTCAGATAGATCAGGCGGGCGGCGCGCTCCACTAACGACGCATGAATCCAGGCCGAGTTGCGATCCAGGTTGCGGATGGCGTAGTAGTAGTCGCGGCTGTGCCGGGCCTGATGCTCGCGTAGCCGGGCGATCAATTCGTCTACGTGATCGCGCACGGCGCGGTAGCAGTTGAGCAATTCCTCGTTGGTCTCGGAAAGATAATAGGTACTGAACAACCCTCGCCCGCGCAGGTGAAAGAAGACCGCCCCGCTGCCCACGAACGGCTCGAAGTAGCCGCGCATTGGCTCGCGCGGGAAGAAGGGGTCGTACTGGGCGAGTAACTGACTTTTGCCGCCCGCCCATTTGAGGAACGGCCCGGCCTGGTTTTCGTGAGCGCTCATTGATGTATGTTCCCATCCCGATTGCTCAGTTCCTCGAGGTACAGCGCGATGGCCTCGCGGATGTTTTCCAGAGCTTCCTGACGGGTTTTGCCCTGGCTGATGCAGCCTGGCAGGCTTGGCACCTCGACGACCCAGTATCCGTCTTCGCCGCGATACACAATCACCTGTCTCATAGCCGTTGCTCCTGACCGATCAGGCTTCCGAAGTCGTGCAGACCGCGGAAGTCTCTGTTCAGCGCGTTTGTTCGCCGCCCAGTTCCTTCTGCTGAATCTTGGCCCAGGTGTCCTTGAGCGTGACGGTGCGGTTGAAGACCAGATGCCCCGGCGTGCTGTCCGGGTCTACGCAGAAGTAGCCCTGCCGCTCGAACTGAAAGCGCTCGCCGGGCTGCGCGTTCGCCAGCGACGGTTCCAGCTTGCAGCCGGCGAGCACCTGCAGCGAGTTCGGGTTGATCAGGTCGGTGAAGTCTTTACCCGGTGGCACGTCGGACGGATCGGGCACGGTGAACAGATGATCGTAAAGACGCACTTCGGCGTCAATGGCGTGCGCCGCCGACACCCAGTGCAGCGTCGCCTTGACCTTACGCCCGTCGGGCGCATCGCCGCCGCGCGTGGCCGGGTCGTAGGTGCAGCGCAACTCGACGATCTGCCCCTGCTCGTCCTTCACCACACCCGTGCAGGTGATGAAATAGGCGTAGCGCAGGCGGATTTCGCGCCCAGGGGCCAGCCGGTAGAACTTCTTGGGCGGGTCTTCCATAAAGTCGTCGCGCTCGATATAGAGCACTTTGGAGAAAGGCACCTTGCGCGTGCCCGCGCTGAGGTCTTCGGGGTTGTTGATCGCCTCCATCTCCTCGACCAGGTCGTCGGGGTAGTTCTCGATCACCACCCGCAGCGGGTTGAGCACGGCCATGCGCCGCTCGGCGCGTTTGTTCAAGTCCTGGCGCACGCAGTGCTCCAGCAAACTAATATCCACCACGCTGTTGGCCTTGGAGACGCCGATGCGCTCGGTGAAGTCGCGGATCGCTTCCGGCGTATAGCCGCGCCGCCGCAGCCCCGAAATGGTCGGCATACGCGGGTCATCCCAGCCGCGCACGTAGCCTTCGTTCACCAGGCGCAACAGACGGCGCTTGCTCATCACCGTATAGGTCAGGTTGAGGCGGGCAAACTCGATCTGCTGCGGATGGTAGATGCCCAGCGCGTCCAGGAACCAGTCATAGAGTGGGCGGTGATCCTCGAACTCCAGCGTGCAGATCGAATGCGTGATGCCCTCGATGGAGTCCGACTGCCCATGCGCCCAGTCGTACATGGGGTAGATGCACCACTTGTTGCCGGTGCGCGGGTGCTCGGCGTGCAGGATGCGATACATCACCGGATCGCGCAGGTTGAGGTTGGGCGAGGCCATGTCAATCTTGGCCCGCAGCACGCGCGAGCCGTCGGGGAACTCGCCGTTCTTCATGCGCTCGAACAGGTCGAGGTTTTCCTCCACCGAACGATCGCGGTAGGGGCTATTGCGGCCTGGCTCGGTCAGCGTGCCGCGATATTCGCGAATCTCTTCGGCGCTGAGGTCGTCCACATAGGCTAGGCCCTTCTTGATCAGTTCAACGGCCCACTCGTACAACTGATCGAAGTAGTCCGAGGCATAGAAGAGCCGATCTTCCCAGTCGGCCCCCAGCCAGCGCACGTCCTCGATGATGGCGTCAATGTATTCCTGCTCTTCCTTGGTAGGGTTGGTATCGTCGAAGCGCAGGTTGAACTTGCCGCCATACTTGAGTGCGGTGCCATAGTTCAGCCAGACGGACTTGGCATGGCCAATGTGCAAATAGCCGTTTGGCTCCGGTGGAAAGCGCGTGTGCACCCGCCCGCCGAATCTGCCGGTGCGGATGTCTTCTTCGATCATCTCGTGAATGAAATTAGCAGGGGCGGCAACCTCTTCCGCTCCAGCCTCAGAAGCAAGGCGTTCGTCAAGTTCCGATTCACTGCCAGGCATGGTCGTTGATCTCCGGCGCACCTTCGGGCGATACATGGTATTGAAGTGTACCAAATCGGGCGGAGAATGCGTAGTGCACAAACGACGAAATGCGCGGGGACGATGCTGTGGTCTGTATCCGAAACCGGTTCGTGCGACCCGCCCAAATGGCCCTGGCTGGATACGCCGCTGTGCCGCAATGTACGGAGAAAGCAACCGCTTTGAAACCCGCTGCGGCAACAGCTACCGCCGTTCTGTTGCCTCGGCTATAATGCCGACTCACGTTGCAAACAGGATGTGTGAGAAAATCCACAAGGGGATCGCCGATGAGTGCCCGGCGCAAACAAGCGAGAACCGTCGTCCAACGACTGTTCCTGACTTACTGCGTTGTCTATACCCTGACCTCGGTGTTCTTCGACCACTGGGGAACCAAGTATACCGGTTTGTCAGAAGCAGCCTGCGCTCCTCAGTACATCGGCATGCCTTCCGACGATGGCTTTCGGCAGCGCCTGATCGATCAGTTCGCCCCCACGCTGGTCTTTTCACTGGGAGAACCGTCCGATCTGGAGACAGAGGTGATCGTCCCCTATCAGATCGTTCCGGATAGAGAGGACACCGGGCGCTATGTCTGGCGTGGGGCAGTCGCCTATCAGATAGACTATGGCGCGTCTGCCTCCAGTGTCCGCATTGGTATAGGCGCGGAGGGGCGTTCTTTCTCGCTCTCCAAGTCGGTGATCCGCGTATTGGGGTGGGCCTTTGGCCTGGCCGACCTGGATGCGCACTTTGGCGACGTGGAAATGTTTGAAGTCTACCTGAGACCCACCAGCGAAGAGGGCTACTGGGAAATTGACCGACTCACGCTCTTCCCGCACGGCAACGCCAAAGCTTACCCCGCCAGCGAAATACGCTGCTTCCGCGACTCCCCAATTCTGTATGTCAGCCGGGGCAAGCACGCCATGTATCCCTCGTTACAGGAATGCAACCATGCCAGCGTCGTCCAGCGGCGGGGGCTGCATCTCATCGCGGAACAATGCAGCATTGGTCAGCTTTACTACCTGGTGACGTCTCCAGAGTTCGACGTGGGCGATAGCTCGAATCCCATCAACATCTTCGAGACTTCACCCAGTATCCTGGAAAACGAAGTCTTCGTGGGCGAAGACGCCTGGGGGCGCTGTTTCTACGGCGGGCATGGCGACATCGAAAGCCTGAGGGAAAAACCCTGCCGGGCACGTTTCCGCTGGTGGTAACGATGAGGGCGAGTCATGGCTCGCCCCCAAGCGTCAGCATCTCAGGGCGCTCAATGGGTTTGTCCTGAGTTCAACGCAAAAGTGCCTGCAAGGTCGCCAATTGTTCACTGGGATCGAAGATCGCCCGCACGGGGATTTCGAAGCCTTCTACTACAACGCTCTGAATCGTGCCCGACCGGACTTTGACAGACAGCTCGTAACTTCCCCGTGCAATCACATGCTGTTCGACCGTTTCCTGGTCGGGAGCGACCAGCCAGTATTCTGCAACTCCGTGTAGCGCATAGTCCTCGAACTTGACGCCACGCTCAATCGCCTCGGTCGAATCCGAGAGCACTTCCACCACCATGTCGGGGGCCGGGAAGCGCGTCTGGTCTGGGACGAAGGTTGACGCCTTGGCCTGCCCAAAGAAACAGATGTCTGGTTCGTAGTCATTACGAGTCAGCGAGATCAGCAGTTTCTCATGGCCCACGTACCCCAGAGCGCGCCTCTGCACATAGGCTTGCAGCAAAGCGAACAGATTCTGGCTGGCCTGGCTGTGCCGCCATTTGACTGGCGTCTGCACGACAATCTCTCCATTGCTGAATTCCGCTTGTTGCTCCTCGGTCATCTCGTCATAGAAGCGCTGCCGTTTCTGTTGCTCGGCCTGCAGGATCGCCTGAAGCTGCTGCGCCACTTGCGGCAGGCGCGGAGAGCGCATCAGTTGCTCGATGATCTGATCTGAGAGCAGGGGGATCGTTGGGCTGGCCATGAATTCCCTCCCTACGGCTTGCCACTATTGTACCGTAATTGCGTGTTCAATCGCCGTCCCCCTTCTGCTATAATCCTCCCCGCTGCACCTGTGCCGCAGCACCGAGGAGAGACACCCGTGACTGAGCAACAAGACTCCGTGCGCGTGCGCTTTGCCCCCAGCCCCACCGGACCGTTTCACATTGGCGGGGCGCGCACGGCGCTGTTCAACTGGCTATTCGCCCGCCATCACGGCGGCAAGTTCATCTTGCGCATCGAAGATACCGACCGCAAACGCTACGATCCGGACTCGCTGCGACTGCTCCTGGATGGTCTGCGCTGGTTGGGCCTCGACTGGGACGAAGGGCCGGAAGTCGGCGGCCCCTACGGCCCCTATTTTCAGTCCGAGCGGCTGCATCTCTATCAGTACTGGGCCAACTGGCTGGTCGAACAGGGGCACGCCTATCGCTGCTATTGCAGTGAGGAGCGGCTGGAGGCCCTCCGCCAGCAACAACTGGCTGCCAAACAAGACCCTGGCTACGACCGGCACTGCCGCAATCTGACGCCCGAAGAGCGCGCGCGCCTGCATCAGGAGACCGGCGGTCAGTTCGTCATTCGCTTCAAGATGCCGCTGGACGGCGAAACGACCGTGCACGACCTGCTGCGCGGCGACATCACCTTCGACAACCGCCAACTGCAAGACCTGGTGTTGCTCAAGTCCGACGGCTACCCCACCTATCACCTGGCCAATGTGGTAGACGATCACCTGATGGCGATCAGTCACATCCTGCGGGCCGAAGAGTGGATTTCGACCGCGCCTATTCACAAACATCTGTACGACGCCTTCGGCTGGGAGATGCCGCAGATCGCGCACCTGCCGGTGATCCTCAACCCCAGCGGCAAGGGCAAGCTCTCCAAGCGCAGCGTGGCCTTTTCCGAAGGCGGGCGCAAAATACCCGTGCTGGTGCACGAATTCATCGAGGGCGGCTACCTGCCGGAAGCAGTGGTGAACTTCCTGACCAACATCGGCTGGAGCTTCGGTGACGACCGCGAAGTGTTCACCGTCCAGGAGACGATCGAGCGCTTCGACCTGTCGCGCGTCAATCCGGCGGGCGGGGCCTTCCCCATCGAGAAGCTCGACTGGCTCAACGGCGTCTATATCCGCGAAATGGCCGACGATGAACTGGCACGGCGGTTGCTGCCTGTCTTCGAGAAGGCGGGCTATCCGGTAGACCTGGAGCGGATGCGCCGCGTGGTGCCGCTGATCAAGGTGCGCATCAAGACGCTCAACGACGCGCTGGATATGGCGGGCTTTTTCTTCACGCCGTCGTTCACTCCGCCTCCCGCCGAAGAGATCGTTCAGAAGGGCATGGACGCGGCGAGCACCAAAGCCGCGCTACAGGCTGCCGCCGACCGCCTGGCCGGGCTGCCCGATTTCTCCGCCAAGGCGCAGGAAGAAGCACTGCGGGCGCTGGCTGCTGAACTGGGCCTGAAGACCGGACAGCTCTTCGGGGCGCTGCGGGCCGCGACGACGGGGCAGCAGGTCTCGCCGCCGCTGTTCGAGACGATGGAAGTGCTGGGCCGCGAGGAAGCGCTGAAACGCATTCGCCGGGCCATCGCGCAGCTTTAAGAGCGCAAAAAAAGCTTCACCACAGAGGGCACAGAGAACGCAGAGAAACCACAGAGGAGAGAAAGTCTCAAAATCTCTGCGTAATCTCCGCGCCCTCTGTGTTCTCTGTGGTGAGCATCTCTCACGCGCTAACGGTAAATGCGCGCCAGGAGGCGATCAGTGAGCGTGGGGAAGCGTCGCCCGGCCCACACCAGCAGACTGTCCTGCCAGCGCAGGGTCATGGTGCGCGGCTTGCGCTCCAGGGCGCGGGCGATTCCGCCGGCGACCTGTTCGGGCGTCATCGTCGGCCATTTGGAGGCAACACGGCCCGGTTGCCCCAGGCGCTTTTCGGCGAATTCGGTATGCGCCTGCCCCACCCACAGCACAGTGACGTGAATGCGGTCGGCGCGTAGTTCGCCGCGCAGGGCGCGCCCCAGCGCGTCCACGGCGGCTTTGCTGGCGCTGTAGGCTGCCACATACGGCCCCGGCACCGGCCCCAGCACCGACGACACCAGCACGATATGTCCGCCGCCACCCGCCCGCATGGCGGGCACTGCCGCCCGCACGCTGTGAATGATGCCGTCAATGTTGGTGCGCAACACCGTCTCGATATCCGACCAGGGCGCTTCGACCAGCGGGCCGCGTTGCCCCACGCCGGCGTTCGCCACCAGCACATCCAGCCGGTTGAACTGCGCCAGCGTCAGCGCCACGGCCCGCCGCATGGCCTCCGCATCGGTCACGTCGGCGGGAATGGGCAGGATCGTCCCTGGCAGGCCCTGTGCTTCGGCTTCCTGGGCCAGCGCCGTCAGCCGATCAGCGCGCCGACCGATGACAGTCACGCAGTCGCCCAGCGCGGCGAAGAGCAGCGCTGTGGCGCGGCCAATGCCCGACGATCCGCCGGTAATCAGCAATACGCGGGGCGTCTCGGCGGGCAGGAAGAGCTTGCGCATCGTCTCCACGGCGGCACTCCTGGGCGTTGGGTCAGTACGGTCGCGCCACCACGCCCCAGACGTTCTCGGCCACGTCTTCCGCTGCGCCCCCCTCAAACGCGACGCGCCACAGATGCGTGGCCGGTAGATAGACCATCATCTCCGGGTCGGTCGGTTTCGCGCCGGGCCACACGCGGCGGGCGTTGAGATCGTTCACCAGCGCCACGTTGGGGTCTACCACCACGGCGAAAGCATAGCGCTCGGTGACGGCCAGCGAGCTGACGCCGTAGACATCGGCGCGGCGGGCCAGTTCGCGGATGGCCCCATTGACCAGGTTCAGGCGATAGAGCACAATGTCGGCGCTGCGCAGGTCAACGGGCCAGGCCGGTTCCTTGTTCAGCGTCAGCGGATGACTGGGCGCATAGCGCGAAACAAAGAAGAGGTAGGCGCTATCCGGCGACCAGGCCACGCGCTCGATGGTGCCCAGTCCACCGGCGATGGCGATCTCGTAGTCGCGCCAGCCGCCGGTGATCAGGTCGTAGATGCGGATGACGTTGTCCACGGTCGGCCCGGCCAGGTGCGTCCGCGCCGGATTGAGCGCCGCCGCGCTGGTGATGAAGTCTGCGTCGTAGACGGAAAACTCGCCCGTGCCTGTGTTGTAAAGAGCCAGGCCAGGGTCGGGGAAGCAACATGTGCCAAAGATGTTCGCGCCATAGGTTGGCCACAGGTTGGGCCGTCCGGGGCCGAGCAGGCCGCCGTCGCGCACGTAGAGCGCGGCGGCAAAGGTGAGCACTGCCTGCGACGCCCCGGCCTGGAAACGCCCGAAATAGCCGGTCAGGCGGCCTGTGCCCCCGTCGGCCAGGGCGAAGTTGAGTTCGCGCAGGGGAAAGGCGACCCGGTCGGGCGCGTCCGGAGCGGCGGACTGCGGCGAGACCGTCTCCAGGTAGTAGAGCGTCTGCCCGTCCGGCGACAGGGTGAGCGTGCGACCATAGGAACCCGCCATGCGCACCGCCGCCCCGCCCGCCGCGCCAGTGGTATACAGACCGTCGTCGCGGGCGATGTAGAGTGTGCGCCCGTCACCCGTCCAGAAGAGGCGCGCCCCCTGCCCATAGGTGAAGGTCGGGCCGGTTTGTTCCAGCGGCAGGCCGTCGGCGTCGGCCAGCGTCACTGTGTCCTGCCAGACGTAAGCCAACGCGACCTCGCGCGCCTGCCCCTGGGCCGTCCCCGCCAGCGGGCACATCAGCCCCAGCAACCCCATCACCATCCACAGCCAGCGCACACGGGAAGCCATGTTCAGTCCTCCTGATGCCAGCCTGCCGATCGCCGGTCAGTGTACCCTGCTGGCGGTCCACCAGGAATAGGACACAGGTAGCGGATCACGTGGGCGGCTGCGCGGGCAACCAGACCCAGAACGTCGCCCCTTGCCCTGGCGTGGAGTCTACGTCAATGAGGCCGCCGTGCGCCTCCACCATGCGGCGCGTGATGGCCAGCCCCAGGCCAAAGCTCTTCTCCCCGCCGGTAGGACGCGCCGAAAGCCGACCGAACTCGGTGAACAGCCTGTCGCGGTCTTCTGGGGTAATGCCCGGCCCCTGATCCTGCACAGCAAAGCGCCAGCCGCCGCGCTCGACGCAGACATCTACCCAGACGGTGCTGCCCGGCGGCGAGTACTTGACCGCATTGGAAATCAGATTGTCGAGAATCTGGCGCAGACGGGTCGGATCGGCGACCAGCGTCCCTTCGTCCACGCGGCGCAGGGTCACCACTGTGCCTTTCGACGTGGCAAGCTGAGCCTGTCGCTCGACGATCTGCCGCGCAAAATCGGCCACATTCAGAGTGCTGTAGCGCAGTTCAAGTTTTCCTGCTTCGATGCGCGAGACATCGAGCAAATCGTCGAGCAAAGCCACCATGTGCTGTGTCTGCTTGACGATGTCGTCCAGCAGCGAAGTACGCTCCTCCTCAGAAAGCGGAAAAGTCCTGTCGCGCAGCACTGAGGCGATTAGCTGAATGGAGCTAAGTGGGTTGCGCAGGTCGTGCGCCGCCATGCCCAGAAACGAATTCTTCAACTCGTTGAGGCGCTGCAGTTCCTGGTTCTTGGCTTCGATAGCGGCCTGGCGGCTTGCCAGTTCGGAGACCAGGTAGCCTTTGTCCACAATCACCGAAAGCTGCCGGGCAATGCGCTTGAAGATGTCTACATGCACTTCGGAATAGGCACCGGCGTGAATGCTGGAAAAGAACATGAACCCGACCGGATAGCCGTTGACGATGAGCGGACAGGTCAGCGATGAGCGCATCCCCTCGGCGACGATCAGGCGCGTCGATTCCGACTGCGGCTTGGCCTGCAGGTAGGCAACCAGATCGTTGATGATGCGCGGTTCGCCCGTCTCAATGATCTGTTGCAGGCTGCTACCCGCCAGAGGAGCCGAATAGCCGCGCGTGAGGTGTATTTCCGGCTGATCGCTGCGTGCCCAGCGCGCGGTTACTGTGCCGCCGGTTTCGTCAATGAGCGAGAAGCCAATCCGGTTGTAGGGAATGAGCGACCGGAAATCCTCGTAGACGTTGTCGAGGATGTCGTCGAGCAGCAAACCCGCGTTGATACGGGCGGTGATCTGATCCAGCTTTTGCAGCTCGGCGCGACGCCTGTCCAGTTCGTGCGCTAGCGCCTGCAACGCCTCGCCCAGCCGCCCGACATCGTCCGTTGGAGCAACGGGAATCTCCACATCGTAGATGCCCTGGCGCAGGTGTTCTGCTGCCTCGATATAGCGTGCAATACGTTCATCGGTCATCGGCTTCTCCCCACAGGACAATAGTTCAGGGGCGGACAGAGCTAGAGCAAGCGTAAAGGTTGGCTCGCTCCAGTTTACCTCACCCCCAGTCTCCGACCCGGAGAGGGGGCAGCGAGGCGCGTGAGCGCCAAGCGGGAGTGAGGTAAGTTAAGCGTTCGAGATGCTCTCAATGGCTGTCCGCCCTTGAACGGGCAATAGCGAGCGTTCTCTTCAACGCCCTGGCTGATGGGCATTATACCACGCGGCTCCGATAGCCTGGTTGACGCGCACCTCTTGCAGGAAGCGCTGGCGCTGCTCCGGTATCAGGTCTTCGGCCTGGCGTTGCAACAGGGTGTAGGCCGCATCCAGGAATTGTTGCGCCGCTTCCTGCTGGCGCATGGTGTGCAGCGCCCGATAGACCGTCCAGTAAACGCGCAGCGGCTCATCGAGGCGGGTTGGGCCGTGCTCGCTCAGGTGCAGCAACACTTCCTCGATCAGGCTATAGGCCGCCACGATTTGCCCTCCCGCCAGCATCACCCGTGCCACGCCAGCGGTCGCCTCGATCGCCTCGGCGCGCGCCTCCAACGCGCGCCAGCCTTCCACGGCCCACCCATAGGCATGGAGGGCCGCGTCCCAGTCTTTGCGTGCCTCGTGCAACAGGCCCAGGAAATGCCAGGCTTGCGCCGCGCCGCCAGCATCGGCTATCTCTTTGCTGAGGCGCTGCGCTTCCGCCAGCCAGTGCGCCGCCTGCTCGAAATCCTCCCGCTCGATGTAGACAGCGCCCAGGCACGCGCAGGCCGTCACCGCGCTGTTGGATAGGTCATGCTCGCGGGCCAAGACTAATGCGGTCTGATGATCCTCGGCAGCAGCTTCGTAATCGCCCAGTTTGCAGAGCACGCGCCCCCGGACATTGCGCGCCACCACCTCGCCCGCCGCGCGACCCAGCCGCGCCCAGATTTCGACGGCGGCGGTGAGCATGGGCAATGCCCGCCCATAGCGCCAGCCAGCCGCGGTAGCCATGCCCTGGCTGTTGGCCTTGGCGGCTACGGAGTCCAGTTGTTCACGGGTGGCGGGATCGCTGAGGTCGGCGAGTTCCAGCGCAACGACAAGCTTTTCCCACCAGGGGCCAGGAGCGGCGGCGCGGATGGGATCAGTGCCCATAATAGGCGTTCCTGTTGACAGAAAAGAACATATGTTCTATCATGGGCATACCGTTCCTATTTGATTTCGCAGGAGATTAACCATGCCTATCCCCGCCATCAACCACATTATCCTGACAGTCTCCGATCTCGACAAGGCACGCGCTTTCTACGGCGACCTGCTTGGCTTCGAGGTGCACGAAGTGCCCATCCCCACCGGCAGGCTCATGTACTTTCCCGCCGAAAACGGCGCGGCAGTCTGGCTGATTCGGCACGAGCAGACACCGCCCGGCGATCGCTTCAGCGAATTTCGCATCGGGCTGGATCATCTGGCCTTCACTGCACCGAGCAAGGAATTTCTGGACGAGCTGGCCGACAGGCTGATCGCTGCCGGCGTGGACACGAAAGGTGTGGAGCTTTTTCACGGGCGCTATTACTACGTCGCCTTCCGCGACCCGGATAACATCCAGCTTGAGTATTGGCTGGATACGCCGTAGCGCGCCAGGCGCGGCAGGGCTACGCCCTGCCCGGCGCGACGAAGTCGCGCCGACGCGCGCTGCGCGCGTGCGCCTGGCGCGCGTCCGCTACACGATCAGCGGCTCGCGGTAGACCCCGAACACTTCTCGCAGCGCGTCCATGATCTCGCCCAGGGTCGCATAGGCGCGCGCCGCCGCCAATAGATGCGGCATGACGTTCTCTGTCCCCTGCGCGGCCTGCCGCAGCCCATCCAGCGCCCGTTCGACCGCTGCGCCATCCCGGCTCTTGCGCAGCGCCTCCAGCCGGGCTACCTGGCGCTCGTAGCCCTGCGGGTCCATCGCCAACAAGGGGATGCGCAGCGGTTCGTCGCCCTGGAAGGCGTTTACACCTACAATAACACGTTCTCCGGTGTCTATCTCGCGCTGGAAGCGGTGGGCGGAATCGGCGATCTCCTGCTGGAAGAAACCATTCTCTACGCAGGCCAGCACGCCGCCCAGTTCTTCAATGCGCCGGAAGGTGGCGTAGGCTTCCTCTTCCAGCTCGTTCGTCAGCCGCTCCACGTAAAAGCTGCCGCCCAGCGGATCCACCGTGTTGGTGACGCTGGTCTCGTGAGCGATGATCTGCTGGGTGCGCAGGGCGATCGTCACCGCTTGCTCCGACGGCAAGGCCAGCGCTTCATCCATGCTGTTGGTGTGCAGCGACTGCGCCCCGCCCAGTACCGCCGCCAACGCCTGAAGCGCCACGCGCACAATGTTGTTTTCTGGCTGCTGCGCGGTCAGGCTGACGCCCGCGGTCTGTGTGTGGAAGCGCATCAGCCAGCTACGCGGGTTGCGCGCGCCGAAGGTATGGCGCATCTCTCGCGCCCAAATGCGGCGGGCCGCGCGCAGCTTGGCGATCTCCTCGAAGAAATCGCTGTGCACATTGAAGAAGAAACTCAGCCGGGGGGCGAACTCGTCAATGTCCAGGCCGCGTCGCAGCGCCCAGCGCACATACTCCATCCCGTTGGCCAGGGTGAAGGCCAACTCCTGCGCCGCCGTCGCACCTGCTTCGCGGATGTGATAGCCGCTGATGCTGATAGGGTTCCACTGCGGCAGATACTGTGTCCCAAACTCGATGGTGTCGATCACCAGGCGCATAGACGGCTCCGGCGGGAAGATGTATTCCTTCTGCGCCTGATACTCCTTGAGGATGTCGTTCTGAATCGTGCCGCGCAGCGCGCTTATGGGCACGCCCTGCCGCTCCGCCGTCGCGATATAGAACGCCCACAGCGCCGCCGCCGGACTGTTGATGGTCATGGACGTGCTCACCTGATCCAGGGGGATGCCGTCGAACAGAATCTCCATATCTTGCAGGCTGCTGACGGCCACCCCGCACTTGCCGAATTCGCCCAGCGCTTCCGGTGCGTCGGTGTCGTAGCCCATCAGAGTGGGCAGGTCGAAGGCGACCGACAGCCCCATATTGCCCTGCGCCAACAAATACTTGTAGCGGGCATTGGTCTCCTCCGCGGTGCCGAAACCGGCGAACATGCGCATCGTCCACAGGCGACCCCGATAGCCGGTGGCGTGAATGCCGCGCGTGAAGGGGTATTCACCGGGAAAGCCAAGATCGGCGCTGTAATCGAGATCGGCTACATCCAGCGGCGTGTAGACACACTGCACCGGTCGCCCGCTGCGCGTGCTGAACTGCTCCTGCCGTTCGGGCTGACGGGCAAGCGTCTGCGGCAGGGCGGTGGTGGCCCAGCGTTCCTGTTCGGCGCGCAGCGCGGCTATCTTCTTGGGATGATACATCGCCAACTCCCTTTCTCCGGTCTGCGAGCGAATTCTGTACCCTGATTCTACGGCTTTTCCGCTCCCGGTGACCCTCGTAAGCCTGCCCATAGAAATTGCGCCAGGGGACACCGGGCTTTAGCCCGGTGGGGAATGGCGCTTGCCCCCTTTCTTCTCCCGAGATATATTCAGAACGTGAATGCCGCTCGGAATATCTTGGTTTCAGCGGCAAGTCGGCCCGGACGGGGCCGCCAGGCGCTAACGTGGCCGGTTGCGGCGTGCGTAGCCTGGGAAGCTCCCCGCTTTAGCGGGCAGAGCCGTCACACCAACGAAACAGGGGCGTTTCCTGTCGAACGCCCCTGCCAATCATTCACCCTCCACGCCTGTTGCTGGCTCAGCCCGTCGGCTTCTGATACAGCTCCACCAGCACGCCGGACGCACTGCGCGGGTGCACGAAAGCATAGCGCGTGCCGTCGTCGCGCAGACGCGGCGTCTCGTTGATCAACTCCACGCCGTGCGCAGTCAGCCGCGCCATCGTCCCCTCGATGTCGTCCACCTCCACGCACACATGATGCATCCCCTGGCCGCGCTTGGCCAGGTAGCGCCCGATGCCACTTTCGGCGTCGGTCGGCTCCAGCAACTCGATCTCGCTCTCGCCCACTGGCAGGAAGGCGATCGCCACCCCCTCGGTCTCGTTGCGTTCGGTGCGGGTCAGCGGCAGGCCCAGCGCGTCGCGCCAGAAGGCCAGCGCTGCTTCCAGATTCTCGACCACCACTGCCACGTGATCAATGCGTTTGACCATGATCGGCCTCCCAGGAAGTGTGCTCTCACGAAGCCGGATGCAGAGCGCGAATCAACCCCTGCCAGCGTTCCCATACTTCGGTGCGTCCTTCCAGGTCAACCTCGGCCTGGAAGAGCGTCCCGCCTTCCTGGATGAAGCAGCCGTAGTCGTTGACCAGCACCATGCTAATGCGCTCTTTGGCGGCGAAGGCGGCCACTGTCTCCAGCCACATGGCGTCCAGGTCCATGCTGCGCTGCGGAGCCAGGCAGTAGCCATACCACGTTTCCAGCAGCCACAGTTCTTTGCCATGATCGGCGGGATGACCGCGTTCGGCGAACAGGTCTTCCAGCACGTCGAACGCGCCCGGCTGAAAGACGCGCACGCCAATGAAGTCCAGTTCGTCCAGCGCCAACGCCTCCTCGTAGAAGTCCAGGTCGAGGTCGTCAATGAGCGAGATCGTCACGCCGACCAGGGTGTCCGGGTTTTCCTCGCGCACCGCCGCCGCCAGCCGACGAGCCTGTTCCAGCCACAGCGCCAGTTCGTCGCTGTCTTCGGGCATGACAATTCCGCTATAGGCTTTGTACTGGCTCGGCTCGGTGATCACTTCGTAGGCCATGGGCCGATAGCGCTGCGCATAGTAGCGCACGCGCTCTTCCTGGATGCTGGTAAATTCCTCCCAGGGGATTTTTTCCTCGTCGTTGGCCTGCATCAACAGGTAGGGCGTGTATTGCGAGTCCGAGAGAATCAGGTCTACCCCCGCCTCGGTGAGCACCTTCATATAGGCTTCCTCATCGGCCTGCTGACGGGCCAGACGGGCTTCGATCTTGGCCTGTTCTTCGGCGGGGTCTTTCTTCTCGTCGGGTTTGAACAGCCGCGGCTCTTCGGCTTCCAGGCGCATGTCGCCGCTCGCCGACAGGCGCACCACGTCAGCGCCAGCATCGAGCGCCGCCTGCAGCTCGGCCAGGCGTACGTCCAGGCGACTATCGTCGCCCTCGTCCGCCGTCACAAAGCTGTAGCCCAGTGTGACATTGGCCGAAGACCCCAGGTGTTCCAGTTCACCGGCAGCTTCGGCCTGCCAGGCATCGCGCCGCTCCTGCAACCAGGTCTCGCGCTGCGACTGCTGCGAGAAATGAAAGGCCAGCGCCGCCACCACCAGCAGGGCCGCAAACGCTGCCCAGGTCACCACGCTGCGCGTGCTCGCTGCCACCAGGCGGTGCCAGGAGAACAGCGCGACCACATCGGCGATCAGCGCCGCCAGCAAGACCAGGATGATCAGCAGCACGGCTGGCCCCAGGAAGACGCCCAGGCTGCCCACCGGCGAGAGCGCCCCGGCTGCGGGTACGAACGAGTACCAGAAGTAAGCGATCACGGCCAGAGCGACGATGGCTACCAGCGACACGATCAGCGGCGCGCGCCGTCCGCGCCACACGCCCACCGTCCCGGCGATGAGTAACACACCGCCCGCCAGCAACAGGCCCGGCCCCCACAGGTAATAGCCGAACCACATCGCCGCCAGCAGCATCAAGATGGCAGCGACGGTCAGCAGGACGCCCCCGCAGCCTTGCGCCATGCCCCCCACCCGGCTGGCAAAGGGCGGCGGAGGCAGGAAGGGGCCTTTGTGCCCTTCGATCTCTTCCACGGCGCGCAGCCGCGGGATGTCGCGCATGGCCTGCACAATGGGGTCTGGCTTTTTATCGGCGGGCTGCTCAACCGTGTCGCGCGTGAATTCCTCGTTTTGCATCAATCACTCCTCATTCATCCGCAACGCCTGGCTAACGCAATCCCAATTCGTGTCGCGCAATCACCACACGCTGAATCTCACTGGTGCCCTCGTATATCTCGGTGATCTTGGCGTCGCGGAAATAGCGCTCCAGGGACAATTCCTTACTATACCCCATTCCAGCATGAATTTGTACAGCCTGATGGGCCACAAACATGGCTGTCTCGCTGGCGAACAGCTTGGCCATGCTCGCCTCCAGCGTGTAGCGCCTGCCGGTCTCGGCAGCGCGCATCTTGGCCAGCGCCGCGTTGAAAGTCAGCAGGCGCGCCGCTTCCAGGCGCGTCTTCATATCGGCGATCTTCTGCTGAATCATCTGGAACTGCCCGATCTTCTGGCCGAACGCCTCCCGTTCGCGCGCGTAGGCCACCGACGCCTCGTAGGCCGCTTCGGCAATGCCTACCGCCTGCGCCGCGATGCCAATGCGCCCGGCGTCCAACGCGGCCATGGCGATCTTGAAGCCCATCCCTGGCTCGCCCAATACATTCTCTACCGGGCAGGCATAGTCGGTGAACAGCAATTCGCAGGTAGCGCTGGCGCGAATGCCCAGCTTCGGCTCGATTTTGCCCCGTTCCAGGCCGGGGCGATCCCCTTCGATGATGAAAGCGGTGATGCCGCGATGACCCTGCGCCGGATCGGTCACCGCAAACAGCAAGATGATCTCCGCCACCGGCCCGCTGCTGACCCAGCTTTTGCGCCCGTTGATCAGGTAGTGCGTGCCCGCCTCGTTGAGCACAGCTCGCGTGCGCATCCCCGCCGCGTCGCTGCCGCTCTGCGGCTCGGTGAGCGAGTACGCGCCGATCTTCTGTCCGCTGGCGACCGGCACCAGATATTTTTGCTTTTGCTCTTCCGTGCCAAAGCGCAACAGCGCATAGTTGACCAGGCTGCCGTTGACGCTCATCACCGTGCTGTGCGCGGCGTCGGCCTTGGCGATCTCGATCATGGCCAGCACATAGGCCAGCGTGTCCATGCCCGCCCCGCCGTAGCGTTCGGGCACCTCGATGCCCATCAGACCCATCTCGCCCATCTTGCGCACCGTCTCCAGCGGGAATTCGCCCACCTCGTCGTAGTGCGCCGCCACAGGGGCGATCTCGCGCTGCGCGAAGTCGCGCACCGCTTCATAGAGCATGATATGCTCCGCCGTGAAGGGAATCCCATGCACCGACAGTGAACCCATCGCCCTGGCCTCCTGATGCTGTGTGTGCGGTAACCCGATTATACGCCAGGGCGCTGCTGGCATGGCTTCGCGGATACGACGGTTCACCGGGGGCAGGGGCGCTGCCGATCTGTTGTTTGGCTCTGCGTGCTCCGTGTCCTCTGGAATGGCCTTCACGCGCCTACTGGCCGCAGCGCCTCTTTGAGTTGCTCGCGCAGGGCGCGCACGACTTCGCCGTGCGGGCCGCTGGCGCTCTCCGGCTGAATCACTACGTCATGGTAGAAGCTGCCAGAAGCGCGCTCCACCAGCCACAAATCCACACCGAAGAAGGGCACATCCGGCTGATCGTCAAGCGTGTCGAAGCGCGCTCGCCGCAACGCTGCCAGCAGCGCCAGATAGCGCTCCAGGGGAATGAGGTAGGAGAAATGGACATCCTTGTTGGGCTTGTCGTAGACCACCAACAGGTTGCATTGCGGGCCGTGCCCGCGCGTGAGCGTGCCAACCTGATTGGGGTGCCGCCCGTCGTGATACTGCACGGTGACGCGCACCGCCTCGTTGATGCCCGGCTGCTGCACCACCTGGCGCAACTCGCCCTGGCGCAGCCGCAGCGCAATTAACCGGATGGGATCAGCCCGTCGCGCTTCCATGGCCTGTTCATGTCCGTTTCACCGACGGCTTCGCTCCGCCGCCGGTCAATTCGGCGAAGCGAAAACACGTCACCAGGTGATCGTTGACCAACCCACATGCCTGCATGAACGCATAGCAGATCGTCGGCCCGACGAAGGTGAATCCGCGCGCCTTCAGGTCTTTGCTCATCGCCCGCGCTTCGGGCGTCTCGGTGGGGATGTCGGCCAGCGTCCGCCAGCCGTTGACGCGCGGTTGCCCGTCCACGAATTGCCAGAGATAGCGGTCGAAGCTGCCGAACTCTTCCTGCACGCGCAGAAACGCCCGCGCGTTCTGCACGGCGGCGGCCACCTTCAGCCGGTTGCGGATGATACCCGCATCGGCCAGCAGGGCGGCCTGTTTCGCCTCGTCATAGCGGGCGACCAGGGCCGGATCGAAACCGTCATAGACCTGCCGGTAATGCGCGCGCCGATGCAACACCAGCCTCCAGCTCAATCCGGCCTGCACCGCTTCCAGGACGAGGAACTCGAACAGCAGGCGGTCGTCGTGCACCGGCGTGCCCCATTCGAGATCGTGGTAGGCCACGTAGAGCGGATCGTCCAGGGGGACCCAATCGCAGCGGGGGCGGTTATTCTCGGTCATTGGCTGTGCTCCGGACGCTGTCAGATGCTCAGCACGATCTTGCCGAAGTGCGCGCCCGCTTCCAGGGCGCGATGGGCCTCGCGCACTTCTTCGAGCGGGTAGCGCGCGCCGATCACGGCCTTGAGCCGCCCTTTGAACAGCAATTGCATGACCGTTACATAGTCGCTGTGCGGCCCCATGGTGCTGCCCAGGATGCTCAGGTGCTTGCCGAAGACATAGCGATTGTCTATCTCGAACTGCGCGCCGCTGGTGTTGCCGACGGTGAGGATGCGCCCGCCGCGCGCCGCCGCCCGCAGACTGTCGGCGAAGGTCGCCGCGCCGACGTTGTCCACCACCACATCTACGCCGCGCTTGGCAGTGAGTTGATAGACAGCGCGCGACCAGCCGCCCTCTACGTCACGGCGGATGACGACATCCGCGCCCAGGGCACGCGCCTGTTCCAGCTTCTCGTCGGTGCTGCCCACCACGTAGACGGTGCAACCGGTCAGCTTGGCGATCTGTAGGCAGGCCGTGTTCACCCCGCCTCCCGCCCCCACAATGAGCACCGTTTCGCCGGGGCGCAACTTGCCACGGGTGATCAGGCTGTGCCAGGCGGTCACGAAGACCAGCGAGGCCGCCGCTGCTTCCTCAAACGAGATATGCTCTGGCAAAGCGAGCAGGTTACGCGCGGGGACGGTGATGTATTCGGCATAGGTGCCGGGCGCGTGCTCACCGAGGATGGCAAAGTGAACGCAGCGATTCTCCTGTCCGGCACGGCAATAGACGCAACGCCCACAACTGAGCGTGGGGTCAATGGCCACGCGGTCGCCAGGACGCCAGTCGGTCACGCCTTCGCCCACGACGTCCACCGTGCCCGCGGCATCCGCGCCGGGGACATGCGGATAGCTCAGCCTGATGCCCGGCCAGCCGTTGCGCACCCAGATATCCAGGTAATTGAGCGCCGCCGCGTGTACCCGCACGCGCACTTCGCCCGGCCCTGGCTCTGGCATGGGGCGATCGGTCGCCACCTGCAGCACGTCCGCCGGACCGTGCTCGTACAACAACACCGCTTTCATGGCAGCCCCTTTCCTTTCTCGCGCCGTACCCCGCCCGACACAGGTGAATGCCCGGGTGTGGCAGTTGGTATACTCTCCTGCCGCATGACCGCGAGCCAGACGACACGCCCCCTCAACCCACGGACAGTCTATTGACGGATGACAAAGTCGAGCGTGGCCGTGCGGTAGTCATCCACATACAACTCCACGCGGTACGAGCCGGGCGGCCAGCCGCCTTCGGGTGGCGGCGCAGCGAAGACCACCAGTCCGTCCGCGGCGTCCTGCTTCTGTGTGGCGATCACCTGTGGCACGGCGGGCGTCGCCTGGGGCAACAGCACCCACTCGGCCCGCACCGCCGACACGCCTTTCGCTTCCTTCAGGTCAGCCAGGCAGTAGATTGTCTCGTCGGCGTCGAAAGTGCGCGCCGCTGCGCTGTCGCGATCCGGCTCGCGGTAGAGCCGAACGTTCTCGAAATGCGCCGTCGTGACGGTGACGCTGCACGCCAACGCGGCCAGCGCCAGCAACAGCGGCACCGCCCAGGCCCACCGCTCCCGCTTCATGCTCTCTGTATCGCTCATTTATGCCAGCGCTCCTCTCGCCCCTAGCATACCCGCCCCGCCCTGTTTGGCAACCTCCCCAGAACCGCGGAGACCGCGGACAAGACCAGCGCCGTTGCCCCGCTCCCTGTGTACCGTCTGCGTCTGTGCGGTGTACCTCGCCCGCTATGCATAGTCTACCGGCAGGGGGTGCAACACTCCCCCGCCGCCCTCCTGCGCGACGAAGTGCGCGGCGGCGACCTGCGTGTCGTGCTGGAAAATCAGCAGGCCGCCCGTCTGCAAGGCCCATTGTTGCCAGCACCGCTTGGTCTCCAGCGTAACCAGTGGCTCCACGTCATAGGCGGTCATCCAGGCCAGCTTTTCGAACTGAATGGCATAGCTGGCCATATCCGCGACGAACAGCGCCGCCTGTCCCCCGCTCTCGAACAATACGGACTGATGCCCTGGCGTGTGCCCCGGCGTCAGCACGACGCGCACGCCCGGCACGATCTCTGTGTTGCCTTCCAGCAGGCGCAGTTGGCCGCGCTCATAGAGCGATGCGTAATTCTCCGCGAAGTAGGTGGCGCGGGTACGTTCGTTGGGGTGCATGGCATCTTCGAACTCGCGGCGCTGCACCACATACTCGGCGGAAGGAAACACAGCGACGATCTCCCCGTCGGGCGTGCGACGTGTGTTGCCCGCACAGTGATCAGCGTGCAGGTGCGTGTTGATCACCAGGTCTACGTCGTCCGGCGCGACTCCCAGCCGCGCCAACCCGTCAAGCAGCGTGCCCCGCGGGCGCTGCAAGCCCCACCGTTCGGCGGCCCTGGGCGAGAGCTTGTCGCCCAGACCTGTATCTACCACGATCGTCCGTCCGGCGACGCGCACCAGCAGACAGGTGAGAATCATCGGCACGCGGTGCTGTTCGTCGGGTTGCAGGTAGCGGCTCCACAGCGGGCGCGGCACCAGCCCCCACGCGCCGCCGGAATCTACCCACACCACGCCGTCGCTGATCGGGTGAATGTGAATATGGCCAATGGTGAGCATCGGGTATTCCCCCGCATAGAGTGATCCGTGATCGGTTTTGAGCGATCGGTTTTCAGCAATCGGCTTCCAACGGGGCGCGCTCAGAAATCGGGCGCTGCTCGCCGGTCATGTAGCAGGCTGGCGGCTGATCGCTGAAGTTTGATGCGATTACTCTGAGCGGCCATTGCATTTCGCGCCAGACTAGCGTATAATCGAACGCATGTGCGGACGATTCGCTCTCTCCGGCCCCGATCCGGTGGCCATCGCCGAAGCGTTCGGTGTGCACGACGTGCCCAACCTGCCGCCGCGCTATAATATCGCGCCTGCGCAGCCGGTGGCAACGGTGGTGCGCGACACCGAACGTAACGCCAATTGCCTGGTGTTGATGCGCTGGGGCCTGATTCCGTCGTGGGCCAAAGACCCCACCATCGGTAGCCGGCTGATCAACGCGCGCGCCGAGACAGCCCACGAAAAGCCCAGTTTCCGTGCAGCGTTGCGCCGCCGCCGCTGCCTGATCCTGGCCGACGGCTTCTTCGAGTGGCAGGCGGTGCCGGACGGCCCCAAACAGCCGATGTTCATCACCCTCAAAGACGGTGGCCTGTTCGCCTTCGCTGGGCTGTGGGAGCGCTGGACAGAGCCGGAGAGCGGCGAAATGGTGACGACCTGTACTATCCTCACCACGGCGGCCAATGAGCTGATCGCTCCGCTGCACGACCGGATGCCGGTCATTTTGCCCCGCGCCGATTACAACGCCTGGCTCGACCCGGCGCGCAGCGATCCGGCGCAGATCATGCCCCTGCTGCGCCCCTATCCTGCCGAGGAGATGACCTATTATCCGGTCTCGCGGCTGGTTAACGATGTGCGCAACGATAGCCCGCAGGTGATCGCGCGGGCGGGCTAGGCTTTCCTCTGTGATTCCTCTGCGTTCTCTGCGTCCTCTGGTGGTTTGTGCCTTTCCTGACTGGCTGGACAGCGCATTGCCCGCCCTGGAATTGCTTTAGCGGGGGTGCAGGTCACAGGCTATAATGCCCTCACCATGACTGACACAAATTCCAGACGTGTCCGCCGTCCCTGGTTGTTGTGGCTAGTCGCGCTGCTGCTGGCGGCGATCGGCGCGGCGAACCTGGCCCTGGTGCTGGATCATGCCCGCCATGCCGACCGGTACCGTGCCCTGGGCGTGTCGTACCCGCCGCTGCTGCGGGCGGGATGGGGGCTGCTGTGGGCGATCGTGCTGCTGACCCTGGCCGCGTGATTGATCGGGCGGCGCTCCTGGGCTTATCGCTGGACAGCGCTGGTGGTGAGCAACTATGCGGCCCTCAGCGTGTTATGGTCTATTGGCTTTGCCCGCGCAGACTTTGCCCGTCAGCGCCTGCCCTTTCAGGTGGCGTTGGCGGCAGGGCTGGCGGCGGTGCTGTGGTGGGTGATGCGGCGGCGGGACGTGCGCGCCGTTTTTATACCTGCGCAGGGTGAACAACAGGAATTCATCGCGGAGAAGAGGCCTGATGACCAAGACCAACCCTAGAATCGAACAGCTCAATCAGATGCGGTTGCGCAGTGCAGCAGGGGGCGGGCCGGAGCGCGTCGCCAGGCAACACAAAGCCGGCAAACTCACCGCGCGCGAGCGCATTGATTTGCTGCTCGATCCGGGCAGCTTCCGCGAACTGGATGCATTTGTGGTGCACCGCGAGCGCAATTTCGGCATGGACGAGCCGGACAAGCAGTTCCTGGGCGATAGTGTGGTCACCGGCTGGGGGACGATCAACGGGCGGCTGGTGTACGTCTTCTCGCAAGATTTCACGGTGATGGGCGGGTCGCTCAGTGAGGTGCACGCCGAGAAAATCTGCAAGATCATGGACATGGCCCTCAAGAACGGCGCGCCGATCATCGGTCTCAACGATTCGGGTGGCGCGCGCATTCAGGAAGGGGTGGTCAGCCTGGGCGGATACGCCGAAATCTTCCTGCGCAATACCCTGGCCAGCGGGGTCATCCCTCAGCTAAGCGTGATCATGGGGCCGTGCGCAGGGGGCGCGGTCTATAGTCCGGCGTTGACCGATTTCATCTTCATGGTCAAGGACACGTCCTATATGTTTGTCACCGGGCCGGACGTGGTGCGCGCGGTGACGCACGAAGACGTCACTTTCGAGGAACTGGGCGGCGCGATGACGCATAACACGCTCAGCGGCGTCAGCCATGTGGCGGCCAATAGCGAGGAAGACGCGCTCTTCCTCATCCGCGAGATTCTGGGCTACATGCCCCAGAACAATATGGAAGACCCCCCCTTCGAGCCGACTAAGGACGATCCGCTGCGCACCGAGGAGGCGCTCAACGACATCATCCCCGAAGACCCCAGCAAGCCCTACGACATGAAGGAAGTCATCCGGCTGATTGTGGACGAGGGGCGCTTCTTTGAGATTCACGAGCACTACGCGCAGAACATTGTCGTGGGGTTTGCGCGGCTGGGCGGCTATAGCGTGGGCATCGTCGCCAACCAACCGGCGGTGTTGGCGGGCGTGCTGGACATCAAGGCCAGCGAGAAGGCAGCGCGTTTCATCCGTTTCTGCGACTGCTTCAATATCCCGATCATCACTTTTGAGGACGTGCCCGGCTTCATGCCCGGCGTGGCTCAGGAGCACGGCGGCATCATCCGCGCTGGGGCCAAATTGCTCTACGCTTACTGCGAGGCGACGGTGCCCAAGATCACCGTCGTGACGCGCAAGGCCTATGGCGGCGCGTATTGCGTCATGAACAGCAAGCATATTCGCAGCGACCTCAACCTGGCCTGGCCGACCGCGGAACTGGCCGTCATGGGGCCGGAGGGGGCGGTGAACATTATCTTCCGGCAGGAACTGGCCAGCGCCGAAGACCCCGAAGCACGGCGGGCCGAACTGGTGGAGGAATACCGCGAGCGTTTCGCCAATCCTTATGTGGCAGCGGCGCGGGGGTATATTGACGACGTGATCATTCCGTCGGAGACGCGCCCGCGCCTGATCAACGCGCTGGGCATGTTGCAGAACAAGCGCGATAGCAACCCGCCCAAGAAGCACGGGAATATCCCGCTGTGAGTGAGACGACGATGCAGCGCCGATCCGGTAAAGAGCAGAAAGAGCGCGTGCCCCATGCCCGCCGCTGGCCGACTGGCTGGCTGACGCTGGGCGGCTTGGCCCTGGGTGCGTTGGCCGGGCAGGTCGCCGGACTGTTACCGGTAGGCGCGGCGGCAGGGCTGGCGCTCGGTATAGGCCTGGATTCGCTGCTGAACAACTGGCTGAACGATGTTCGTTAAGTGGCTTGCCCGTCGGTGGAACGGGCTGCGCGCGGCTGAGCCGCACGACTATACCTTTCGCTGCGAGTTGCACGCGCACAGCACCTATTCCGACGGCTCGGCCACGCCGCGACAGCTTGTCGAGCGGGCAGTAGCGCTGGGGCTGTCGGCTCTGGCCATCACCGATCACGACACAGCGTGTGGGGCGCGCGTGGCTATGCCTTATGCCCGCGGCCTGGGGATCGAGCTGATCCCGGCCATCGAGTTCACCGCCCGCTGGGACAGTTGCCGTCAGGCGGGGTGGAGCGGCGACGTAGACGTGCTGGGCTACTTTGTAGACCTGGACGACGCCAGCCTACAGGTAGCCGAAGCTGCCGCAACGGGCGACATCGCTGCGCGCATGGCCGAATGTTGCATCAGCCTGACCAAAGCCGGTTATCCGGTGACGCTGGACGAAGTCTACGCGCTCAATCCGCGCTACGCAGGGATGCGTTTCCTGCGCGAATTGCTGGTGCGCAAGGGTTATGTTTCGTCCGAAGTTGAGGCCGGGCGGCTGGTGCATGAACACTGGCTGCGCGTTCGACCCTGCGCGCTGACGCTGGCCCAGCAGATTCGCGCCATTCATGGGGCAGGGGGCGTGGCGATTCTGGCTCATCCGGGTTATATCCGCTGTGACGGCGAACTGCTTCAGGCGCGACATGTGGCGGAATTGGTCGCGCTGGGCTTGGATGGGCTGGAGGTATATCATCGCTCCCACGACGAGGCGATGCGCGCTCACTTTCTGGCGCTGGCGGAGCAGTTCGGGCTGCTGGTCAGCGGCGGCTCTGACGAGCACGGCTGGTCGCCCGACCTGCCGCTGCTGGGCACGGCCCCGGTTACGCGGGAAATGGTCGAGGCCTTGCGGGCACGTCATCGGCAGCGGCTGATGATCAGCGAGAGAGCGCAGATGCAGCAACGGGAAGAGGGATGAGCCGTGAGCCTGGCCTACCGCAGAGGGCCTGTCCGGCCTCCGGTACGACGGACGGAGACCGACGGCTGGCTGGTCTTGCAGGCGAGCGCCGTGTTACAGGCGGTGGCAGCGACCAACTACGCCTGCTATGGGCGCACCGGCGTGCCCCGTTACCCGCGCCCGGCGGCCTCGTCGGCGGCGGAGCGGCCGGCTACGCTGTGTGTCGAGGTGTTTCTGCGCGATCCGGCGGGCGAAGTGCGGCTGGCCTGCCTCGATCTCGACCTGGCGCTGCACGAGCGCAACGACCGGCAGATCGTCTGGCTGGGTTACGATGCGTCGCGCCATCTGCAGGTGGCCTGGGTGTGGGACTTCTATCGTATTCTCAGCCATGCGGTGCTGCGCGTGCGTATCCCGCCGCGCCAGGAACCGCCCGACCCGGCCTGGGTTGGGGCGGTGGAAGCGCTGCGCGCGGCAGGGCCAGGCTATGAAGTGGAATTTCGTGTGCGTTCGGCCTGCGGGGACATTCAGCAGGTACACCGTGTCGAACGCCCGGCAGTGCCCTGGTCACCCGGCCAGGCGGCATCGTAAGCAGTGAGGCGGGGGATGGCGCCCCCCAGGACAGAGCAGACAACCATGATCGAAACAACGCAGATTCGCAAAGTACTCATTGCCAACCGCGGGGAAATCGCCGTGCGCATCATCCGCGCCTGCCGCGAGCTGGGCGGCATCCGCACGGTGGCCGTCTATTCCGACGCCGACCGCGAGGCGTTGCATGTGCGCTATGCCGACGAAGCCTATCACATCGGCCCGCCCGCCCCGCGCGAAAGTTACCTGAATATCCCCAGGCTGATCGAGGTGGCGAAGCGCTCCGGAGCAGACGCCGTACACCCCGGCTACGGCTTCCTGAGCGAACGCGCCGAGTTTGCCAGAGCAGTGATCGAAGCTGGGCTGACCTGGATTGGGCCGTCGCCAGAGGCGATCGCCAAAATGGGCGACAAGCTGGCCGCCCGCGAATTGATGGAAGCGGCGGGCGTGCCGATTGTGCCGGGCACGCCGCCCGGCCTGAACGACGGTGCGTTGCTGCACGAAGCGCGGCGGATCGGCTTCCCGCTGATGGTCAAAGCGGCGGCGGGCGGCGGCGGTAAGGGGATGCGTGTGGTGCACGACGAGTCGCAACTGGAGGCGGCGCTGGCCTCAGCACACCGCGAGGCAGAAGCGGCCTTCGGCGACGGCACCGTCTACCTGGAAAAGCTGCTCGAAGGCGCACGGCATATCGAATTCCAGATTCTGGCCGACATGCACGGCAACACCATTCACCTGGGCGAGCGCGAATGCAGCATTCAGCGCCGTCACCAGAAGCTCTTTGAGGAAGCGCCCAGCCCCTTCATGGATCCCGACCTGCGCGAGCGCATGGGCGCGGCAGCCGTCGCCGCGGCGCGGGCGGTCAACTACGTCAACGCGGGCACCGTCGAGTTCTTGGTGGATGCCAACAAGAACTTCTACTTCCTGGAAATGAACACGCGCCTGCAGGTCGAGCACCCCGTCACCGAACTGGTGACGGGCGTAGACCTGGTGAAGGAGCAGATTCGCATCGCCCGTGGGCGGCGCATGGGGCCAGTGGACGGCGTGACCATCTCCGGTTGGGCGGCGGAGTGCCGGATCAACGCCGAAGACCCCTACAACAATTTCCTGCCGTCTATCGGGCGGGTGACGGTGCATGTGGCCCCCACCGGCCCTGGCGTCCGGCTAGATAGCGGCATCTACGCGGGCTACGAAGTGACGCCTTACTACGACTCCATGCTGGCCAAGCTGATCACCTGGGGCGAGACGCGCGGCGAAGCGCTGTTGCGGATGCGGCGGGCGCTCTCCGAATACAAGATCATGGGGCTGAAGACCAACCTGCCGTTTCACCAGAAGTTGCTGGATAGCACCAACTTCCTGGCCGGGCGCTACAACACACAATTCGTGGAGCAGGTGCTCAATCTGCAAGACGACAGTAGAGGGAGCGAACTGGCCGAGGTGGCGGCAATTGTCGCCACGTTGGTGGAGCACCAGCAACGGCAGAACGCGCTGCAGTTCGTGCCGCTTCCCAACAGCCGCTATTCGCCCTGGAAGTGGAGCATCCGGCGGTAGGGGGTAGTGAGAGACCGTTTGAAAGGCCCCCTCAATCCCCAGCCCCTTCTCCCTCTAAGGGGCGAAGGGGAGACGGACCAGGTTTTCCCCCTCGCCCCATTGAGGGCTGAGAGGTGGCGCACAGCGCCGGGGTGAGGGGTTATCAAATGGCCTCTGATCGGTTGTCAGTGGGCGAGGGTCGGCATTGAGGGAAAACGCTGTAATATCAGGTGCGGATGGGCTGACGGCTGACGACTTTTCTCATCACAGGTGGAGATCATGGCGCGGGCTTTCGAACTCAAGAAACTGGTCAGCCTCGACTCGCTACTGCTCTTCGGCGTGATCGCGGTGGCGCTGCGCCTGACCGACGGGGACGACGTGGCCATTTTCGCGACGTCGGCGCTGGCGATCATCCCGCTGGCGGGGTTGATCGGTCGGGCGACCGAGGAGATCGCCGCGCGGGTGGGGCCGCAACTCGGCGGGCTGCTCAACGCCACCCTGGGCAACGCGGCGGAGCTGATCATCACCATTTTTGCCCTCAAAGAAGGCTTGCTGGAACTGGTGCGCGCCTCGATCATCGGTTCGGTGCTGGGCAACCTGTTGCTGGTGATGGGCCTGGCGATCTTTCTGGGTGGGCTGCGGCACGGCATTCAGGTCTTCGAGCGGCGGCAGGCGTCCATGAGCGCGACGCTGCTCATCCTGGCCTTTATGGCGCTGGCGATCCCCTCGCTCTTCGACCACACCTTCGTCGAAAGCCGCGCGTTTGAGTCCGAACTGCTGCTGAGCGAGGGCATCGCGCTGATTCTGATCGCGCTCTACGCGGCCAACATCGTCTATTCGCTGCTGCGGGGCGAGGCGGCGGAAGAAGCGCGCCATCACGAGCCGCGCTGGTCGGCCCCGCTGGCGGTTGGCGTGCTGGCCTTTGCCACTGTGGGCATCGTGATCATGTCCGAATTCCTGGTGGGGACGGTCGAGCCGGTGGTCGAGCAATTGGGCTGGAGCGAGTTGTTCGTCGGCGTCATCATCGTGCCCATCATCGGCAACGTGGCCGAGCACCTGGTGGCCGTGCAGGTGGCGCTGAAGAACCGCATGGAACTGAGCATGGCCATTGCGCTTGGCTCCAGCCTGCAGATCGCGCTGTTCGTCGCGCCGGTGTTGGTGTTCGTCAGCCTGTTGTTCGAGCGAAAACTGATCCTGGCCTTTTCGTTGCCAGAGATCATCGCCCTGGCGGCGGCATCCTATGTGGCGGCGTTGGTCGCCGAAGACGGCGAATCCAACTGGCTGGAAGGGTTGATGCTGCTGGCCGTCTATGTCATCGTGGCGCTGGCGTTCTTTCTGCTGCCGGAGGTGCACGGCTAGAGCCACCCCGCTTCTTTCAACCAATCTGTCAAGGAGTCATCCCATGTTCTGCACTTTCCGTATGTGGTTGGGACTATCGTTGGGGGTGGTGGCGCTGGTGGCTACGCTTCCCGGTGCCCCGCTTTCGGCGCAAATGTCGCAGACGCCCGAAACCCTCTGTGCGGCGGCCACTGCCAGTCTGACCGAACCAGATACGCGGCAGTTCGAACGCGCTGAGCAGGTTCTGGAACCGGGGGTGGACTACTGGGCGGTGCTGTGCACCGAAGCCGGGCCGATTTACCTCGACCTGTTCGAGGAGGCCGCGCCACAGACGGTCAATAACTTCGTCTTCCTGGCGCAGCAGGGTTTCTACAACCGCACCATGTTTCACCGCGTGTTGCCGGGGTTCATGGCGCAGGGCGGCGATCCAACCGGCACAGGCACGGGTGGACCGGGGTATACCTTCGCCGACGAGACGGATAACGGCCTGGTCTTCGACACCTATGGCCTGCTGGCCATGGCCAACGCTGGCCCGGATACCAACGGCAGTCAGTTTTTCATCACCACGGTGCCCACCCCCTGGCTGGACGGCAATCACACCATTTTCGGCAAGGTCTACGAAGGCATCGAGCGGGTGGAGTTGCTGACCCCGCGCGACCCGCAGCAGATGCCCGATTACCAGGGGGCAGCGCTGCACACCGTGGTGATCGTGGACGATCCGGCCAGCGTGCAGGCGACACCCGACGGCCCGCCCGCTATCGGTCACTTCCAGGACATACTCGATCTGAGCCTGCCACTGCTGCTCAACGAACTGTTCGTGATGGACGAGGGGCTTTCGCACGTCTATGACACGGCGGCTGAAGCGGCCTACTGGGAGACTCAGGGCGCGGGGTTGGGCGCGGCGCTGGAAAGCTATCTGGCCGAGCGCGGTTTCGAGGGCGCGGCGACCGTGGTGATGGCGTTGCAGGAGTGCCCGGCGAGCACGGCTGACCTGCCGATCTGGGAGATTGGCGTGCGCGTGCTGGCCTTCGGCGACGAGGAGACGGCGAAAGCGGTGGTCTTCGACGACGAGCGGGCAGCCCTGCTGGAAGGGGCGGGCGCGTTCGACGCACACAGCGACCCGGCGGACATTGCCGGTCGTGTCTTCAGCCGTGCCCTGGCCGAGGGTTGCAGCGAACAGAGCACAACCTACCGGCTGGAATTTCCTTATGGGCGCTATGTGGTGGTGGCCGAGCTGGCGATGGACGATGCCATCATCGGCCCGCAAACCGACCCGTCGTCTACGCAGTTCCTGGCCTACGTGTTGCAAGATGTGGTATTCGGCACGGTCGGCGGCACGCTGGATCGGGGCAACGCGGCACCTGTGCAGTAGGGTTTATGCGCTGCCGCGCTGGTCGGCCAAGAGGAGACGCGCATGAAGTATCAGACCATCGTCAACGGACAGACATTCGACATCGAGATCAACCAAGATGGGCGTATCCTGGTTAACGGCGAGGAGCGCGCCATAGATTTCCGCGTGCTGCGTGAAGGCGAGCTGTACTCGATCCTGCTCGATCATCGCAGCTATGAGGCGGTGGTAGACGAGCGCGACAACACCTATTACGTGTTGCTGGTGGGCGACATGTACGAGGTACAGGTCACCGACGAGCGCAGCCGTCGCCTGGCGAGCGCCTTCATGGCGTTTGGCGACGTCAGCGGGGAGGTGTCCATCCGCGCGCCCATGCCGGGGCTGATCGTGCGCGTGCCGGTACAGGAAGGCGAAGCCGTGACCAAAGGACAGACAGTGGTCATCCTGGAATCTATGAAGATGGAAAACGAACTGAAAGCGCCGCGCGATGGCACGGTGCGCCATGTGCACGTCAAGGAGGGCGACAGCGTCGAGCAGAACAAGACGCTGGTCACCCTTGCGTAGGGCAGGCGCGGGGCAGAAGGCTCCGCGGGACGCTATAATCGGGCGCGTTGAGAGGGCGTTCGTCTCGGCAGGTTGAAAGATCACCGCAGGGGCGCAGAGAGCACAGAGGAAGAAATAAGAGACCATGTGGAAACTCCTTGAAAACCGCGGTGATTTCTCCCGCTTTCCATATGGTCTCTAAAGAAGTGCTCCGCTTCCTCTGCGGTTCCGAGCTGCTATTCCTGAACGAGGCGCGTCCCGCTGAGCGTTGAAGCTCCGGCGCGTGGATTCCGGTCGCCCGGAGAGGGCGACCGTTCTTTTTGGCAGGAGGGGGCAGTGACGACCTGCCGACGTGTGTTGTGGCGTGTATTGGACGGCGTGTGGCTGATGGCGCTGGCGATCTATGTGCTGGCGGGCGTGGATAGCGTGCCCTTTCATGGCGACGAGTCCTCGCTGATCGCCATGAGCCGCGACTATGTCTACCTGATGCAGCAGCGCGCCCTCGAACCGGTGCTCTACGATCCCTCGCCCGCCGATCCCATGGAGCAGGAATTGCGCCTGATCAACGGGACGGTGGGCAAGATGGCGATGGGCCTGGCCTGGGACCTGGCCGGCCTGACCGGCGACGACCTCAACCGCCCCTGGCTGTGGGGGGCGGACTGGGACTACAACGTCCGCAACGGGCACCTGCCCGGAGAGCGGTTGTTGCGGGCGGCGCGGCTGTCGTCGGCGGTGCTGACGGTGCTCAGCGTGATCGCCGTAGCGGGGGCGGCGGGGCTGCTCGGCGGGCGACCGGCGGCATGGGCGGCAGCGTTGTTCTATGTCACCGCGCCCGCTGTGCTGCTCAACGGGCGGCGGGCGATGATGGAGGGATCGCACCTGGCCTTCAGCACCTGGACGGCGTTGGCTGCCCTGCTGATCCTGCGCGAGCAAGCGCGGCGGCCCTGGCGTAGGCGGCGGCTGGCTTGGCTCTACGCGACATTGGGCGCGCTGGCCGGGCTGGCGGTGGCCAGCAAGCACCCGGCGGCCATGGTGGTAGCGCTGGCTTTTGCGGGCGTCGCGCTGCAACCGTTGCGCTGTCCGCTGGAGCGGCGGGCCTGGATCGGGCACGCGGGGCGCGTGTTGGGCGCGGGAGTGCTGGCGCTGCTCGTCTTCCTGGCGCTGAACCCGGCCTGGTGGTCGGATCCGCTGGGGATGCCGGGGCGTGTGCTGGAGATGCGCCGGACGCTGCTCGATCAGCAGGTGCAGGGTTTTGGCGGCTATGAAAGCTGGGGCGAACGTCTGGCGGAACTGGTCACGCAGGCGTTTGGTGCAGCGCCGCAATATTACGAGTCGCCCGGCTGGGCGGAGTGGGTGGCCGACGAAATCGCCCGCTACGACGGTTCGTTGCTGGCCGGTCGGCCTGGCGGTTGGGGCTGGGGCGCAGTGATGGCCGCGTTGACGGCGGCGGGCGCATGGGCGTTGGGGCGGCGCTGGCGCGAGGATGTCGCTCTGGGGGCGCTGGGCTGGGCGGCGGGAATCGCGCTGGCGTTGCTGCTGGCGACGCCGCTGGCCTGGCAGCGCTACTACCTGCCTTTGCAGCCGCCGCTGGCGGTGCTGGCGGGGTACGGCCTGGCGACGTTGGGGCGCTGGGCGGTGCGGCGTGGCGGGCGTTGGCTAGAGGGGGCAGCATGATCCTGTTCGCGCCGTCGCATCTGCTGGGGGCGCTGTGGGGGCTGGTCTTCGCCGCGCCCTGGGCGTGGTGGCTGATTCCGCCGCGCCATCGTTCGCGGGTGACGCTGGCGCTGATGGCGCTCGCGCTGAGCCTGGGCGCGTTGACGTTGGGAATGCTGGCGCTGACCTGGGCGGGCGCGCTGACCGTTGGCACGGTGCTGGGCTGGACGATGAGCGTGTCCGGCGCAGGGCTGGTCGTCGCGCGGCGGGCGGGACTGCGCCTGTCGGTGCCTCGCCCAACCCTGCGCGAAGCCGAGCGGCTGGTGCGCCGTCATCCGTTGACGACCGGCGCGGGGATCGTCGTGCTGGGCGTGGCCGCGCTGATCACGCTGGAGGCCGTGTACTGGCCCTTCAGTGCTGATGACGCTGTCTCCATCTACGCCGATCACAGCCGCCGCATCTATCAGGCGCGCGCTTTGCCGACGGGAGAAGGTCTCTACGAAGCCTATCCCATGCTGCTGCCGTTCAGTCACGTCTACGCCTATCTGCTCGCTGGGCGTATCCAGGAATATCTGGCACGGGTGGCAGTGGCGGCGCTGGCACTGGGGACACTGGGCGCGACGTTCGCCCTGGGCCGGGCGCTCTACGGCGGGCGCGTCGGCCTGGCGGCGCTGGCGTTGCTGGCGCTGACCCCTGAGTTCGCGCGCTGGGCGGCGGCGGGTTACACCGACATCCCCGCTGCGTTTTTTGTGACGCTGGCGGCACTGGTGGGCTGGTGGCTGGCCGAGGACCGCTCCAGGCGGACGGCGTGGCTCTTCGGCGCACTGGTTGGGCTGGCAACGTGGACGAAGAACAGCGCGCTGGCGGTGAGCCTTTCGGCGCTGGTCTGGGCGGCCTACCTGGTCTGGCGACGCCCCCTCGGCTGGCGCGAGGCTGCATTTGTCGGGGTAGGTCTGGCGACGACGGCGGGGCCGTGGTATGCCTACACGCTGCTGGAATTCGGTCGCCTGGTGCCGCCGACGGTGTGGACGGAACGCGCCCGGCATACGCTGGAGACACTCGTTCCCTTCCTGAGCGAACCGCGCGGCTACTTTTTGCCGGGAGTTGCTGTCACGGTGGGCATGGCCTGGGCAGCAGTCGAGGCGCTGCGCAGGCGTTCGTCTGGCGAGCGAGCGCGCCTGCTGTGGATCATGGCCGGCGTGTTCGCCCTCGCCTGGTGGTGGGCCGCTTCCTATGAGACGCGCTTCCTGCTGACGATCTATCCCCTCTTCTGTGTGATGGGCGCGCGGGCGTTGGTGCTGGTCTGGGAGACGTGGCGCGGCGAGCGTTTACTGCGTCCGGCCTACCCGCTGGCGCTGCTGGTGCTGCTGGTCGCGCTGGCGTTGCCTTCTGCGCGCAAAGCTCTGAATCACAAGGGGGCGCTGTTGCGCGATCCGCTCATGGATGACACCGCCCGGCATCAACAGGCCCTGGGATCGATCTACGACGCGGCTTTGTATCTGCGCACGCTGCCCGCCGAGGGCACAGTGCTCAGCGACAGCTACCTGTTGCCGTTCCATGCGGCCCAGGAAGGGCGGTTGCGCGTGGTCGTCGGCGGGTTGCCAGATCGTCAGGCGCTGGCCCGCTACGACTATCTGGTCGTGCGGACGGGCAGCCCGCTGTTGCGCGTCGCCGGGCCGGACGACCTGACGCGGCTGGCGACGATCGGCGCGTATGATGTGTACCGGGTGCATGTTCGCTGAGAGACTCATCATGCCAGACTGGCTCCAACCGACTTTTCTGCTCCTGCCGTTCGCTGCGTGGATGTTCCTGGGCGTGGGTCTGCCCTGGGCGCTGGCGTTGCTCCCGCGGACGCTCTGGCGCGAGCGGATCACGGTGCTGGCGGTGAGTATGGCGCTGGGGCCGCTGGGCGTCACGGCGATCATGTTCGGGCTGGGCACGGCAGGGCGACTCACGCTGGCGGGGACGCTCGCAGGGAGCGGGGCGCTGGCCGCGCTGGGCGCGGCGCTGGCTGCGCGACAGAGTCGCCCGTTCATGAGCCAGGCTGACGCGCAGCCAGCCGAGGCGCGTTCCGCGCCTCCAGCGCCCCGCGAACGGCTTGAACGCGCGTTGATCGCCGGAATCGCAGTGCTGGTGCTCGTCAACATCCTGGTCACCGCCTACTGGCCGTTCATCGCCTACGATGTGCAATGGGTCTACGGCTACAACGCGCGTATTTTCACCCTGGAGGAGCGCATCCCGTCGCGCATCGGCTACTACCCGCAGCTCGTCCCGCTCGGCTACACCTACTTTCAGCAGGCGTGGGCGGCGCTGGGTCGCGCCACGTTCAACGATCACGCGGCGCGCGTGCTGATCCCCTGGATCAATGTCGCCATGATCGGCATGGCGTATGGGCTGGGCTGGCGTGTCTTTCACCGACGGCGCGTCGCACTGCTGACGGCGGCGAGCTGGGCCTTCTACCCCCATGTAGCCGCCTGGGCGGGTGCGGGCGATCTGGAGATCGCGCTGACGCTGTACCTGACTGGCGCGGCGGCGTTCTTCGTCGAGGCGTGGCGGAGTGGTAGCGCGCGCCTGGCCGTCCTGGCCGGCGTCTTGCTGGGCGGCGCGCTGTGGACGAAGCCGAACGGGGGCGCGTTGGCCCTGGGCGTGATGCTGATCGTAGCGGCGGAAGGGCTGCGCTTGCGGTTGCAGTGGAAGCGTTGGTGGCCCCGTCTGCGTCTGGTGCTGATCATGGGGCTGGCGTCTGTCCCGCTCGGTGCGCCCTGGTATGTGCGCAACCTGCTATTGGGTCACCCCGCTGTTGTGTTCCCCGCGTCCTACTGGCATGACTTCGCGCAGCGTTCCGGCCAGGAACTGGGCTGGCCGTTGCTCCTGCTGGCGCTGGTAGCGGGGGGACTTTGCGCGCGGGCTTCGAGCGCCCGCGCGCGCTGGTTGCCCGTCGTGGCGCTGGGCTTGTTGCTGGTTGGAACGCTGCCCACTGCCATCAACTGGGAACGTACGCGCGACCTGGGCGACCTGTGGCTGTGGCTGCGCGGCGATCAGTCGGCGGCGCGGCGCATGGGCGCGCTGGAGTGGGCGGCGGTGCTGGCGGGGGTAGTGCTGCTGGCCTGGACGGGGCGGCGGCACTGGCGCGCCTGGTCGCGCGAGCGCCGCGAGGTGATCTGGCTGCTGTGGGCGCTGGCGCTGCCCTATGCCGTGGTCTGGTATCTCGATTTCTCCTATCACTACCGGCTGAGCTTCGCCATCGTCCCGCTGATGGCAGTGCAGGCGGCGGCCCTGGTAGATGGCTGGCTATGGGACAGGCTGGCAGCGACACGCTGGGGGCGGGGCGCAGGGGCGGCGCTCATCGCCGGTGCGCTAGCGCTGGCGGTGGCCGTGGGCAGCGAGCACACGGTTGACGCCCTGCGCGATGGCGGACTGCCCGACGACAAGGCCAAGTACGACCGTGGCAATCCGGCTCTGATGGTGGTGGTACACATGCTGGAGCGCTACGCCGCCGAACATGGCGAGCCGGTGGTGGCCATCCCCGGCGAAGACCGGCTGCCCTTCTTCTTCCCCACCTGGGAGATACGCAACAGCCGCGAGCCAGACGAGTTGCCCACCCGCCTGGAAGACCTGGACGGCGTGGATGTCTTCGTCAATACGTCGGTGGGCATCTTCCTGATGCAATGGTCAGGGCAGTGGCCCAACTCGCTGCAGGCCGACGCCGACCTGGCCGCGCTCTATCATCAACTGAACGTGCGCACGCCGGACGGCGCGCCCTGGCCGACGGTGCTGAAGCCAATTCCGCTCAGTCCGGACGGATCGCTACCGGTGGATGATGGCAATTTCCGCTACACGGCTTTCACCATCCATCCGGAAGCGCGCTACACGCCCATGACCCCCAGCGCTCCGCAGAGCGGGCAGACCCTATTCGGCGACTGGGTGCAGTTCGTCGGGCATGATCTGGGCAACCTGAAATGGCAGCGCGGCGAGCGGGTCGTCCTGACCCTGTACTGGCGACCCACAGACGCCGCGCCGCCCCCGCGCGATTACAGCGTCTTCGTGCACCTGCTGAGTCCGGACGGGACTCTGCTGACCGCTTTTGATGCGCCGCCCGCGGGCGGTACATACCCGACGCGCTTTTGGCGACCCGGCGAATCCATCCTGGACTACCGCGCCTTGCGCATTCCCCCCGACCTGCCAACCGGCCCCGCCATCTTGCGCATTGGCATCTACGATCCGCTGAGCGGGGAACGACTGCCAGTTACGGTTGACGGCGAACCCGCCGGCGACGGTCTGGTGATCGAGACGCGCATCGTCGTCAAATGAACAATCCGTTCGGGGACATCTCACGGACATCACCGAGGCGCAGAGACCACACAGGAGACGGTCTTTCTTTTCCCCTGCGCCCTCTGCGCCCTTTGTGGTTCAAGCTCTGCCTTGAAGAGGCGATGCTCACAGCGCGGCGATGGCCAGCGCCAGGCTGCGCCGCACTTCCTCGCGGTTGAAGTTGGCCCAGGCCTGGGGAAAAGTCTCCAGCAGGTGCCTTTGTTCGGCGGCTTTGGCGTCGGCATAGAGCAGCACCCCGTTGATATTCTCGCGGAGAAAGTGCGGAATGCCGCTGTGCCTGTGCCAGTGCTGGCTGATAAAGTCTTCCAGCGTCTGAATGGCAACCTGCGTGTCGTTAAGATCGCCCAGGTGATCCTGCATGATCTTGATCTCTTTGATCACCAGGCTGGCTTCCGGTCCCAGCACCTCGGCGAAGAACTCAACCGCGTAGCGCAGCCGCTTGAACTCAATACGCAGCGCGTGTAGCGTGTCCAGAGATGCGCCGTCGAGCACCGTTTCATAGGCGCGCACGCGCTCATAGTGTTCGTAGATCAGGCGGGGAGCCACATAACGTACCCGATTGGCCAGGGCGCTGTCGCCATTGGCCGATATCGCCCCCATCCCTGGCGTGCTGACAAACGTCTGGAAGCGCTCCACAAAGCGGGCAAACCGCTTGCTGTCCAGTTCGGCCAGCAGAGCCTGACGGGCCGCGTCGTAGTCGGCCTGCCAGGTGGTGAAGAGGGGTTCGAGCGAGAGACCTGGACGCTCGGCCATAAACCGCTCCGCTTTTTCGCGAAATACATCCAGGTCGCGCACCGCGCCGAGCGCCTGCGCCGTCCGGCGCAACCCGCGCACCAGGGGGCGCACAGTCTTCGCGTCGAAGAAGGGCGCGAACAGGCGAAAGGCGCTGCGCATCCGCCGCGTGGCGACGCGCATATCGTGCACGTGCTCGATGTCCTCGCCCAGGCGCACGCCCGGCTCGTGGAACAACATGCGCTCGAAGTGGAAATGCAGCACTTTGCGCCCGGCTTCGGCCATGGGATCGTCGGGGAGCAGGCCGACCGTCTCGCACAAGGTCAGTGGCAGGCGTGGCACATCAACGCCGGGGCGGGGCGCTTCGGCTGGCGCGGCGATCGTTGCGGCAGGCTGTTCGTCGGCGACCGCTGTCTCTTCGGCCTGGACTGCCGCCTCAAAGATTTGCATCCCCCGCTGCATCCACTGATTGCGCCAGTAGTAGACCTGATTGGTGCTGATACCCAACTCACGGGCGATGGCCGCCGCGCTGACCCCATTGTTGCTGCGCAGAATGACCGCTGCCCGCCGTGCCTGGGATGGGGAGCCTTTCGCCTCTAGCTGTGCCAGCGTGGCCTGTTCACTGGCTGTCAGTTGCAGAGCCATAGATGTCCTCCTTGTCGGGTAGTCTGTGCTATCTGGCGCGATCCCCATCCACCGCTCTCATTATACCAGAGACAAAGCAGATTTAATGTAGATTAATAAAATTTTACTTTTTTGATACGAAAAACATGTGGTTTCGCCTTCAGATGCGTTAAGATGGTGTCCGCTTGATGGAGCTTATAGAGAACCTGGTGGGGAGCAATGCGTGATTTCGATGCGCACACCTCAGCGATGCTGAGCCTGCTCGACGGGCTGCTCGTCGGAGCCGGGGCATTGCTGGAATCAGCGGGGGACTGGGCCGAGCGCCTGACGCACGAGCGCTCCGAATCCGAACTGGCCGAGCGATTCGTGACGCAACTGGCAGACGAGTGGTTCGACGCCTGGCCGCCCGATGCGCTGTGTGCCATGGTGACCGAACAGGTGCGCGCGCATCTGGCGGCGTGGCATCCGGGTTGGCCGCACCTGTGGGCGCATATCCTGCGGGTGACTGGGCTGGCGGTCTTGCTGGCCGAGGACGCCGATTACGACCCCGCGTTGGCCTTCCTGGTGGGCATCTGTCACGATGTGGCCAAGCTGGACGAATACCGCACCAGCCTGCCCCATGAGGAGGCAGGGGCGGCCTTCGCGGGCAGGGTGCTGCGGGGGCATCTGCCGCCGGAGGCGATTGTGTCTATCCAGGCGGCTATCTGCAAGGCCGATGATGGGCCGCTGGCGCACCTCCTCTTCGATGCCGACAAGCTCGATAAGATCGGGGCGGTGGGAGTGGTGCGGCGCGTCTCGACCGGCACCTCGCGCGACTGGCTGCCGGCAGCGCTGGCCCGCGTCGAGCAAGACGCCGATTCCTTCCCCCCTATGCACTTCGTCCGCAGCCGTGCTCTGGCCCGCGACAAGCGCCAATTTCTGGCGTGGTTCCTGCCGCTGGCGGAAGCGGCGCTGGGCTGGTGAAGGGCCGCGCGAGGGCCGTTTCAGCGCACGCGCTGAATGGCATGAGCGCCGCGCATGTCGAAGCTGACAAGCACTGCGCCGATCTCCACCTGACCACAGGCTACCATAAAGGGTGTCCCCTGGGGATGGTGATACCGGATGAAGTTAACGAAGAAGTCAGGCGCATAGCCCTGGACACCCCCGCTAGGGCCGGTCATGCCGACATCTGAAACATAGGCCGTCCTGCCAGCCAGAATCTGGGTATCCAACGTCTGCACGTGCGTGTGGGTGCCCAGCACAGCCAGCACCCTTCCGGCCACAGCATGGGCAAAACTCTGCTTTTCGGTCACCGATTCTCCGTGAAAGTCCACAATGACTCCATCTACCTGCCCGTCCCAGGAGGTCAGTTGTTCTTCGAGGGTCCGGTAGGGGTCACGGGCATCGGGGACTAACAGCGGGCTGATCAGATTGACGACGCCCAGGTGCATTCCCCCTTTGCTGATGATCGCTGCCCCGCGCCCCGGCGTCCCCGGACAGTTGAGGGGACGGATCACCTGGGGGTGAGCGTGTACAGCCTGACCATATGGCCCATCCCAGGAGTGGTTGCCGCCGGTCAGCAGGTCAACGCCCGTTGCGAAGAGACGTTGGTTGAGATCGGGGGTCATGCCACAACGCCCCGGTGCCTGGGGGTCCAGCCCCAGGTTTTCGGCGTTGGCGACGACGAAGTCCACCTGGTAGTAGGTGATCAGCCAGGGCAGGCGTTCCTCCAGGTGCGCCACGCCGGCTTCTCCTACAATATCTCCGATGAACAACAGGCGTTTCATCCTTTGATCGCTCCTTCGGTGAAGGTACGCAGGACGCCCTTGCGCATGATGAGATAGACGATCACCGTAGGTAGAGCGGCGAGCACAGACGCCGCCAGAATTGCGCCCCAACGATTGCCAGCTTCGGGATTGATGAAATACATCTGCACGCCCACAGTGAGGGTATAGGCCTCTTCACGACCGCCTCCGATCAGCAGAGGCCAGATGAATTGATTCCAGGTGTTGATGAGGATGTAGATGAGCAGGGCGGTGATAGCCGAGATGTTGGCCGGAGCCACCACACGCAGCAAAACTTGCCACGAAGCAGCGCCGTCTATCATGGCCGCTTCGAGAATCTCTTTGGGGAAACTCATGAAGTGCTGGCGCAACAGGAAAATACCAAAGCCCAGCGAAATGCCCAGCATGGGCAGAATCAGACCTGGCAGGGTGTTGATAAGTTTCAGATCGGCCAGCAGCAGGTAGTTGGGGATATAGGTGACCACGAAGGGCACCATCAGGCTGAGGATGACCAGCGCCAACAGGGTCTTCTTCAGGCGGAATTCATAGTAGCTGAAGGCAAAAGCGGCAGGCAGCGCCAGCAGCAGTTGCCCGATGGCCACACCGAAAGAGAACAGGATGCTGTTCCACAGGTACCTGAACATGGGTACCGTCTTGAGCACGTTCTCGTAATTCTGCAGCGTCACGGTTGTCGTGAAGGGCAGGAACACGTTTTCGAAGACGCGCCCCGCCGGTTTGAGGCTGATGCCCACCATGTAGATCAGGGGTAGCAGGACGATCAGCGCTGCCAGGCTGAGTAGCGAGCGCGCGAACCAACGTACACGCCAGGTCTCAACGCTCATAGGTCACCCACCTATCCAGCAAGCGGTACTGCCAGTAGATCACACCACCGAAGAGGACGATGAGAATCACCGACATGGCAGAGGCCTGTCCCAGGCGGAAAAAGCGGAAGCCTTCGGAGTAGATGGCGTACATCAGGTTATTGGTGGCGTTGTTCGGCCCTCCCTCGGTGAGCACACGGATGGGCGTGAACACGGCGTCCATGGAGCCGATCAACGTCACGGTGATGAGGAACAGGCCAGTCGGCGCGAACAGCGGCAATACCACGCGACGCATGAGCGTCCAGCCGTGCGCCCCGTCCACGTAGGCAGCTTCCAGGCATTCCCTGGGAATGGCCTTCAGACCGGCCACTGCCAGCAGGAAATGAAAGCCCATGATCTTCCAGTTGGCCATCAACGCGATGCTGGGCAGGGCGAAGAGGGGGTCTTTGAGCCACGATTGCGGGGCCTGCCCGAAGAGCGCAATGAGGCGGTTGAACAGGCCGTTGGGGGTTGGCAGCAGGAAGAAGGCCCAAATCAGCACGACGACGTTGAAAGCCATGACCGTGGGCAGGAACAGCGTGGACTGGTAGAAGTCTATCTCTTTGTCGGTCAGGTGCAGGGTCAGCAGAGCCAGCGAGACCGGTATGATCACCGAGCCGATCAGCGAAAACAGCACATAGTAGCCGCTTTGCAGCAAGGTGCGCTGGAAGATGGGGCTATCCAGCAGTTGAGTGTAGTTGGTCAGGCCAACATACACGCGCGTCGGGTTCAACAGATTGCCCTGGTAGAAGCTGAGATGTACCGTGCGCACCAGGGGGAGATAGACGAACAGGACGATGGCCGTTAGGGCCGGGGCGATGTAAAGATATGGCTGAAGGCCACGCAGCGATCGAGACCAGAACTGAGCGCCAGATCGGGTGAGCGTGCGCGTATAGCGGGCAAACGTTGGTAGTGAGAGAGTTCTGTCCATCCCCGGTCTCCGTGATCAAAACACCAGATGCGGACTGAGGGATGGTCGGAGGGGACAGGCGTCCGCCCGCCCTCCGACCGTGGAGTCTTACGAGGGTTACTCAGTGCATGGCTGGCCAGCGATCAGTTGATCGATCTCCCTGGCGGCCTGGGCCAGAGCCTCCGCAGCGCTCATCTCGCCACTCAACGCGGCCTGGGTGGCGCGGAACGCTGCCTCACCGGCGGCCAGGCCGTTGGGGCCGGGGAACGAAGTCCAGCGCACCATACGCTCGCGTTGACTGTTGCCCACCTGCTGGATTGGGTTCTGGGCGATGAACTCGGCATAGGCTGGCTCGGACAGCACGGCTTCGTAGAGCGGGATATAGCCCATGCCGCGCGTCCATTCGGACAGGCCAGCAACGGAGGTGAGGTGCTGGACGAACTTCCAGGCGGCTTCCTGCTGGGCCGGGTCGGTAGCGAAGACGACCAGCAGGTTACCGCCGCTCGGCACGCGCACCGGGTGATCGCCAAACTGCGGGAAGGTCGTGGCGCGCACGTCGAAGCTGGCCTGGGACTGAATATTGCCCCGACCGGCGATAGAGTAGGTGTAGGTGACCGTCTCGCCCGCGATAAAAGCTGGCGTGGCTTCGTTGTAGTGGGCGTTGAGGGATTGCTTGCTCAGCACTACGTCGGCCCAGGCCTGCAGGCCAGCCGCAGCTTCGGGGCTGTCCAGACCCGAACGATACTCGCCATCTTCGCAGACCAGCATCCGACCGCCGTTACTTTCGACAAACGCCTGGAGAATCCAGTTATCCGAACCGTAGCCGAAGTTGAAGACCGGAATGCCGCCGTTGGCCTCGCTCAACTGCGGGGCGATCTCCAGCCAGCCTTCCCAGGTAGTGGGAGGGTTGTCCGGGTCCAGACCGGCTTTGACGAACATGTCGGCGTTGTAATAGACCACTGGATTAGAGAGAGAATAGGCCAGCCCGACCAGCTCGTCCCCCATGCGCGTCATGGCCAGGATATTTTCGGGGAACTGGGCGACATGCTCCGCGCCACCCCATCGCTCGACCAATTCACCGACGGGGATGTAGGGCAGGTTGTTGTAGATGTAATCCAGGTAAGGCCAACCGATCTGTACAACCGCCGGCGGATTGCCGCTGGCCAGTTGCAATTCCAGGTTCTGCACCAGGCCAGGATAGCTCTCCTGGACGCGCGGTTCGACGTTGATGCCCGGATTGTCCGCCTCGAATAGCTCGATCAGATGATCCACAATAGCGCCACCGAAGCCTTGATTGTTGATGTTCCAGTATTCGATGGTCACAGTGCGCTGCGCTGCAGTAGGCGAGAACACCGACAACGAGACCAACAGGGCAACGACTACCAGCCACACGACAGACAGAGCCTTACGCATTTCTCCCTCCTCGGATGTCAGAATGTTGCACTGTATAGAATCTAACACGGGTCCTTGAAGAAGGTATCTGAATTCATATAAGCCAAGGTTATTGGATTACTAAACCCATTTAGGATGCTCCCAGACCTCCGACCCTGGGACAGGGCCTGAGCAGGCGATATTGGCGGGATGGCGCTTTTTCAGTATGCTAGGCGTAACGTCAATTGTGGAACACTCATTCGGCAGCTAGCACTTGCGCAAAGAGTGACGGAGGCCCTTATGTCCGATGATCTGGAATCCCTGCGCCGCTCGGCGCTGGAGCAGGAAGTGACGGTTGATCCCTTCGAGCAGTACATGGTGCGTGACGTGCGCACCGACAGAATGTTCGGCATGACGGCTGCCGAGCGCATGTTCGTCTCGATCGGCTGTTTCATCCTCACCAGCCTGGCCGGTTTCCTGCTGCTGTTGGTGCTGGACAAGATCGCGCTCTAAGGCAAAGACCACATGGCCGAAAACGGGGGGACGCTGTCGCTGGGGGCGTGGACTCAGCGCGTTTTTGTCACTTTGTTGCTCGGCGTCCTGTTTCTGGGGGTCTGGGCGCTGCGCGACATCCTGATGATGACCTTTCTGGCGATCATCCTCGCCATTGTGCTGCACCTGCCTGTGCAATACCTGCAGAAGCTGGGCCTGCACCGCGGGCTAAGCATCTTCCTGGCCATGACTGGCGTGCTGGTGCTGATCGCGGTGCTGCTGGTGCTGATCGTGCCGGTGCTGGTGGTACAGGTGCGCGCGCTGCTAGACGACCTGCCCGAACTCATCAACGATGCCCAGGCGGCCTACGACGAGCAGGCCGCTCAACGCGAATGGCTGCCCGATATAGATTGGGAGCACATCACCGAAGGGGACGTCTCGGATTTCCTGATCGAGCAAGGCAGCAAACTCTCGCGCAGCGTGTTTCCTTTCCTCAGCGGGGTGGGCGGGGCGATCACCAGCGTGGTCTTTGTGTTCTTCATCACAGTTTTCTTCATCACCGAGCCGGTTAGCTACCTGGAAGCTTTGTTGACGCTCTTCCCGCGCGGCTACCGTCCGCGCGCGCTCGAAATCCTCGAACAGCTCGCCGGCATGTTGCAACGCTGGTTCATCGGGCAGTTGATCTCCATGACCATGAGCGGCATCCTGATCATGCTGGTCACGGGGCTGATTCTGCGCCTGCCCAATGCTGCTGCGCTCGGCGTGATCTCCGGCCTGATGGAGTTCGTGCCCAACTTCGGCTCCATCATCGCCGTGATCCCTGCGGTGATCATCGCCCTGGCCAAAGACCCGCTCCTGGTGCCTTTTACTATCCTGGCCTACCTGGTGACGCAACAGGTGCAGAGCAATCTGGTCATGCCGCGCATCATGGCCCGCCAGATTCAAATCCCCGCCGCCAGCATCCTGGTCGCGCAGATCATTAGCGCGGCCCTGTTCGGTTTCCTGGGGCTGTTGCTGGCGCTGCCGCTGGCGATCGTGGTGGTGGTGCTGGTACGCGAAGTCTATGTGCACGATGTCCTCAATGCGCGTCCGGCGCGTGTGCTCACGCTACGGCGTCCGGACGGGCGCGAAATCCGCAAAGTGACGGCGGATGTGTACCGCCCGGAGGCGCTCTCCCCTGGCCAGGCGGCGCTGGCGCGCGCCAGCGGACGCGATCCCTTTAGCGTGGAGCGAGGCGAGATCGTGGAGATCATCACCCCGCCCTCGCCAGCCTGGGAACAGGCTTCGCGCAATCAGCAGGCCGTGTGGGTCGCTGTGCTGGCACTGGCCGCCGTACAGGGCATTGCGCTGGTTCGCTCGTTATTGGGGGGAGACCGGCGTTAAGGGGAGTGCGGTTTGTTGGGAGCGTGATCGGCGTGGTTACCGTTGGCTGGCGTGTGTAGATAGGCGCGGGCGGTTTCCAGGTCGGTGAAATACGCTACGCGCGGCTGTCGCACCAGGGTGTGGTGCAGCAGGGTAGCGGTTTCCTGGTAGCGCGGCTCGCTGAAAAGCACGGCTATGGGCAGGTTCAGCGTTCCCAACCGGTCAAGCAGTTCACTCAGCCGGACAATGCTCAGCGGCGTGGACTCTCGCATATCCAGCAGCAGGCCACACACAGCGGGGTTGTGCTGGACAAGTTCTTCTACAGCCGCGGCGATCGTTTCCACTAATGCTGCCGAAAGCGGCAGGTATGGGCGCAAATGACAGATGTCATCTGGCCAGATGGTGAGCGAGAAGCGCTCGTAAGGTGTTAGGGATGAGTCGTTCACTGATATGCCTTCAGCCTTGATGGCGGTCTCTGGCTCTGATACTCCTATCTCAATTGTTTCATGACGCGATTAAAATCGGATAGAAATTAACTAGAGAATTGTTCTGGTCTCAATTCGAGCACCCGATGTGGCTTGAGAAAAGAGGGCAAACCATGACTGGGCGTGCACAGAAGCGATCCTCGCGCCTGTCTGGCTTCTATCAGCAAACATTGGCGCAGCGTGTGGCTACCGTGGTGGACTGGGCCGGGCTGGACGAGGCCGAACGTGCTGTCCTGGAAAGCTCAGGCGGGCTGATGCTGGCGCAGGCCGAGCACATGATCGAGAACGTGATCGGCCTCTATGCTCTGCCGCTGGGCATTGCCACCAATTTTCTGATCAACGGGGTGGACTACCTGATCCCGATGGTGGTCGAAGAACCGAGCGTGGTCGCTGGCGTCAGCTATGCGGCCAAACTGGCGCGGGCGGGCGGCGGCTTCAGCACCAGCGCCGATGAGCCGGTGATGATCGGGCAAATGCAGGTGCTCGACCTGGCCGACCTGGACGAGGCAGCGCGGCGAATAGAGGCGGAGCGCGAGCGGTTGCTGGCCGAGGCGGACTGCTGCGACCGCACACTGGTCAGCCTGGGCGGGGGGGCGCGCGGCCTGGAGTTGCGCCCGTTCCCCCAGACTCCGGTCGGGCCGATGCTGATCGTGCATCTGCTCTTCGACGTGCGCGACGCGATGGGCGCGAATGCCATCAACACCACCTGCGAGCGCCTGGCCCCCCTGATCGAAGAGATCACGGGTGGGCGGGTCAACCTGCGCATCCTCAGCAACCTGGCCGACCGGCGCAAGGCGACCGCCAGTTGTATTGTGCCCGCCGAGGCCCTGAGCACAGAGACGATGAGCGGCGCGCAGGTGGTGCGCGGCATCGTCGAGGCGGCGGCGTTCGCGCAGGTAGACCCCTATCGCGCGGCTACGCACAACAAGGGGGTGATGAACGGCATGGATGCTGTCGCCATTGCCACCGGCAACGACTGGCGCGCTCTGGAAGCGGGCGCGCACGCCTGGGCCGCGCGAGGCGGGCGCTATACGTCGCTGACCGAATGGTGGGAGGACGAAGCGGGTAATCTGCGCGGGCGGATCGAATTGCCGGTGGCGGTAGGGATCGTGGGCGGGGCGACGCGCGTGCATCCGCTGGCGCGGGTGGCGCTCAAGATTCTGGGGGTGCGCACGGCGGGCGAGCTGGCCCAGGTGATGGCGGCAGTGGGGTTGGCGCAGAACCTGGCCGCCATCCGCGCGCTGGCGACGGAGGGTATTCAGCGCGGACATATGAGCCTGCACGCCCGGCAAATTGCGCTGGCGGCGGGCGCGACTGAGGCCGAGGTGGGCGAGGTGGCGCGTCGCCTGGTGCAGGAAGGGCAGATCACAGCGGCGCGCGCTGAGCAGGTGTTGCGCGAATTGCGCGGGCAGGGGCGCTGAGCGCAGCCCAAACGCGCAGCATCCGCCCAGTGGGCGATGGCCGGGCGGACGATTCGGTCTGGCTTACCTTGCTGTACAATAGATTACAGAATCGTAAGTATCCAAACGGCCTGGAGGATCGCATGAAAGCAGTGTGGCAGCGAGTGCACAGGGTCTGGTGGTGGGGTCTGATCGCGGCGATCTTGCTCGCCCAGGTGGTAATACCCGGTGCACCCGCGCGGGCGCAGGCCGGGGTGACCTGGGTGGCGGAGTATTTCGACAATCCCTACCTGATCGGCGCGCCGAAAGTCACGCGCAACGAGACGGGATTGGCGTTCAACTGGGGCGGCGGCTCGCCCGCTGCCGGGATTCCGGCGGACAACTTCAGCGCGCGCATCGCCTCCGATGTCTACTTCAGCGAGGGGACCTATCGTTTCTACATCCTGGCCGACGACGGGGTGAAGCTGTGGATTGACTTCCCGCCGGACAAACGCCCCACGCTGGACACCTACGATGCGCCGCGCCCCGGTCAACTGCTGACCGCCGACGTGACGCTGACGGCGGGCACCCATCACCTGCAGATTGACTTCCGCGAAGTGACGGGCGACGCCTACTTATACGTGTACTGGGAGAACCTGGCGGGCGGAGCCAGGGGGCCGAACTTCCCCATTCCGGTGCAGTTCACCGTGCTGTGGACGGCGCAGTACTTCAACAACAACTTCCTGGGCGGCTCGCCCAACGTGGTGCAGACCGAGGCCAGCCCCACCCACTACTGGGGCACCAACTCACCGGTCGCCGGTATTGTGGCCGATCACTTCTCGGCGCGCTGGATCGTGGCGCAGTATCTCGATGCAGGGCGCTACACGATCAGCGTGGCGGCAGATGATGGGGTGCGCGTGATCGTCAACGGGCGGATCATCATTGATGAGTGGCATATCGCCAGCGGGCAGACCTATCGTCAGACGGTCGATCTGCCGGCAGGGGTGCACAGCATCGTCGTCGAGTATTTCGAAGACACCGCGCTGGCTCACCTGACCTTCACCATGACGCGCGAAGCGCAAACCACCACGCCGCTTCCGGCGGGAGCCTACGTGAGGGTGACAGCCTGGGTACTCAATGTGCGCGACGCGCCGCTGACAGGCAACGTGATCACCAGGGTTCGCCGTGGCGAGGTCTACCCGATCGTCGGGCGCAACGCCGATAGCTCGTGGTGGCAGATCAACGTCAACGGTACCATCGGCTGGGTGAGCGGTCGGTGGGTGGAGGTGACCGGCAGCGGGCCGGTGGTCAGCACGCCCACACCGATCCCCACACCCTCGCCTGTCTACGGCTACGGGCAATGCCCCGGCTTCCTGCCGTCGCGGCTGGCACCGGGGATGTGGGGACGGGTGACGCCAGGGCTGCCGAACAACCTGCGCGCACAGCCCAGCCTGAGCGCCGCGCTGATCGGGCAGATTCCCGCGGGCGGCCTGTTCCGCGTGTTGGGCGGGCCGGTGTGCGCTAACAACTCGGCCTGGTACCAGGTGAACTACAACGGGATCGTCGGCTGGACGATGGAGGGTCTGGGCATGACCTACTGGCTAGAGCCGTACTAGGGTAGCGGTCAGCCATCAGCTGTTGGCAATCAGCGGTCAGCGGGTAAGGGGTGATCAGGATTTGTGAAGCTGGAGTCCGGGGGAGGGGAAAGCTCCTCTCTGGACTCCAGACTCCTCACTGCCCATTCCCCACTCCCTATCTTCACTTGCCCCTTTTGTCACAAATCTGAGAGCTTCTGATAGGTTTTGAGAGCCAGGCGCTGCTACACTCTGCGCGTTGCAGTGACAAAGATCCGTCAGTCGCAGGGGGATTGCATCAAACCGCTTGCCGCTTTACCTCACCCCCAGCCTCGCTACGCTCGGCGAGGCGCGCCAGCGCCGAGTGGGGGGTGAGGTCAACCCATGGTTCTGCTGGCTGGTTTTGATGCGATGACCCTGCCGTGAGTCGTTAGCGAGAGGTCCTGAAAGCTGAGGGCTGTTTTTCAGGAGTAAAGGGTGACCATGAGCGATGGAACGAGTCCGTTGAAGGTGGGCCAGAGCCTGCTAAAGCCCGACCGACCGGTGGGCATTGTGGGGTATGGGGCCTATGTACCGCGCTATCGGCTGCCCGCCCGCGAAGTGGCGCGCGTGTGGACGGGCGGGCTGGGCGGCACACCCATCGAGGAGAAGGCGGTCGCCGGTCTGGACGAGGACGTGATCACCATGTCCATCGAAGCGGCCCGCAATGCGCTGGCCCGCGCTGCTATTGACCCGCGCCTGATCCGCGCGGTGTGGGTGGGCAGCGAGAGTCACCCCTACGCCGTCAAGCCGTCGTCCACGGTCGTGGCGGAGAGCATCGGCGCGGCCCCCAACGTGCAGGCGGCGGACTGGGAATTCGCCTGCAAGGCCGGTTCAGAAGCCATGCAGGCGGGCATCGGCTTCGTCGGCAGTGGGATGGCGCAATATGTGCTGGCGATTGGCATGGATACGGCGCAGGGACGCCCTGGCGACGCGCTGGAGTATACGGCAGCGGCGGGCGGCGCGGCCTTCTTGATCGGTCCGGCAGAAGAGAGCGTAGCGGTCTTTCAGGGGAGCTACTCCTATGTGACCGACACGCCCGATTTCTGGCGGCGCGCGCATGAGATATATCCCAGTCATGGCGACCGTTTCACCGGCGAACCGGCGTACTTTACGCACGTGGTCACGGCGGGGCGACGCCTGATGGAGATGATGGGCACGACCGCGGAAGATTATCGCTGGGCCATCTTTCATCAGCCCAATGTGAAATTCCCGCAGCGCGCCGGGCAGATGCTGGGCTTCTCGCCCGACAAGCTGGAGCCGGGGCTGCTTTCTGGCGTGGTGGGCAATGTGTACGCCGGGTCGTCGCTGCTGGGCCTCAGCGCGACGCTCGACGTGGCCGAGCCGGGCGACCGCATCCTGATGGTTAGCTATGGCAGCGGTGCAGGATCGGACGCCTTCGACCTGCTGGTGACCGAGCGCATCGTCGAGCGACGTGACCGCGCGCCCAAAGTGCGCGACTATGTGGCGCGGCGCACCGAAATTGACTACGCGCTCTACGTGCGCTATCGCGGCAAGCTGGCGGAGTAGAAGGGTTGTCAGTTATCGGTTTTCAGCTTTCGGTTGCAGGTTGCGGCTGTTGGCAGGTGTCCTGTATTGCCGCCGACCGAAGCGCTGATCGCTGAAAACTGATCGCTGATCACCACAGAATCACCAAGGAGAGACCATGCACGAGGTAGCCATTATCGGTGTGGGGCAGGTGCCTGTCGCCGAGCACTGGGACATGGGCCTGCGGCAACTGGCGCTGGGCGCGATTCACGCCGCGCTGCAAGACGCAGGCATCGAGCGCGTGGATGCGCTCATCGTCGGCAATGCGCTGGGCGGCAACCTGAGCGCTCAGAATCACCTGGGGACGTTGATCGCCGACTTCGCCGGACATTCGGGGGTGGAGGCGTGGCGCGTGGAGGCGGCGGATGCTTCCGGCGGGATGGCGCTGCGCCAGGGCTATCTGGCGGTGGCCAGCGGGCAGGTGGAGACGGTGTTGGTGGTGGGCGTCGAAAAGGCCACCGACCGCACCGGTAGCGAGCGCGAGACGGCCCTGACCACCCTCCTGGATGCTGACTACGAGGCGACGCCGGGCGGCACGCCAGCGGCCATGGCTGGGCTGCTGATGCGTCGCTATATGCACGAGTTCGGCGTGGCGCTGGAGCAGTTCGAGCCATTCAGCATCAACGCGCACGCCAACGGCGCGCTGAATGCCAACGCCATGTACCGCAACAAGCTGCGCCCTGGCGCGTTCGCCAAAGCGCCTGTCGTGGCCGACCCCGTCAACCTGTTCGACAGCGCGCCGGAGGGTGACGGTGCGGCAGCGGTGGTGCTCACCCGTGCGCGTGTCGCGCTGGATATGGTGCCGCAGCCGGTGCTGATCAAAGGTAGCGCGGCGGCGACTGACACCTTGGCGCTGCACAACCGCCCTGATCTTCTCTTCCTGCGCGCAGCCAACCTGGCCGCCGGGCGCGCCTACGAACAGGCGGGCATCCGTCCGGCTGATCTGCACCTGGCGGAGCTACACGACAGCTTCACTGTGCTCACGGCGCTGCAACTGGAAGCGATCGGCTTCGCGCGGCGTGGTGAGGGTTGGAAGCTGGCCGCCGAAGGCGCGATTCAGCGCGGGGGGCGGCTGCCGATCAGCACCTTCGGCGGGCTGAAGGCGCGCGGCAACCCCCTGGGCGCGACGGGCGTCTATCAGGCGGTAGAGGTGGCGTTGCAACTGCGCGGCGCGGCGGGCGATAACCAGGTGCAGGGCGCGCGGCTGGGGCTGGCGCTCAACCTGGGCGGGCTGGGCAGCACAGCGGTGGCGCACGTGCTGGAGCGCATGGAATAGCTCCAGATGAGTTGTGAAGCAAAGCCCCGGCCAATGCGACCGGGGCTTTTTGCTTGGGGGATTGGAGAATCCGGCTGATCGCTGGCAGTGTGCTACACTAAGGACGGGCAGGTCTGCGTGACGTGGAGGTTGCGATGAGATACACGCGCATTACGGTCAACCCCGCGCAAATGGGCGGTGTGCCCTGTATTCGCGGGCAGGGCACGACGCCGTACACGTGCGCGAGTTAGGCTTGCAGACTGCCGACGACAGGTTGATTCTGGAACGGGCCACTTCGGAAGACCGTATTCTTGTCTCGGCTGACACGGATTTCTCTGGATGTTGCTGTCTCTTGGCAGGGGACATGAACCCTCGGTGATCCTGTTTCGCGGCGACTCTTCTCACAACCCCCAGCGCCAGAGTGCCTTGCTCCTCGCCAATCTACTGGCCCTGCAGGGCGATCTGGAGGCGGGTTGCATTGTCGTGTTCGAAGCGACGCGTATCCGAATTCGGCGCTTACCACTCGCGGATGAGTCGGTTGAATAGCAACAGGCGAAAATGCCGATGGCAAAGCCCCGATCAGACCTGACCGGGGCTTTTGTGGGTCAGAGAGGGGGCAAGGGCTACTCGACCGGCGCTGTCGGCAACGGTTTGCCCTGCCACACTTCGTCGTAGTTGGGGCCGATCGTACCGGCTGGCACCCACAGGTAGTCGCACACCCAGATGATCTTGTAATACGCGCCGGTGCTATCCGGCCCAAGCGCCCAGGCGGTCTTACCTGCGGGGATGGTGATCAGTGGGAAGGTCAGTTCGCCGGGTTTCCAGTAGGTGGGAGCATCGCTGACAAACGCGCCGACGACCGCCGTGCTGGAGATATCCATCAGCACATCGCAGCCGGGCAGGGTGCCGCACGTCCAGGACAGGATGTCGGTTTCCACCACCGTGCCAGGTGACGGGGACAATGCCGGTGCGGCGGGCAGAAGACCCTGGATGGTATCGATCTGCAGAGTCAGTGTGTCGCCTTTCACGACATCATCTGGCACGCGTAGGATAGAATAGTCTACTATTACCTCTCCGCTGCTAAGTGGCCCCATGGTAAGCTCAGTGAAGCTGCCGGTGCGCTGATTGGTCAGCGTCCAGTAGTGATAGTAATCGTAATATATCGTCGGGCACGATATAGGTGAACGACACGCGCGCATATTCGCCCGGTGTGCAGGCCGCGTAGTCCAGACTATCGAAGGTGAACAGCTCCCCATCTACAGCGTGCGTTGTGGCGGGGAGCAACGCCATCAGCAGCGCCATGACCAGAAAAATAACCAGCTTACGCATGTAACCTCCTTGTGCAACACATAAAATAAAAAAAAGAGTGAAAAGCGGACAATTTCATTATATGACGATTTGTAACTGAAATCACATTTCTGTGAGATTTTTTACAGGTTATATCTAGTCTGGCTGTCGTTGTACGGCCAGGTTACAGATCGAGAGGATCATAGCAGCAGCAAGGATAGGGGAAACACATGACTGCCGAAGAGAAACTGGCTCGCCAGGAAACCGGCTGTACAGACCTTGCTCGCTCATGGCGATCACTGCGTCCAAGATGGCGCGGTACAACGCGGCGAACTCGGCGCGCACCTCGTCCAGCGAGAGGTTGCGGTTACGTTCGATCATTGCCTGGTTGAGCCGGTCGAGGTCGTCATAGGTGCAGCGTGTTAGCCGCCCCGCCTGTTCAGCCAGGCGAGGATATCGAGGGTATGAGCGGCGTAGTGATCGCCGGTGACGCCCCAGGTGATCCGCGCCAGCGGCTCGTCGCCCGTCCAGGCGTAGTAACCGGGCGCGAGCAGTTCGTCCTGGCTCATGGCGGCGATGGCGTCGTAGATGGCGCGGTGCGCGGCGGCGAATTCGGCGCGGACTTCGTCCAGCAAGCGGGCGCGCCCGCGCTCGACGATCATCTGGTTGAGCCGGTCTTCCTCGGCCCAGCTTATCCCCGGCTCCGGGCGCTGCGGGATTTCGCCGCGCCGCCCGATCTCCACCCAGCGCAGGAAACGGCGCTCCCAGTCGGCCACGTGGGTCATAATGTCCTTGCCCGTCCATTCGCCGGCGATGATTGTCTCGGCCAGTGTCCGGTCGTCCAGGCGGGCCAGCGCCCCTTCGAGAGCGGCGCGGGCGCTGCGTATGGCTTCTAGCAGGTCGGTTTTGTCAGTGAAGGTGTTCATGGTTGGCTCCAGGGGTCAGGCGCGGGCGAGGGCCGCAGGGACGATGAAATCTTCCACCAGGTTGAACTGGCAAAGCATCTGATTGTTGCGAAAGCCAGGGGGCACGTCGGATAGATCACCGGTCATCACCACCAGCAGGTCGAGCGCAGGCACGACGATGGTGAACTGCCCGCCGTAGCCGACCGCCAGCGCGCTGTCGTACCCCGCCTGAGGCCGCACCCACCACAGATAGCCGTAGCCCAATCCGGCGCACCCCTCATCGGAGGGTAGGAGGACGTGCGCCCGTTGAGAGTCCGCGATCCAGGTTGCGGGAAGCAGAGCTTCGCCCTGCCACATGCCCCTTTGCAGGGCTAGCCGACCGATGCGCGCCAGATCGCGCGGGGTTAGCGCGAGTTCCGCCCCGCCGATGGTCACGCCCTGCGGGTCGGCGGGCCAGATGTAGCGACTGATCCCCAGCGGGCCGAACAGGTAGAGCGCGGCATATTCGCTCAGGCTCATGCCGGTGAGCTTCTGCAGGGCTGCCGCCAGCAATTGCGAGTCGCCAGTGCTGTAGTTGAAGTGAGTTCCGGGGGGATACGCCAGCGGTTGCTCCAGCACATAGCGCACCCAGTCCGGGCTGGCGGTCATGGCGATGGCGCTCGCGCCGTATTCGTCCCAGGCCAGGCCGCTACACATGGTCAGCAGATGCCGGATGGTGATCTCGCGTTTGGCGCGGTCGTCTACGCCAGCGAACAGCTCCGGCAGAATGTAGCCCAACGGCTCGTCCAGGCTGGCCAGGTCGCCAGTGGCCAGGGCGACGCCCACCAGCAGCGAAGTGACGCTCTTGGTGGCGGACTTGAGGTTGTGCAGGCGGTCAGCGGCCATGTTGCGCATGTAGCGTTCGAAGACGAGCGCCCCGTGCCGGATGACCAGCAGACTGTCCATATGTGGGACGTGATCGTGCAGGTAGCGATAGGCAGCCTCCAACAGATCGGCGTCCAGGTCAACGTCGGTGGGCGCGGCTTCGGGCCAGGGGGCAGGCGGGTTGTCCGCAGATGGATCGCTCATAGGCTCCTCGGTGTGCAGATATGCTCTCAACGATACATCAGATCGGCGTTTTTTTGCTATGTGAAGTGGCGCTGGGGTCAGGGTAATCGCATCAAAACCAGCCCGCAGAACCATGGGCAGAAGTAAGCTCAGGTGTGATCTTCTGGTTGACCTCACCCCCGCTCGGCGCTGGCGCACCTCCGAGCCGAGCGTAGCGAGGCTAGGGGTGAGGTCAATCACAGCGCTGCACACGGCCTGGTCACAGTTTGCGCGCGCCCGATGACCCTCAACCCCTGGCCCCTTCTCCCGCGCTGCGGGCGAAGGGGAACACTCTCGCGACAGACAGTAAGTCCCCTCGCCCCGCGACGCAATCGCGAGGGAGAGGGGATGTAGGGGTGAGGGCAGTAGACTGCTGCAAATTGCCTGTCATATCCTGCACGCACCCCGCCGATCGCCGATCTTGCGGGGCGGCGGACGCTTGGGTATGCTGGCAATGGCCGTCTGCAGGAGGTTTTGATGCCCAAACCAGTTCCCCAAAACTATCCCCCCGACTGGCCCGCGACCCGTCAGTCGCGCTGGGCCAGGCCGCTGACGCGCTTTCTGCTCTTGCTGGTGGCGCGTTACGAAGTCATCGGCAAAGAGAATGTGCCCGATCCGCCGTTCATCGTCGTCTCCAATCACATGAGCTTCTGGGACATTCCAGCCGTCAACTATGCCCTGCCATTCGGCACGGTGGGTCTGGCCGCGGCCAAATACAAAGGCACGCGCCTGGAGCCACTCTTTCGGCTTTACCCGGTGATCTGGGTCGAGCAGTTTTCCGCCGACCGGCGCGCCCTACGCGACGCAATCACTGTGCTGAAGGCGGGCGTGCCGCTGGGCATTGCGCCGGAGGGCACGCGCAGTCGGGTGGGGGCACTCATCCAGGGGCGACCGGGGGTGGCCTTCATCGCCACACGGGCCAACGTGCCGATCTTGCCCGCTTCGGTGTGGGGCACGGAGAAGATTCTCAAGGTCCCCCGGCCCAGGGTGGTGGCTCGCTTCGGCAAGCCATTTCGCCTGCCAGAGGGACACGCCAGCGGCGACCAACTGGAAGTGTACACCGAGCGGATCATGTGTGCCATCGCTGCGCTGCTGCCGGAAAAGTATCACGGCTACTACGCGGGCAATCCGCTCATCGAAGAGATGCGGCGGATCGTCACCTGAACTGCGCTTCTTTTGAGGAGAGAGCGATCATGGCTATAGACCAGATTCAACATGTCGGCGTGGTAGGGGCTGGTACCATGGGGCACGGCATTGCCCAGGTCTGCGCTGTGCAGGGCTACCGTGTCACGCTGGTAGATGTGATGCCGCAGGCGCTGGAACGCGCCCTGCGCGACATTGCTGCCAGCGCCGAGAAGCTGCACAGCAAGGGCAGGCTGACCGACGCACAGCGCCAGGCTGTCCAGGACAACATCAGCACCGCTACTGATATCGCCGCGCTGCGTTCTGCCGACCTGGTCATCGAGGCGGTCAGCGAGGACGAGGCGCTCAAACGCGATATCTTCGCCCGCCTGGACGAACTGACGCCGCCGCACGCTATTCTGGCGACCAACACCTCCTCGATCTCGATCACGGCCATCGCCGCGGCGACACAGCGCCCCGACCGCGTGATCGGGATGCACTTCATGAATCCTGTGCCACTGATGCAACTGGTGGAGATCATCCGCGGGCTGGCGACCAGCCAGGAAACGCTGGACACGATCATGGAATTGGCGCGGCGACTGGGCAAGACGCCGGTCGAGGCGGCGGACTATCCGGGCTTCATCGCCAACCGTATTCTGATGCCCATGATCAACGAAGCCATCTACGCGCTGATGGAAGGCGTGGGCACGGCAGAAGCGATTGATACGGTGATGAAGCTGGGCGCAAACCATCCAATGGGGCCGCTGACGCTGGCCGACTTCATCGGGCTGGATGTGGTACTGAGCATTCTGGAAGTGCTTTATGAAGGCTTCGGCGACCCCAAATATCGCCCGTGCCCCTTGCTGCGCAAGATGGTGGCAGCGGGTCGCCTGGGCCGCAAGAGCGGACGGGGGTTCTACGAGTACGGGACAGGATGATCTAGAAACCTTGGTGATCAGAGCGCTGATAGCACTGTTAACGCAACCATGCTAGGTTGCGCCCGATGATCATCTCTCGTTTATGGGCGTGATGGGTATTTTTCATAACAACAACGTGCCATTCCAGATGATGGGCTTCTGCTGTGGCCGCGATCGCTTCGTCGAAGTTGTAAGTCATTAAGAAATCACCGGCGATCTCACTTGTCAGGTCAAAAAGTTGTGCATGATCAATGGTCGAGTGAGTGTAGAGGCGTTTTCCAGGGTGGTTGGCCGAGGCCGTGTAAGGCGGATCGATGAAGAAAACAGTGTCTTGGCGAGAAGCAAGCTGGTGGATGATCCTTAGGCCATCTCCATGAATGAAGCTCAAGCGATCCCGAATAGCAACAATATCCAAAATACGCCGAGATAAAGTCATGGGGTACCATCGCGAAGCAATACCGCGCCCCTTTTCACCATGCTTGGCTCGGCCAGCTCCAGGAGCCAAGATACCGCCTCTGTTGATACGGTTCCTCACTATGGTTTGTAGGGCTTGCTCAGGCAGTGAGGCTGGCTGGCTCCTCAGTAGCGTTTCTACTGTTTCTGTACAGAAATCCAGGCTCGTGATCTGATTGGCTAGCCATTCACCTTGATCTTCGGTAATGATAGCTTTCCATACGGCAGCTACCTGCTCATCAAGTTCGACTAAGGTAACATGAGTAGCGAGTTGCTCAAATGCTACGCTCAGCCCTACAATTGCGCCCCCGGCAAAAGGTTCAACAAACTCTTTGCGGCGATGTGGAGGCAGGCTGAGAAGCCATTGTCGGATGGTCGGGACGAGCCAAGTTTTCCCCCCAGGATAGCGAAAAGGACTGCGCTGCTTTACTGAAGCAACGTTGACTACATGTTCTGGAGGCAGGATTCCGGGCAGGTGCTGTTGTCTCATGATCTGAATCCTCACTATAGTAGATCAGCGAGCGTCGAGACATCCGGAGGATTGGCGTCATTTTCCAACTTGCTATCGAGCTTCTCCTGCAAAAGGCTCAAAAACTCCTCCAGCGGGCCGGATTCAGGGACTGTGATTTGCTCTATGGCTGTTTCAAACCGCGTGTAAGCTCTATCTTTGAGACGAAGGTTGTATGATCGATGTTCCGGGGCTAACTCTAGATCGTAAATGAGCCACACGATATCAGCGGTATCGGGATCGGTTTGCGAAAGTCTGGGGAGGGTGGTATAGAAGTTCTGATGAAGAGCTACGGCTTGTTTCTTTCCCCACGATTTCAGAATACCTCCTTTATACATTAGTTGCGGCACAAGCCGTTTGCGCGATGAAGACAGATAGTCGGGACGCGGATAGTTCGGTTCACCCATCCAGTTCATTTTTTGGTTTTCAGCAGGATTGCGCATGTAGACTTCGAAAGGGCGTCGGATATTACCTGAGATATAGACCGCCTGTACCTCCAGCGCGCCGAAGTCGAGAATATGACCCCGCTTATCGTATGCTACAAGCACGAAGTCAATGTTTCCAGCAGACTTGCCGTGTCGATCGTTAAGGCGTACCTCGGCAAGGGATGTCCAAGTTGTGCCGGAAGGGAAGAAAAATGCTGCTGCGTCCTCTGTGATAAGCCAGTCTTGTCGGAAACGGGCGGGGCAGGTAATAGTGATCCCTCCATCGGCCTCAAAAATACTACATATGCCTAGCGGATCGTTCGCCTTGTCTTTTGTACAGTTAGCTACATTGTTGTTGTAGGGGCAGAGACGGTTCCTGCGATAGCGTTCAGCTCTTTCGCTGTGGTCATCAAACGCGAATCCGAACACCTCGGCTAGGGGATGGGTGATCATGCTGTTGTCGCCTCATTTTGTATGTGGCAGATGCTAGTTTATCCGCTTCCACGTCCCTTCGGCAAGCCGCCAGATGACCGTGCCGCCGGGAACGGTGACGCTGTTCTCGATCCGCGTGGTCTCGGCGTAGGCGTAAGTCTGCGAGGTTTCGTCGCGCCCGATGACTACCGTCACCACCTGCGGCACGGCCTGCGCAGCGTAGGCCGGACTCTCCAGCCGCACTGACGCTTCGCTGGACGCGGCGGTGTTCTGCAGGTCGTAGAGTGCCAGGAATGCCCCGCTGCTGTTGGGCTGCGCCAGCAACTGCGGCTCCAGCGCCAGTCGCCACTGGAAAAAGTCGCGCCAATCCAGCGCGTTGAGTTGCTCGATGGTGAGCAGCGGTAACCCGACGCCAGTCAGAGGCGTCAGGGCGTGATCGAGAGTGGTCGGCACGGAGAGCGCGGCGAGCAAAGTCAGCGGGGCGTCCGGCCCATACTGAGCGATGAGCGAGCGCACGAACGGGGGCGTGTCTGCCGGTCGCCCGTCCATTTGCGCGACCAGCCAACCAGCTAGTTGCCCCTGCAACCAGGCGGCGTCGCTGTAGGAAGGGGGCGCGCTCTCGCCAGTGACGTAACGCACCAGCCGGGCGGCAAGCTGCGCGGCGATTTCTTGGGCCAGTTCGGGAGACAGGGGGGTGTCGGCGCGCGCACGCCCTACCAGCGGAGACGACACCCGTAGCAGCCAGGGATCGTATACAGCCCAGGTCACCGTTTTCGGGCGCTCTGGCACAATCTCCACGGTGATTGGCGGAGGGAAAGTGGCGCAGGCCAGGGTTGCGCAGCCCTGCCTCCACCAGGCTTCCAGACGGGGCAACAGGGCTTGCGCCAGCGCTTCGTCGAGCGCGCGGTAGCGAAGGCGGGCGTGATCGCCCTGCAACGTGCGTTCCTCGCCCCAGAAGGTGAGATCGTCTGGCACATGTCGCCAGCCCCCCTGACCACTGGCCGCGCCGTCTTCGTAGTGCCAGTAGAACCACACCACGTGATAGGGCACGCCATCTATCACTTCTTCGAGCACGACACGGGCGCGTTGATCGTCTATGACGACGCTGACGACTTTCCCTTCCAGCGAGACACGGTGCGTGGCCTTGAGCGTCTGATAGTCTTCGAAGCGCTGACTCTGTTCCAGCAGAAAGGCGTCGCTGGCGCTGCGCTGAATGGCCATATAGTTGGCATAGTTACCCAGGCGCAGCGCAGTTACCTCGACGGCGACGGTGTCCAGCAAATCGCGGCGCAGTTGTTCGTCTACCTGCCGCAATCGCCAGAGGATGAACACTCCGATCAGGCCCACCAGCGCCACCAGGGATAAGAGGAGCAGGACAAACTGTCGGCGCGCCTGCTGCCGACGGCGCAGCGCGGCGGGGTCTTCGGTGGCGCGGATGTGCGTCTGCTCGGCTTCGACTTGCCAGTCCAGTTTGATGCCCATGCCGGATGCTTTTCCTCGCTCGATAGATCGCCGATTTTAACGTACCAGGTGGACGCATCCGAAAAAACGACGCCCGCCAGGAATCCAGGGCGGGCGTTCATCAGGCTGGGGGACCTGGACTCGAACCAGGACTGACGGATCCAGAGTCCGCTGTTCTGCCGATTAAACTATCCCCCATCAGTGTAGCGAATTCTAGCACACGGCTCAGGGCTTGGCAAGGGGAATTGTGGCCATGGGTGCGCGCAAAGGCCGTCAGCGGCTTTGTTTGACGCTGGGACGAGACAAACTAAAGCGCGGGCGAACTGTCCGACACAGTTTTATACACCCTCTGTGGACGCTAAAATTAATAAACAGGCGCGCTACTGAGAGTAAATCATTTTGTTTAGCGCATTTTCACAATTTCTTCAGATATTGCTTTTTGAAGTTCTATTATAATGGAGACAACTTCGGATCACATGATCCGAGCCTGCAAGCGATACGGCTGTGCCGCCAAGTGAGGGGGAGACTCTAGCGGGGAGTTACGTGGGTTAGTAAGGCCGGGTGCAGCATGAATCGCGGTGCATTATCAGGGACTGCCGGGGTCACACCCGGCAGTTTCGTTTTGACGCGCGAATTACTTGACAACGCGAGCGAAGAAGTGCATAATCAAATATATATAGAGAACTAGAGATTTGCGAGACCTGCCATGAGCGACCGTATTCTTGCTCAACTCCGCATTTCCAAAGACTCCTCCGTCCCCATTTACCAGCAGCTGCAGCGACAGCTCGAAAACCTGATCGTCAACGGCACCTGGCGGCCCAGCGAACCGCTCCCTTCCGAAACCATGCTGGCGGCCCGGCTGGACATCAGCGTGATGACGGTGCGTCAGGCTATGACGCAACTGGTCAACAAAGGGCTGATCTACCGCGAGAAAGGGCGAGGCACGTTCGTCATCCCCCGCCCGCTCGAACACACGCTGCATCGGCTGGAAAGCTTCTCCGAAGATATGCGCGCCCGCGGTCTCAACCCCTCCTCGCATACTCTGCTCTTTGAGGTAGAAGCCGCGCCCGATCAGGTCGCCGCGAATCTGCGCCTGGAACCGGGAGCAGCGGTGCTGCACCTGCGCCGTCTGCGCCTGGTAGAAGGGCGACCGGTGGCCCTGCACGATGCCTATGTGAACTGCATAGACCTCACCCGTGCGGAACTGGACTCCGGCGGCTCGCTCTACGCTTTGCTGGAGCAGCGCGGTTTCGAACTGGCCGAGGCCGACGAGACGCTGGAAGCGGTGGTCGCCGATGCCACGACCGGCGAACTGCTGCAGGTACCACGCGGCGCTCCCCTGCTCAAAGTGACACGCATTACCTGGGATCGGCATCACGTGCCAGTGGAAACTGTGACCGCCTTGTACCGCGCAGATTTCTACCGCTATACTATTCACCTGCGCCGTTGAGCGGCCAGCATATCTTCGTAGTACCACTCTTTCCCAGGCTGGCAGAAAGGAGGTCAAAACGAAGTTTGCCTCTGATCGATAACCCAGTGTCAATTCTCTGCGTCTTCCGTTGTCCATTCGCTCTAATGGGGCCCCTTAGCAAGGAGAAGAGATGATGCGCAAAGTGGTGGTGTTCGGCCTGGCGATGGTCTTGGCGTTGTCGGCAGGATTCTTAGCTCCCGGTGTCAAGGCTCAGGATAATTACCGTGTGGCGTTGATCATCGCTCAGGGTGGCCTGGGCGACCGTTCTTACAACGACTCAGCGTTCGCCGGCCTGACCCTGGCCGCTTCCGAACTGGGCGTCGAAGTGCTCGACATCGAGTCGCCCGACCCGGTGGGCGAGGGTGAGCAACTGCTGCGCACGGCGGCAGAAGCGGGCTTCGACCTGGTGATTACGCTGGAGTTCAGTCACTTCGAGCCGCTGGCCCGTATCGCGCCGGACTATCCTGACACGACCTTCGCCATTGTCAATGTGGTGGTGGATCAGCCCAATGTCGTTTCGATCTTGTTCGACGAGCACACCGGCTCGTACCTAGCGGGGTTGCTGGCGGGCCTGGTGACCACCGATCCGACCATCGAGCAGACTAACCCCGAGGCGGTGATCGGTGTCATCGGCGGCGTCAAGTCTAGCGGCATTGACGTTTTCCTCTACGGCTATCTGCAGGGCGCGTGCGCGGCCAACCCCGACGTGAGCGTGTTGATGGCCTACTCCAATGACTTCGGCGACCCGGCCAAGGGCCGCGAGATGGCGCTGGCCATGAACGAGCAGGGCGCGGATGTGGTCTTCCAGGTGGCGGGCGGCACTGGCGCGGGCATCATCGAAGCCGCCAAGGACAAGAACTTCTTCGCCATTGGCGTGGACAGCGACCAGGACTACCTGGCCCCCGGCAACGTGCTGACCAGCATGCTCAAGCGCGTGGATGTGGCGGTCTACGAGACGATCAAGATGGGGGTCGAGGGCAAGCTGCAGGGCGGCACGACGCTACAGTTTGGCCTGGATGTGGACGGCGTGGGTCTGTCGGAGATGAAGTACACCCGTCATCTCATCCCGCGCGAATATCTTGACCGCGTAGAGGAAGCGCGTCAGGCCATCCTGGATGGGACCCTGCAGGTGGTGGACATCCGCAAGCTGGACGCTGATACCTTCGCTCTGGTAGATCAGAATCCGACCTGCGAGGGCGTGGCCGAGCTTCAGAAAGCAGTCTTTGGGGAGTAACGCCCGGTGTGGCGGCGCGGTAGGGGAGTGTTCCCCTACCGCTTCTTTTCGAGTGTATCGCTATGACCTACCTGCGCATGACCGGCATCACCAAGTATTACCCTGGCGTGGTCGCCAACGACGGCGTTGACTTCGAGGTCGAGGAAGGCGAAATACACGCTCTGGTGGGCGAAAACGGTGCCGGAAAATCCACCCTGATGAAAATTCTCTACGGCATGGAGAAGGCCGACGCCGGGCAGATTTACCTGCGCGGGGAGCTGGTGCACATCCCCAATCCGCAGGCCGCGATTCGCCTGGGCATAGACATGGTGCATCAGCATTTCGAGCTGGTGCCCTCCATGACCGTAGCCGAAAACGTGGCGCTGGGCCACGAACCGCGTCGCGGTCTGTTTGTAGACCGCGCGGCCATGATCGAGCGGGTGCGCGCGCTCTCGGAACAATTCGGGCTGCGCGTTGATCCCGCGGCGGTGGTGGCCGATCTATCGGTGGGTGAGCAGCAGCGCGTTGAAATCCTCAAGCTGCTCTACCGCGATGCCCGTCTGCTCATCCTCGACGAGCCGTCCGCCGTGCTGACACCGCAGGAAGTGGACGACCTGTTCGCTGTATTGCGGCGATTGGTCGCCGAGGGGCGCACAGCCATCCTGATCACGCATAAGCTGCGCGAAGTGATGGCCGTCTGCGACCGGGCGACGGTGTTGCGGCGCGGGCGCGTGGTGGGGACGGTGCGCGTGTCCGAGACACAGCCGGAGACCATCGCTCGCATGATGGTGGGGCGCGAACTGGAAGTGGTGCGCCGCACTACGGCACAGCCGCCGGGCGAACCAGTGTTGGTGGTGCACAACCTGCACGTGCGCGATGACCGCGATCTGCCCGCCGTGCGCGGCGTCAGCTTCACGGTGCACGCCGGCGAGATCGTCGGGCTGGCTGGCGTAGAGGGCAACGGTCAGCGTGAACTGGTAGACGCCCTGGTGGGGCTGCGGGCAGTGGAGTCCGGCGAGGTGGTATTGGCACATCAACCGGTGACGGAGGCGGGCAACCGTCGCCGCCGCGCGCTGGGCATGGCCATCATCCCCGAAGACCGCACGCGCCAGGGCTTGAGCGCTCCCTCAACGCTGACAGAAAACCTGGTCGCCACGCGCTATCACCGCCCGCCTTTTTCGCGCGGCGGGGTGCTGGCCTTGCGGCCCATGCGCCTTTTTGCTCAGCAGGCCATTCGTCAGTTCGATATTCGCGTGCGTGGGCCGAACGTGCGCGTGCGCACGCTTTCGGGCGGCAACGCGCAGAAGGTGGTTGTCGCCCGCGAGCTGGCCGAGACGCCGCGCGTGCTCATTGCGGCGCAGCCCACCCGCGGGCTGGACGTGGGCGCGACGCAATTCGTGCACGAGGAATTGTTGCGGCTGCGCCAGGTCGGGACGGGTATCCTGCTCATCTCCGCCGATCTGGACGAATTGCTGGCGCTGGCCGATCGTTTGCTGGTCATCTTCGAAGGACAACTGGTAGGCGAAATGACACCGGAAACCGCCACGCGCGAACGCCTGGGCCTACTGATGGCCGGGCGGGGCGTCGCCGCTGAGCTTGAGCGCGTGGCACAGGGATAGAGGGTAACACTATGAGTGGACAACGCACGCCGCTCCCCTACTGGGTCATCGCTCCTTTTCTGGGAGGATCGGGTAACCTGTGGTGGGGCGTGCTGGCGTGGGCAGTGCTTGGAGCCGTCTTGACGGCGGCGCTGGTCGTCAGCCGGGAGCGGCGCTGGTGGGCCGGCGCGCTGACCGGTCTGCTGACGGGTGGCATCGGCGGCGTCTTGCTGCTGGCCCCCCTGTGGTTTGTGCTGATGCCGCTGCTCGACCGACGCTGTCGGCGTTGTGGAGCGCTATCGAGCGCGACCGCGGCGGCCTGTGGACGGTGCGGAGCCGAATTCACCGAGCGTGCTTGGACGGAGACCCTGAGCGCGCTGATCAACAATGTGGCGCGGGTGGTGCTCACCATCGAGCTGGCGCTGATCGCGGGCGGCATTGTCCTGGAACTCTCCGGCAAAGACGCGCTCGATACGTACCGCGTGCTGTTCGAATGGGGGCTGGGCACGCCGCGGGCGCGCGCCAACTCGCTGCTGGCGGCAACGCCGCTCATCCTCACCGGGCTGGGCACGGCGATCGCCTTCCGCGCGGGCATCTTCAACGTCGGCGTGGAAGGGTCGCTGTATATGGGGGCGCTGGCGGCGGCCTGGGTCGGCTTCACCTTCACCGACGTGCCCGGCCTGCTGCTGATCGCCCTGGCCTTTGTGGTGGCGGCGGTCGCCGGTGGGCTATGGGGGCTGGTACCCGGCTACCTCAAGGCGCGCCTGCGCGTGGACGAAGTGGTGACGACGATCATGCTCAACTATGTGGCGATCGAGTTCACCAGCTACATGGTGCAAAGCGGGCCGTTTTTCGTGCCGGGCATGGCCAACGCCATGTCCAAGACCATCGCCAAACAGGCGCAGTTGCCCCGCCTGATCAAGGGGTCGCAGTTCAACGCCACTTTCTTCCTGGCGCTGGCCTGCGTCATCATCGTGTTGTTGATTATGACGCGCACGCGCCTGGGCTATGAGACGCGCCTGATCGGCGACAATCCGCTGTTCGCCCGCTGGTCAGGGGTGCTGGTCGGCGCGACCATCCTGCAGGTGATGTTCCTCAGCGGGGCGCTGGGCGGGCTGGCCGGTGCGGGCCAGGTGCTGGGCGTGCACTACAATTTCACGGCGCGTTTCTCGCGCGGCTTCGGCTTCGACGGGCTGACCATTGCCCTGCTGGCGCGCAATTCACCGGTCGGCGTGCTGATTGGCGCGCTGCTCTTTGGCACGCTGCGCAGCGGCGGCACCACGATCGAGCTGTTCACCGACGTGCCGATCGACCTGGTGGATGTGGTGCAGGCGCTGATCATCTTCTTCGTGGCGGTTGATCTCAACCTGGACTTCCTGGCCCGCCGACGGCGCACAGTCGAGTCGCGCGAGCCAGTGGCGACTCCGGCGGCGTAGGAGAGGGCGGCATGGACCTTGTCAATCTGGCAGCGGCGACGTTGCGCATCTCGACGCCCTTGCTGATGGTGGGCATGGCCGGGCTGCTGAGCTATCAGGTGGGGCTGATCAACATCGCCCTGGAGGGCATGATGCTTGGCGGAGCCTTCGCTGGCGTGGTGATCGGCTATGAGCTGGGGTCAACCTGGTTGGGGGTGCTGGGTGCGGCGCTGATCGGCGCGGTGTTGGGCGCGCTCTTCGCCCTGGCGGTGATCACCCTGCGGGCAAATCTGATCGTCTCCGGTCTGGCGCTCAACTTCCTGGCCGTCGGCGGCACGGCGTACCTAATGGACATCCTCTACGATCAGAGCGGGACGCTGGCCCCGCAGGGATTGCAGAAACTGCCGACAGTGCAACTGCCGCTGATCCACGACATCCCTACCGTGGGCCGTATTCTCTCCGGCCATTCGCCGCTGGTCTATGTATCGTGGGTGTTAGTGCCGCTGACGGCGATCTTCCTCTACCGGACGGTGGTCGGCGGGCACATCCGCGCGGTGGGCGAGCACGCCGAGGCCGCGCGCACGGCGGGCATTTCCGTCCGGCGAATGCAGTATCTGGCCCTGATCCTGGGCGGGGCCATGTGCGGGCTGGCGGGGGCGCATCTCTCGCTGGGCGACTTGCCGCTCTTCCGCGAGAGGATGACCAACGACCGCGGTTTCATCGCGCTGGCGGCAGTGTACTTCGCGGCGGCGCGGCCCGGCTGGACGGCGCTGGCCTGCCTGTTGTTTGGCTTCTTCGAGGCGTTGCAATTCCGGCTGCAACTGCAAAAGACCAGCATCCCCAACGAATTCCTGCAAATGTTGCCGTACCTGATGGTGGTGCTGGCGCTGGTGGTGATCAGCGCGCGTAAAGAGTGGCGCAAGGGTTGGTGAGAGGCTGCGAGTTCAGAGTCCTGAGTTTGGAGCGAGGCGCGGTTGTGCTGGCCCTCCCAACTCCAGACTCAAGACGCCCAACCCGTCACCTGCGAGGGACTGAAGCATGAGCCGAAACGCGGTACTCGTCATTGATGTCGTCAAAGATTTCACCGATCCGGCGGGCAAAGTGCCCCATCCAGAAGCTGCCGCCATCGTGCCGCGCATTGACGCTTTCGTGCAGGCGGCGCGGGCAGCGGGCGCGCTGATCATCTGGGTGATCGATCAGCATCGCCCCGGCAAACCGGACTGGGAACTGCAATACGTGCGCGATCACTGCACGGCGGGCACGCCGGGCGTCGAGCTGGCTCCGCCGCTGGCCCCGCAGCCGGAGGATTACGTGATTCCCAAGCGGCGCTACAGCGCTTTTGTCGGCACCGACCTCGATCTGATCCTGCGCGACAACCATATAGACACCGTCTTTCTGGTGGGCACCAAGACCAATGTGTGCATTCGCGCCACAGCTACCGATGCGTTCGAGCGCAACTACCGCGTGATCGTGCCGCGCGAGTGCGTCTCGACCGACAAGCCGCACCTGCACGAGGCGAATCTGGAAGACATCGCCAAGTACCTGGGGCGGGTGATGAGCGCCGACGAAGCGCTGGCGTTGTTGCGGGCGGAGGGCTGAGGGCATGGATGTGCTGGTCACGGGCTATCCCAGCCTGGATCACATTGCGCGTGTGTCGCACAGCCCCGCTGTGGGCGAGACGGCGCACCTGCTCGACCTGCCCGATCGCGCTACCTTCGGCGGCTGCGGGATCAACACGGGCGTGGCGCTGGCCCGCCTGGGCTTTCGGGTGGGGGCAGCGCTGGTGTTGGGCGACGATGCCGAAGGGCTGGCCTATGTGCAGCACCTGGCCGCGCTGGGCGTTGACGTGCGCAACGTGCAGGTGCTGGCGGGGCAGCGTTCGTCGCACAGCTACCTGTTCCTGAACCCGGACGGGCAGTACCAGAACTTCTTCTTCCCTGGCGCGGCGGACGCCTGGCAGGGGACGCTGACCCTGCAGGGGGTCGAGCGCTACCGGCTGGCCCTGGTGACCGTGGGGCCGGCGGCCTACAACGCGCAATTCGTCGAACGGGTGCGGGCAGCGGGTGTGCCGCTGGTGTGGGGGTTGAAGCCGGACGTATTCGCCTATCCGCCGGCGCTGGTGCGCGAGTTTCTGGCCGCGAGCGCCTATGTGCTGATGAATCACATCGAAGCTGGCGTGGTGCTGCGGGCCATGAACGCCGCGGCCCTGCAGGAACTGTTCGGCGAGCAGACGCGCGCGCTGGTGATCACGCAAGGGGCACTGGGCGCACAGGTGATCACGCGCGAGGGCGTGACAACGGTGCCTGCCGTGCCGCCCGCCCGTCTGGTAGACCCGACCGGCGCAGGCGATGCCTTCGCTGCGGGCTTCATCGCCGGGTTGCTGCGCGACACGTCACCGGAGGCGGCGGCGCAGTTGGGGGCGGTGCTGGCCTCGTTTGTACTGGAAGAGGTGGGATGCCAGACCAATCTACCCGATTGGCCTGGTTTGTTGGGGCGTTACCGGGAGCATTTTGGCGTATTTGAGGGGGAGACTGCATGAAAGAGCCGTTGGAAAAAGAAGAGAGTTTGTATTTGCGGTGCAAGGCTGGCGACGTGGCCCCGCTGGTGCTCATCTCCGGCGACCCGGCGCGCGTGGATCGCGTGGCGGCACTGCTGGATGGGACATTGCAGGTGAGTCACAACCGCGAGTTCTCCGTGGCGACGGGGCGCTATCACGGCGTGCCCGTGACGGTGGCCTCGGGCGGGATCGGTGCGCCATCTACAGCCATCGCCCTGCACGAACTGGCCGCCCTGGGCGCGCGGGCCGTGGTGCGCATCGGCACGATGATGGGCGTGGGCGCGCCGCTGGGATCGGTGGTCGTGGCGACGGGGGCGGCCCGCTTCGAGGGCACGTCGTCGCGCTATCTGCCGCTGGCCTATCCGGCCATCCCCGATTGGTCGCTGACTCATTGCCTGGCCGAAGCCGGGCGGGCCGCGGGCCTGGACGTGCGCTTGGGCCTGGCCGCGACTTACGACGCTTTCTACCCGGACATGGCCCCGTCGCTGATCGGGGCCGGGACGCTCGATCTGGCGGAGGCACAGCGCGCGGGAGTGCTCAGCCTGGACATGGAAACATCGCTGATCTTCGTGGTAGGGATGGTGCTCGGTCTGGCGGCGGGGGCCATGTGCCTGGTGACCGTGCAGGCTGAACCGCATACCCATCTGGCGGCGGAGATGCGTAGTAGCCTGGACGAGCGCCTGGTACAGGCTGCGCTCGATGGATTGGTGAGGTTTGGAGAGACATTGTGAGCATGGCGGAAACGTTGCTGATTGACGGGCAATGGCGATCCAGTGCCGACGGGGCGACGCTGGACGTGATCAATCCGGCGACGGGCGAGGTGGTGCAGACCATCTCGCAGGCGACCGTTGCCGATGCACAGGCCGCGCTGGAAGCCGCCGAACGGGCCTTCCCCGTCTGGGCGGAGATGAGCGCGCGCGAGCGGGCGCGGGTCATGCATCGGGCGATGGATATCTTCCGTGGGCGGCTGGAAGAGGCGGCGCGCCTGCTAACGCTGGAGCATGGCAAGCCGCTCAACGATTCGCGTAAAGAATGCGCCTACAGCGCCGACGTGATTGACTTCTACGCCGAGGAGAGCCGCCGCCTGGAAGGGACGCACTTCGCCGGTGACCTTGGCCCGACGCATAGCTTCGTGCTCAAACAACCGGTTGGTGTGGTGGCGGCGATCACGCCCTGGAATTTCCCGATTGACCTGCTGGCCTGGAAGCTGGGGCCGGGGTTGGCGGCGGGCTGCACCTTCGTGATCAAACCGCCCAGTGAAGCGCCCCTGGCGGCTACCCTGTTCGTGCGCTCGTTTGTGGAGGCGGGCATCCCGCCCGGCGTGCTCAACATCGTCACCGGGCCGGGACGCACGGTGGGCGCAGAGCTGGTGACGAACCCGATCAGCCGCAAGATCGCCTTCACCGGCTCGACGGCGACCGGCCTGTGGATCGCCGAACAGGCTGCCCGTCAACTCAAGCATGTCACGCTGGAACTGGGCGGCAGCGCGCCCTTCGTCGTGTGCGACGACGCCGACCTGGACATCGCCGTGCCGGAGGCGCTGCGCCGCGCCTTCTCGCACACCGGGCAGATTTGCATCAGCGTCAATCGCATCTACGTACACCGCTCGCGTTACGACGAGTTCGTCGCGCGGTTCGCCGAGGCAGCAAGCCGTTTGCGTGTCACTGCCGACGGGATCGCCGAGCCGGATGCCGACATGGGGCCGCTGATCAATCAGGCGGGCCTGGAAACGGTGCGGCAACATGTGCAGGACGCGGTCGAGCGCGGGGCGACGGTGCTCACTGGCGGACGAGCGCCCGACGGCCCGCAGTATGCCCGCGGCTACTTCTACCTGCCCACCGTGCTGACCGGCGTGACGCGCGATATGCGCGTGATGCGCGAGGAGACCTTCGGGCCGGTCGCGCCCATCGCCGCCTTCGACACGCTGGAAGAAGGCGTGCGCATGGCCAACGATTCACCTTATGGCCTGGCGGCCTATGTCTACACCTCCGACCTGGACAAGGCGTTCTATGCGGCCAAACACATCCGCGCGGGCGGGGTGGGCATCAACGTCAACGACATCACCGACATTCGCGGGCCGTTCGGCGGCATGAAGATGAGCGGCATTGGGCGCGAACTGGGGCAGCCCGGCATGGATGCCTATCTGGAGGTCAAGCACGTGCGGGTGCGCGTCAGGCCGCCGCGCTGATGCGCTGAGGGAGGGCGCGCCCCGAAAGGTTGTGTGCTGCCCGCCGGTGACTTTGCTATGATCGCCATACGTCACACACAACGGGTTTCAGGAGGAAAACAGACGATGGCGATTCGCAAGGCTTCGGCGGTGTGGGAAGGTTCGCTGCGCGAGGGCAAAGGCACGATGAAGCTCGGCAGCGGGTCCTTTGAGGGGGCCTATTCTTTCAGCACGCGCTTCGAGGAAGAGCCGGGTACCAATCCCGAAGAACTGATCGGCGCGGCGCACGCGGGGTGCTTTTCGATGGCGTTTAGCGCCAACCTGGGGCGCGCGGGTTTCACGCCAGACTATGTGCGCACGACGGCGGATGTCTACCTGGAAAAGGGGGACGCGGGTTTCAAAATTGCGCGCATCGTATTGAACATGGAAGCCAAAGTACCTGGGCTGGACGAGAAGACCTTTCACGAGCAGGCGGAAGCGGCCAAGAGCGGTTGCCCGGTGTCGCAGGCACTGGCCGCCGTGCCCATCGAACTGAACGCGCGGCTGGTGAGCTAGCGCCCAAGCCCTGTCAACGTCAACGTGCGGCGCGCCGGAGGGATTGCCTCAAACCGCTTGCCGCTTTACCTCACCCCCCGCCTCGCTTCGCTCGGCGAGGCGCGCTAGCGCCGAGCGGGGGTGAGGTAAACCACAGCGCAGCAAACAGCCTGTCACGGTTTGCTCGCACTCCCTCAAATCAGGTCTGCTGCGTTCTCAGCCGACCGCGACCTTTCGTGAAATGCACCCCGCGCCGGAGGCCGATTGGAGCTTCCGGCGCGCTGTTCTTATAATCGGTACAGAGCGACTGGTTGTAGCCCAGCCCTATGAGGGCGAGCAGCTATGGCCCGCTCGCTGAGCGCCAGAAGCTGATAGCCTGTATCTGACCGCTTCCCCAGGAGACAGCCCATGCCCAACCGGTTGCAGCACGAGACCAGCCCCTATTTGCTCCAACATGCCAACAACCCTGTGGACTGGTATCCCTGGGGCGAGGAGGCCTTCGCCGCGGCCAAAGAGCAGGATAAGCCGATCCTGCTCAGCATTGGCTACGCGGCCTGTCACTGGTGTCATGTTATGGAGCGAGAAAGCTTCGAGGACGAGCAGACCGCGGCCTACATGAACGAACATTTCATCAACATCAAGGTAGACCGCGAAGAGCGCCCGGACGTAGACGATATCTACATGCAGGCCACGCTGCTTTTCAACCGCGGTAATGGCGGCTGGCCGATGACTGTCTTCCTCACGCCAGACGGACATCCCTTTCACGCAGGCACCTATTACCCCCCCGAACCCCGCTACGGGATGCCCAGCTTCCGCCAGGTGATGGAGGCAGTGGTCGAGACGTGGCGTAAGAAGCGGGGCGAGGTCGAGCGGGCCGGGCGGGCGCTGGCCGAGGAACTAAACCGGGCGATGGCGGCGGGGCTGACCCGCGAGCCAGAGCTGTTGACTCCGGCCATCCTGGACGCTGCCGCCCAGGAGATGTTGCGCCGCACCGACCCCTTGCACGGCGGGTTGACGCGCGGCGCGCCCAAATTCCCCAACCCCGTCAATCTCGAATTCCTGCTGCGCTATCACGCTGCGACGGGGCACGAACCGGCGCGCGAGGTGGTGCTTTTCACGCTGCGTAAGATGGCGCGCGGCGGCCTGTACGATCAGCTTGGGGGCGGCTTTCATCGCTATAGCGTGGACGAGCGCTGGCTGGTGCCGCACTTCGAGAAGATGCTCTACGACAACGCCCTGCTGGGCCGTGTTTATCTGCACGCCTGGCAGATCAGCGGTGACCCCTTCCTGCGCGAGATCGCCGAAGAGACGCTCGATTATGTGCTGCGCGAGATGACCTCGCCCGAAGGGGGCTTCTACAGCACTCAGGACGCCGACTCCGAGGGCGAGGAAGGCAAATTCTATGTCTGGACGGCAGACGAAATTCGCGCGGCGCTCGCTGGCGTGATCGAACCGGTAGAGGCTGTGCTGGCCTATTGGGGCGTGACCGACGAAGGCAACTTCGAGGGGCGGAACATCCTGCACACCGCCGACCTGCTCGAACGGGTGGCCGTGCGGCATGGGCTGAGCGTCGAGCAGATGCGCGAGGTAGTGTCTGCCGCCAGGACAGTCCTCTTCACCCTGCGCAAGAACCGTGTCCCGCCCGCCCGCGACGAAAAGATCATTGCCGCCTGGAACGGCATGATGCTGGCTGCCTTCGCGGAGGCTGGGCGCGTGCTGGGGATGCCAGAGTATGTAGAGGCGGCGGTCGCCAATGCGCGCTTCCTGCTGAGCGAGATGACCGGCCCAGATGGGCGGCTGTGGCGCACTTACAAAGACGGAGTAGCCCGCATCAACGGCTATCTGGAAGACTATGCGCACGTCATTGATGGGCTGCTGGAACTCTACCAGACGACTTTCGACAAACGCTGGTTCGTCGAGGCGCAGCGCCTGGCCGACCTGGTGCTGACGCATTTTCGCGCGGAAGAGGGCGGTTTCTACGACACCAGCGACGATCACGAAGCGCTCATCGTGCGACCTCGCAGCATCCAGGACAACGCTACGCCGTCGGGCAACGCCATGATCGCCTATGACCTGTTGCGGCTCACCGGCTACACGGCAGAGACGCGCTACGAAGAGGCAGCGTTGAGCCTCTACCATGCGCTGGGGTCGCTCCTGGCGGAATATCCGCTGGCGTTTGGCGAGATGTTGATCGGGCTGGACATGGCCCTGCGCCGCCCGGTAGAGATCGCCATCATCGGCGACCCGTCGGACGAGCGCACCAAAGCGTTACTGCGCGTGGTACACCAGAAGTATCGTCCGCTGGTGGTGCTGGCGCTTTCGCCGCACAATGCCGATTCCAACGCCGTGCCACCGCTGCTACGCACCCGCACCCTGCGCGACGGCGCGCCCGCCGCCTATGTGTGCGAGAACTTCGTGTGCGCAGCCCCCGTCACTGCGCCGGAGGCGCTGGCTGAGGTGCTCGACGGCCTGGAAGAAGCGCCCGAAGAGACAGAATAGCGGGGAAGAGTATCACCACGGGGATCGCAGAGGTCACAGAGGCGGCGCAGAGAAAAGATTCCCTGCGTCCTCTGTGACCTCTGGGGTGAACAGGGTCAGAAATTAGCCGCCGGCTTCCTCAACGGCGACGCGCTGCCCGTCGTCGAAACGCGCCACGACCGTTGGCCCGCCGCCTGCGCCCAGCCTGTAGACCATTACCACGCGGATCAGATCGCCGTCGCCCAGTTCAGCGGGGCGCAATGTCCCGCCCACCAGATTCAGCGCCGGAAAGCTCATCAACGCAGCGCGCAGGGCATCGCGCTCGACCCCCGCGGCAATGACCGCGCTGCGCAAGGCCCAGATGGCGTCGTAACCCGCGGCGGCCAGTCCACCGGGCACCTGCGCGAAGGCCAGCAGATAGTCTTCCAGGAAGATACGCGCTGCCCGGCCCGGATAGGCATATGACCAGTTTGTGGCCCCGATGACACCATTTGCCAGGGCGTCCGACAGGAAACCCGCGCGGGCAGCCTCTTCGGCGTCGCGGTAGACGAACTGCCCGGCCCACCCCCCCTTGCGCAACAGACTCAGCAGGCTAGCGGCATCGCGCGGGGCACCCCACATCACGATCGCCTCCGGATTGAGGTCGAGCAGGCCGCGCGCTTCTGCCAGCAGGCTTGAGGAATCGGCGAGCTGCACGCGCGCACCGGGGACAATGCCGCGCGTCTGCATGGCCCGCTCGAAGACGAGCAGCGCTTCTGTCCATTCCACGCTGGTCTGCACCAGCGCCAGCGAGGTCAGGCCCAGATCATCGAGCAGGTAAGTCGCCAGCGCTTCGCTATAGAGGCGCTCTGGCGCGCGGATGCGCAGCACGGTATCGGTTGCGTCGTCGCGGGTGAGGGCGTCGGTGGTGGCGGCGGCCAGCACCGGCACCCCGGCGCTGATGAGGGCAGCGGTGTTCTGCTGGGTGAGCACAGTATTGTCTTCCGGACCGAGCAGGGCCACAACACCCTGCGACACCAACGCAGCCACATCCCTGCTAAGGGACTCGGCGGTGGGCGGTTGTGCCAGCGTCACCAGTTCGATTTGATAGGTGGCACCGCCTGCGCGCAGACCTCCCGCGCCGTTGATCTGATCCATGGCCAGTTGCGCGCCTTTGGCCAGGTCAGAGTCGGCCACACCCAGGTAGCCCACGCGCAATACGCTGGCCTGGGCGGAAGGGCTGGCCAACGCCGGGCCGGTCGCGGCGACCAGCAGCGTCAGCAAGGCGATCAAAGTCGGCCAGCGCCGGACGCCGGGGATGAAACGGGTGAGGTGATGCATGAGAAACCTCCTGCTCGCGCCGTCTCACAGGGCACACGGGTATTATTGTGGCCCGAATTCCCGTTATACGCCAGCCGCCCGCACAGGGCAAATGAAGCGGAAGCGTCGCAGAGAGACAAACCACAAAGTGCGCGGAAAACACAGAGGAAGCACAGAGAAGAAAGAAAACTCTGTGCTTCTGTGATGGGTTTGCTTTGCCCTGTTGCAGCGCTATTGCAGCCCGGCCTCGTCGAGCTTGTGCATGGTAAACGCGGCTACGTATTCGTTAGCCATGTCCAGGTCGGTCAGGCTGAGCGAGGGCGATGCGATGGCGAAGATCGTAATCAGGAAGCGCCCATAGGGCATGATCAGCAGGCGGTAGGTTACCTGCCCGCAGGGGTCGTAGGAAGTCCCGCCAGTCCACACCTGGCCCAGGGTGTCGCCCATGCTGTGCGGCTCGATGCTGGTGATCAGGCCCGTGTTGCGCCAGGCCTGCTGCACCAGTGGATTGTTGATATAAGCAGTCGGCCCGTTGGCTTCGTTGAAGAGAGCGACGGCGACTTCCAGGTCTTGCAATTGCGACGAGCAGTCGAGGCCGGTAGACCACAGCCGGTTGACCTGCCCAACCAGCCCTGTCTGGAGGCCAGCGTTACCGATGGCGGTGGCCAGTTCAGTCAGGCCGCCAGACTGATATAGCTCCACAATCTGGTTATAGGTGTAGGTGCCGCTGGTGGTGGAGTCAAGCGACCAGGGCGGCGAGGGCAGTTTCAGTTCCTGGCTGGTCGGCATGGCTGCCTCGATGTCCTGCAGCGTAGCCCGCCTGAGGGGGACGGTTGGTGTTGGTGGGATAGGCGTGGGCGGCACCCTGGTCGGTGTGGGCGGGATCACCGTAGGCAAGACAGCGACCGGTGTGGGCTGGAGGACGACCGCGCCAGGGACCGGCGTGGGCGGGAAGGGTTGCGCGGCCTGAGCATCGGCGTGGGCGACGACCATGCCGACCAACTGGTCAACCAGGCTCCACACCAGGTTGGGGTCGGTGTTGGCGTCGGCGGTCATGGAGACGGTGACCATCAGCCCCCAGTATTCGAAGAAGAGGGCGTACTCGGTTTCCTGGGCGAAGCACGTGCCGGCATCCGGCCCCAGCGTGGCCCGCCAGCCATGCACGTTTTGGGCGGGGGCCAGGGAGTAGCCCAGCGCGGCGAAAAAGTCCTGTACCTGCGGGTCGTCGAAGAAGGCGCGTCCGGCGGCGGGGGTCTGGTATTGGCCGACTTCGCTGTAAATCTCGCTGATGGGCAGGGCGGGCTGGCAGGAAGCAAAGGTGACGCCAACCGAGCGCTGCCAGCCGTAGGTGTTGGCGATCTGCTGGAGGGCGGCGGCCAGGTCGGCAGCGCCTGCGTTGTTGAGGGCGGCGGTCATCTGCTCGGCGGTGAACACGTCAAGGGTGCGATTGGCGGCGAAGTCAGCGGGCACGTCGGAGGGTTGCAGGTTGATGGCGGTGAGTTGGGCGTCGCTGAGCGGGGGGAAGCTCGGCTCAGCGGGGGCCGGTGTGCTGGTGGGGATGATCAGGCCGCCTGCGGGGGTGCTGGTGGGGATGAGCAACCCCCCGCCTGGCTCTGGGGTGCTGGTGGGGATGAGCAGGCCGCCCCCCGCGGCTGCGGTGGGCGAAGTCGTAGGGAAGATGTCCTGGCTGAGTGGGACAGGGGTGGGTGTCTGCCCGCCTTGGGCTGCCGCATGGCTCATGGGCAGGGCTAACTGCACCAGTGCGAGCAAGGCCACGATTGACCAGGGGCAGGCTTTACGGAAGGCTGTCATAGGATATTCTCCTTACTGAGGCGCTATAACGTGAGACGTTACAGAGCCTGCGGCGAGTTTGGAGCAAGGGAAGACGGGCAGATCATCAGGCCCACAGCGTTCTCAAGGCGCGCTCTGGCGGTGCCGAAGAGCAGTGCTCAGATTAGAGCTGTGAAAGAACCTGTATGACTCTTTTCTATAATAGAATTGATCATGCTGGCGGACAAGATAGGCGTCCAAACGACGGTGGCAAAGCGTTCGCTACTCGTGTGCTGGCGGTATGGCAGGCGTCAGGAGGTGCCGTAGAGCGCCCGGTAGACATCGTACTGCTCGTAGATGCGCCGCACGTAGGTCCGTGTCTCGTCGAAGCCAATCGTCTGCAAGAACAGGTCGAGGTCTGGGCCGGAGATGCTCAGCCACTGCGCCGCGTTGCCCGGCCCGCCGTTGTAACCAGCCAGCGCCGCGTAGGGCAGCCCGTTGAGCTGATCCATGACGTAGCGCAGGTAGTAGGTGCCGAAGAGCACGTTGACATAGGGGCGGTAGACATCGCTGTTCTGATAAGCCGGCCAGCCAAGCTGCAGGGCGATCCAGTGACCGGTGTCTGGGATGATCTGCATCAGGCCCTGGGCAGCGGCGTAGGAGGTGGCGAAGCCCTCGAACAGGCTTTCCTGGCGGATGAGGGCAAAGACCAGCAGCGGATCGAGGTTGTGTTCGGCGGCGGCGGGCAACACCAGGTCTTTGTAATAGACCGGATAGCGCAGCCGCGCGATCAGGCCGGGGGCCTGCGTGGTATCAACCCCTGCCAGATCGATCAGTTTGGCCGCAGCGTTGATCGAAAGCCGGTACAGACGCAGGTCGCGCAGGTAGATCGCCAACTGATAGAGCGATAGCGGATCGTGCTCGACATCGGTCAGCAGGGCGTCGAATTCCTTCTCGGCGGCTTCGTAGGCGGTGGTGGATGCGCCGACGACCATCAGTTCGCGCCCGCGGATCATGCGCGGGTCGGCTTCCAGTTGGGCGCTGAGGGGGTAGAGCGGGCCTTCCTGCGCGATGCCAAAGGTCGTCCGCAGCCAGCTTTCGGCTTCGGCCAGGGCGGCGGCTTCGTCGAACTCGAAGACGGTGCCGGGCGGCGGCTCGAAGGGCGCGCGTCCGGCGAGCAGGTCGGCGGCGCGCAGGCTGTAGTAGCCGCCAGGGTCGGCGGCAGCGGCGGCCTGATACGCCTGGCGGGCCAGATCGTCTTTGCCGTCGCGCTGATAGAGCCGCCCGACCCACAGATAGGCCGCGGCCTGCAGTTCGCCGGAGCCGGTGGCGGCGAGTTGGGCGAACAATTGCGCGGCCATGCCGATGTTGCCCGCGTTGTAGGCCATGGTCGCGCCCATGAACAGCCCTTCCTGCGCCCAGGTGGTGCCGGGGAACATCTGCCCCAGGATGTCGAAGGTGGCCAGGGCGGCGTCGGTGTTGCCCTGCGTGCTGTAGAGGTAGCCTGCCCGCCATAGTGCTTCGGCGGCCTGCGGCGTGTCGGGATGTTGGGTGGCCAGCGCCGAGTATTTCTGGATGGCACCTGGCACGTCGCCAGCCAGGAATAGAGTGCGCCCCTGTTCCAGCCAGGCTTCCCCGAAGGCGGGATCGGTGGGGTAGGTGTCAATCACCGTCTGGAAGGTGGTCAGCGCCGCCTGCGCGTTGCCCATCTTACGGTAGGCGCGGCCCAGCATCATCAGCGCCTGGGCAGAAGCGTAGCCGTTTTCGCTGCTATGCGCGTTGAGCGCCTGAATGGCCGCGGAATAGTCTTCGTTGGCGAAGTAGATCACGGCCTGCTGGTAACTATCTACCTGCAAACCAGCCTGTAGCAGCAGTCCCAGCGCCTGGTAGGCGGGCCAGCTCTCCGGATAGTCGCGGACGATGCGCTGCAGCCGTGTATACCCGCCCGCTACGTCACCGGTGTTGAGCTGCACCTGCGCCGCCTGAAATTCGATGCTGGCCCGGTAGGGCGCGTTGCGGGCTACCGCCAGGATGGCATCGTACTGAGCAATGGCTTGCTGCGGTTGCCCGGCGTTGAGGTAACCCGCTGCCACCCGTTCGCGCAGCGCCACCAGCGACGACAGTTCGCGAGTGGCTTCGGCGGCTTTGGCATAAGCGGCCAGCGACTCGGCGGGCTGCCCTAGCGCCAGGTAAGCATCGCCGATGCGCTCGTAGACGTAGCTGTCGATCAGCCCTGGCCGCAGGGTCAGGTAGGTCTGAAAGTCGTTGATGGCCAGTTGCCACTCGCTCAGGCCCAGGTAAGCGTCGCCGCGCAGAAAGGTCGCGTGAGCCAGACGGGGATCATCCGGATACTGCGCGATAAAGCGCGACAGAGCTTCCGCGGCGCGGTCGAACAGCCCCTCGCGCAGGGCGGCTTCACCCAGGCCATAGGTGGCGCTGGCGCGCAGTTCAGGGTCGGCGTCCGGCTGAGCCAGCACGGCGTCGAAGTAAGATACGGCGGTGACGTAGTCGCCATTGTGCAGGGCGCGTTCGGCGTCGCTGAAGGCCTGGCGCGGCGGCAGGGTGGGTGTGGGGACAATGTGCGGCGTAGGGGTCACATAGGGCACGGTGGCGGGCGTGAGCAGAGCGGGATTGCTCGGCGTGGCCGTCACCACGATCACCGCTGGCTGGCGAGCGAAGTTGCATCCCGCCACCAGCAGGACACCTAACAGGGCGAACAAGATGGGACGCAGCAGGTATCGTAGAATCATGCGGGCGATTATGGCGGCGGAGCGGGCACCTGTCAACCGCGCGCTGTCTGCGGTTGATAAACGGTTTCCCTGGTGGATGTCTGGTAGTTCGCCCTCAGTAACGCCGGAGGCGCTCACGGGGCGGTCAACGGCAGGTCGGCGACGAAGGTCTCGTCGTCGAGCTGGAAGATGGCATTGACGCCGGGCGTGCCATCGGTATTTGCCCGCACACTATCGAATAGCCCGACGCGCAGCGCAAACGGCCCGTCGGCATCGGGCGGAACGTGGAGCGGCAGGCGATAGACCAACAGGTCGCCGGGCACCCAGTCCAGCGCGGAGATCACCGCGCCGTCCATCACCGCCAACCGTGCCCCGTTGCTATCGTACAGGTGCGCAAAGGGTGCAAACGTCCAGATGCCCCGATCGGGTAGCAACCCCTGCACGCGCCAGAACAGATCGAGCAACGTCGTCTGTCCGGCTGCCAGTGTCCCGTTAAGCGTCCAGCCGACAAAGCTCACGCGAATGTCCGAGGGGATGTCGGCGGGGTGCGCAATGTACAATTGCTGGGGCGTCACGCGCCAGAGCGCGACAGCCCAGCCGTCGGGGAAGGTCAGCGGCGGTCCGGCGGGCGTAGCATAGAGCGGCGGCGCAGCGTCTTCCGGCGTGTGCTCGACAGTGATCAGCAGCGCTCCTTCCGGCGGGACGATCGCCGCGCGATCGAAGTCGCTCATCTCCTCAGTGCGCACGGCCTTTCCGGCCAGGGTGGGCGGCGTCCATTCGGGCATGGGGGCGAGAATGGCCATCCCTGGTGCGAGGGCGTCCCGCAGGCGCGCGCCCAGGGTAGTTGCCTGGGCCAGGGGCAACGTGCCGGGCAGGTCTTCGCCGGGGTGCGCGGCGCTGGCCTGCGCGAAACGGATGGTATTCAAGCCGTTGAGCGCTCCTGTGCACAACACTCCCATAGCAACCAGCCATACTCCCGCCCGCCGATCGAGGGCTGGGCGCACCGCCCAGGCCGCCAGCCCATGCCCGGCAGGGATGGTCAACAGCAGGTAGAAGGGGTGCACGGAGCGCGACACGTAACTCATCATCAATACGGGCAGCGCGAACCAGGTCAGCAGGATCAGGGCCGTGTCGCGTTGTTGGGGGGCAGGTGAGCGTCGCCAGCTATAGAGCGCCCGTCCTACGCCAAACGCGATCAGCACCGACCAGACAGCGTGTACCGCGCGGCTCAGCACCTGCCGCAGCTCCGCATCGTCTGCGGGGGCGGCCATGCCACGCACATCCGCGTAACCGCCTCCGGTGACCAGCCGCAGCGCGTGACCGAGCGCTTCATCCGACAGGCGCGCTTCGCCAGCGGCGAAGGCTTCGGCGCGGGCGCTGGTGCGCTCCCAGTTGTGTAGCAGCCCTGCGGTGTAGAGTGCGGCGAACATGGCGAAACAGACGATTCCGATCAGCAGGGCGCGTTTGGGCACTCGCCGCCAGAAACGGGCGACGAGCAGACTCACCGGCGCAACCAGCGCGTAGGCCAGCAGATAGGTATGGGCGAAGAGGGTCAGCCCTCCCAGGGCGATCAACAGCCGGCGGGCCGGGCGGCGCGTCTGCCCGCTGAGGACGGGCGTCAGCGCCCAGAAGATCAGCGCGACAAAGAAAGGAGCCAGGGCCTGTACCCAGGTGCGGCGGCTATCTTCGATGATCCAGGGGTTGGTGGCGAAGAGAGCGGTCGCCACGAGCGCGGCGCGCGTATCCAGCAGACGGCGCAGCGCCCGCCAGACCAGCCAGGTCGCCAGGGAGTTGAGGCCGAGGGTGAAGACGTAGACGGCCAGCGGCAGGCGCGTCAGGGCAACGACCGGCAGGTATAAGTAACCGGTCAGCGGCGGGTTGTCGAAGAGCACCGACGTGCCCTGACCGGTCAGCGGCCAGCGCCCGGCATCGAGCGTCTGAAGCGCCTGCCAGACAGGATACGCCTGGTCTATGTTGTATTCAATTGCGCCCAGGTGCTGGAAGCGCAGCCAGACTCCGGTCAGCAGGATCAAAACCAGCAAGAGTCGCTTGGTGTGAGTGAGGGAAGTTCGTCGCATAGGATGACCTGTCTGCCTGTGCGGGTTGCGCAGGGGTCACAGCGCCGCGGCAATGATAGCGTGCCCGCTCCCCGCCAGCCAACCATTGACGCTGTGCGCCTGCTCCATTACAATTGCGCTGCTGTGCGCCCCCGCCTGGCGGTAGTCCGTTGTCTATGGCAGCGGCGGGGGGCACGCTGAACGACCCTCAAGAACGACAAACGTGGCGGGTCACCCTGCTGATATCGAGGAGAACAGGTTTCGATGGCTGAGAAATTTGTGCTTGAGGCAACCAAGCGCGATCTGACCGGCAAGCAGGTCAAGCAAATGCGGGCGCAAGGGTTGATCCCCGCCGTGTTGTACGGGCCAGCGTTCGAAGCGCTACCCTTGCAGGTGTCCTGGACGGCGCTGCGCCCCGTGTTGCGCGACGCTGGCGGTACGCACCTGATCGAGTTGAACGTGGACGGCGAGCAGCACAGTGCCCTGGTGCGCCAGGTGCAGCGTGACCCGATCCGCGGTGATGTGCTCCATGTGGATTTCTTCCGCGTGCGCATGGATGTGGCCATTCGCACCGAAGTGCCGGTGGTGCTGGTGGGGCAAGCCGACGCCATTGAAGATGCGGGCGGCGTGATCAATCACGAGATGACGCATGTGCTGGTCGAGTGTCTGCCCGCCGACCTGCCCGCCGAGATCGCGGTGGACGTGTCGGGGCTGCGCGAAGTGGGCGATAACATCCTGGCCTCTCAACTGCCTGCGCTGCCCGGCGTGACCTATCTGGTGGAAGGCAACGAAGTGGTGGTCTCGACCTCGTTGCTGGAGACCGCGGAGGTTGAGGAAGAGGCGGGTGCAGAAACCACCGCCGAGCCTGAACTCATCCGCCGTCGCCCTGCCGAGGAAGAGGAAGAGTAATCCCCCACGACGGGCGCAATACGTCAGAAGACGTTACAGGGGCCAGCAGCGGCCCCTGTTTTCGTTTCAGCGCTCGTCAGTGTCCCAGGGTTCTTCGGGAATCTCCCCGGCAATTTCTTCATCTTCCGTGTCGGGGTGCTCCAGCCGCTCGACGGCGCGAGCGAAGACCAGGAACCCCGTGTGACCTACCATCTGATCATCCGGGCGGATGCGGGCGGGGATAGTCTTGTAGGATCGCCGCAGCAGTTCTTCGATCTCCAGCAGGTACCACGGGCCAGCGTAAAGGTGCTCTGTCAGAGTGACGACCTGATTGATAGTGGGGACAATTGCCCCGAAGAACCCCCCGCCGCGCAGGGCAGCGCGCGCCTGCTCCAGGTAGAGCCAGGGTTCGCGCACGTCCAGGAACAGCGAGTGCACCTCCCGCTCGAAGAAGCCCTCGGCGATGTCGTGCAGGTAGAAGGTGACGCGATCCAGCAGTCCCAGGCGGCGCAGGTTAGCAATGGCGCGCGCCTGCATATTGGCCCGCCGCTCGTAGCTGTAGACGTGTCCCTCCGCGCCGACAAATTGTGCCAGTGTCAGAGTGAGCGCGCCGCTGCCCGTGCCCGCCTCGATGACCTGCACGCCGGGGCGAATGCCCAGTTTGAGCATGATGTAGCCCAGGTCTTTGGGGAAGATGATCTGCCCTTCGCGCTGCAGGTGCCGGATGAGGTCGTCGGTGTGCGGCACCAGCACGAACATCTTGTGCCCTTTGTGGGTGGCGACCTGAGTGCCGTAGGGCACGCCGACCAGCGTATCCAGGTCGAGATAGCCCAGGTGACATTCGAAGCGCTGTCCTTCGGTGACTGTGCGCAGGAATGTCCGCCGGTCTTTGCCGACGAGCATGATCAGATCGCCGTACTGGACGGTAGGGGCGTTGGAGACGGGCATGATCACTCCTTGTGCGTGGCGTTGCCGCGGCTATTATACGGGGCTGATCTGGCGGTTGCCAGGGTGGAGGAGCACTTGCGGGTACCGCAGTTGCGGGGCTGAGGTTTGCTGCTAAACTAAAGCATGACGTGCAGCGACCGGACAGGCGGGCCTGCCATGGAGATGCCGGGCATGAAACGGATCCTTGTGGTTGATGACGAGATCGGCGCGTTGACTCTGATCGGGATCATGCTGGAACGCGGCGGCTTTGAGGTGTTGAAAGCTAAAGATGCCGATCAGGCGCTGGCGGTGCTGGAACTGGAGAAACCAGACCTGATCATCCTAGATGTGATGATGCCGGGGATGGACGGGATCGAGCTGTGCCGCCTGCTGCGCAATCGCCCCGACACGGCGGAGCTGCCGATCTTGATCCTGTCGGCGCGCGGCGATGCCAAGAGCGTGATGAGCGGTATGGAGGCCGGGGCCAGCGACTATTTGCCCAAGCCGATCTTGCATCACGACCTGGTCGCCAAAGTCCGGCGGATGCTCGACATGGACGAGGGGGACGCCGATTTGCGGGCGAGCCTGTGACCCAAGCTGTGCGCGTGAAAGGCCAGACTGTCGCTATGTCTGGGGCCTGCCATTGATGTCGTTGGCAGGCGCGTTTTTTTGTACAGAGCAGGGTTAGGCGGGCTAGTGTCTGGCACCTGCGCGAGTGAGGAGAGGGCAGATGTTCCCGATTGGCGACGACAACCATGGGGCGCGGGGCATTCCGGTGGTCACCGTGGCGTTGATGGCCCTCAACGTGCTGGTCTACCTGTATACGGCGTCGCTGGACGTGCGTCAGCAGTTCTCCTTCGTCTACACCTACGGCGCTATTCCGGCGGAAATCGAACGCGGCGTTGACCTCTACACCCTGTTCACTTCGATGTTCGTGCACGGCGGCTTCGCGCATATCGCAGGCAACATGCTGTTTCTGTGGATTTTTGGCGACAACATCGAGCAGCGTTTCGGCCCGGTGCTGTTCCTGGTTTTCTACATTAGCACCGGTCTGGCCGCGTCTGCTGCGCACATTCTCACCAACCCTGGCTCGCAGATTCCGACGGTGGGCGCGAGCGGCGCGATTTCCGGCGTGATGGGCGCGTATATCCTGCTCTACCCCCTCAACCGGATTCGCACCTTCATCTGGTACCTGGGCGTGGTGTACGTCCCCGCCTTCATCTATCTGGGCATCTGGTTCATGACGCAGCTTCTTAATGGCATGGTGGCGCTCAGCGTGCCGACGGCGCAGAGCACAGGTGTGGCTTTCTGGGCGCATATCGGCGGCTTCGTGGCAGGCATGGCTGGCGCGGCTCTGCTGGCCCCCATCAAGCCGGAGCCGCCGCGTCGTCGGCAGGAGATTCTGTTCCCGCCCAAGTACGGCGATCGCGACGAGCCGTGGTGGTAAGACCGGCTGCCCATTGGACAGACACATCTTCTCGCAGTAGAATGGCCCGCCGGTGAGCCGTGTGGGTTGACCGGAAGGGCCGTTGAGCAACGCTTGTGCAGGAGGAAGAACGTGCGCACCCCATTACTGGTAATCCTGGCCGGTGGAGCGAGTTCGCGCCTGTGGCCGCTGGAAGAAAAATCGCTGATCAAGTTCATGGGCAGGCCCCTGCTGAGCCTGCAACTGGAAAATTACGCCCGCCTGGGCCTGACGCGCGCGGTGATCGTCGCCAATCCGGAGAACGAAGGGCAGATTCGCGATCTGCTGACCGCGGTGCCCGGCGTGCAGGCCGAAGTCGTGGTTCAGCGCGAGCCGCGCGGCATGGGCGACGCCCTGTTGCAACTGGAAGGGTACCTGGCGACCAATGGCAATCAGACCATCTATGTCACGCAGGTGCACGACCTGACGGACATGATCCTGCATCAGCGCATGTTGACCGAGTATCAGTCTGAGATGGCGCTGGCCTATCTGGCGGGCTATCGCGTCAGCGAGTATTTCCCCGGCGGCTATCTGGAAGTGGACGGCGACGGGCGCATTCACAACGTGATCGAAAAGCCGGGGCCGGGCAACGAACCCAGCGACCTGGTGAGCATTGTCGCGCATATTCACACCGACGCGGCCCTGTTGCTGGATTACATCCGCGCCGAGTATGCCAAGCCGGACAAAACCGACGATCACTACGAGCGGGCCATGGCGCAGATGATGAAGAAGCACGTTTTCCGCGTGGTGCCCTACGAGGGGGCCTGGCAGGCGCTCAAGTTCCCCTGGCACGTGCTGGACGTGATGGAGGTCTTTCTTAAGAAGATAGACAGGCAACGGATAGCCCCCGACGTCCTCATCGAAGAAGGCGTGTTGATCAAGGGCAACGTGGTGATCGAAAGTGGGGCGCGCCTCTTCCATGGCGCGACGGTGATCGGCCCAGCTTACATCGGGGCGGGCGCGATTGTCGGCAATGGGGCGCTGGTGCGCGAGTCCATGATCGGCGCGGGGGCGGTCGTCGGCTTCGCGACCGAGGTCGCCCGCAGCTATCTGGCCGACCGCGCCCATACGCACGCCTGTCAGGTGCTCGATTCCGTGCTGGACGAAGACGTCAACTTCTCGGCGAGCTGCACTACGGCCAACCTGCGTATTGATCAGGGGCCGGTCTGGTCAACGGTGAAGGGGCAGCGCCTGAATACCGGACGCACCAAGTTGGGACTGATCGCGGGCAAGCGCGCCTTCATCGGCGTCAACGTGATGACCATGCCCGGCGTGAAGATCGGGCGCGACGCCGAGATCGGCCCGACGACTGTCGTGCGCGAAGATGTGCCGGATGGGGTGCGCGTCTGGGTCGAGCAGACCTTGGGGCGCAGCGAGCGCAAACAGTAAGCCAAGCAGGGGAAAAGGCAGACAGACTTCCGAAGCCCTGGGGGACTTCGGAAGTCTCTGGTATGAGGGAGCCTTCGCGTGAAGCTGAGATTGCCTGCCCGCCGGCGTGTGCTACGCTGGATCGCCATTCTGATCCCGATCGTGATCGTCGTGCTGTACCTGGTCGTCCCCATCGTATTCGCGGTATACGTGGTCTTCCCTTACAAAGAGTCGGTCGGTAGGCCGCCGGATGGCTTCAGCGAGGTGTCGCTGACTACAGAGGATGGAGTGAGGCTGGCCGCCTGGTACGCGCCCCCGGACAACGGCACAGCGATCATCCTCATTCACGGCGCGGGCGGCTCGCGCGAGGGCGTGCGGAATCACGCGGCCATGCTGCGCGCGCACGGCTACGGGGTGCTGGCCTTGGACTTGCGCGGGCACGGCGAGAGCAGCGGGCGCACCAATCGTTTTGGCTGGCAGGGCACGCGCGATGTCCGTGCGGCGGTGGCCTATCTGCTGGAGCAGCCAGAAGTCACGACCGTGGGCGGGCTGGGGCTGTCGTTGGGCGGCGAAGTGTTGCTTGGCGCGGCGTCAGAAGTGTCGGGGTTGCGGGCCATCGTCGCCGACGGGGCGACACAACGCTCGCTTGACGAGCTGCGCGCGCTTCCCTCGGAACGTCCGCTGGTGCGCAACTTCACCGCGCGGGTGATGTTCGCCGCCGTACAATTGCTCAGTGGCGACGATCCGCCCAGGCCACCCCTGCTGGAGTCCATGATCAGGGCGGAGGGCACGGCCTTCCTGCTGATCGCCGCGGGCAGAGACGCTCAGGAAGTGGACTTCAACACTCTGTTCGCCGAGACGGTCGGTGAGCGGGCGACGTTGTGGGTGGCGCAGGAGGCTTCGCATACCGGCGCATTCAAGCGCTACCCGGACGAATACGAGCGGCGAGTGATAGACTTTTTCGACACCCGATTGCTATGACAGAAAATCGTTTCGTGGTTCAGCGGAGATCGATCATGGTAGACGCAAGTCTGTTCAAACGTTACGACATTCGCGGCGAAGTGGGCCGCTCTCTGACGGAAAAATCCGCCGAATTGATCGGGCGGGCCTTTGGGACGTATCTGGAACGCGCCGATGTCAATAAGGTGGTGGTGGGGCACGACAACCGCTTCAGTTCGCGCGGCCTGGCCGATGCTGTCATCGCTGGTCTGCTGGCCACTGGCTGCCGCGTGACCGATATCGGGCAGGTGGCGACGCCGGTCGTCTACTGGGAAGCGGTCGAGAAGGGCAATATCGGTGGCGTGATGGTCACCGGCAGTCACCTCAAGCCGATCATGAACGGCTTCAAGCTCTCCATCGGCAAGCGCAACCTCTACGGTGAACAGATTCAGACGCTGCGCCGGCTCATCCTGGAGGGCGATTTCACCGCCGGGCAGGGCGAACTCTACCGCGACGAGACGGTCAACGCACGCTATCTGGCCATGGCCCGCGCGCGCCTGCGTCACGCTCGCCCGCTGACCATCGTGGTAGATGCGGGCAACGGCATGGGCGGCGTCTACGCCGTGCCGCTGCTACAGTCGCTCGGTCACCGGGTGATCCCGCTCTACTGCGAGCCGGACGGCACGTATCCGCATCATCAACCCGACCCGCAGGACGCGGCCAATCTGCGCGACCTGATCGAGCGCGTGCGGGCGACCGGCGCAGACCTGGGCCTGGCCTTCGACGGGGACGCCGACCGCGTGGGCGTGGTGGACGAGACGGGAGCGCCCATCCCTGCTGACCGCGTCCTGGTGTTGCTAGCTCGCGACATCCTGGCCCGCAACCCCGGCGCGGCAGTCGTCGCCGACGTGCTCAGTTCGCAGGTGCTCTTCGACGAGGTGGCGCGCGCGGGAGGCCGCCCGATCATCTGGATCAGTGGGCATTCGCTGGTCAAGGCCAAGATGGAGGAGGAGGGCGCGCTCCTCGGCGGCGAGATGAGCGGGCATATTTTCCTGGCCGACGACTATTACGGGTTTGACGACGGCATCTTCGTCGCCGGGCGGATTGTGCAGATTCTCACCGCGCAAGATAAGCCGCTCTCCGCGCTGATGGCGACCGTGCCGACGCTGTGGGCCACGCCGGAGTACCGCCCGCACTGCCCGGACGAGCGCAAGGCGGAAGTGATCGCCGCGGTGCGCGCTGCGCTACAGGGCCGTTATCCGATCAACGACGTGGACGGGGTGCGCATCACCTTCGAGCGGGGGTGGGGTTTGCTGCGCGCCTCGAACACCGAGCCGGTGCTGAGCCTGCGCTTCGAGGGAGAGACGGAAGCCGACACCCTCGAATACAAACGCATCGTGGGAGAGGCGCTGCGCGCCGCATACCCGGAGGTGGGGGAATTCTAAACTAAACTAAACCGAGTCTTCACATCATATGACATATAGCCAGATATTAATTATAATATAAATTTGGTTTCATCTACTGATTCCGCAAGAAAAATGTAATATCTTCAAAGTTGACTAATATTTGTACTTTTCTGAGATGAAGGAGCTATAACATGACTTTCATCAATGTTCAGACTGGAAGTTCTCAAGTTTCAGGTTTTCTTAACGCGAAAATCAAGGCAGAGCTCGATCTCTGGTCAATTATCGGCCATGTGGTTCTCTGGATCATCGTCAGCATCATAACAGTTGGGATAGGACTGTTTTTCTTCCCCTATTCTTTTGCTGGATATGTGCTAAACAGAGTGAGCCTGCTCGATCCCTCCACTGGGAATTGTATCAGTCGGCTAGAATGTAAGATGGACATGGCCTCACAACTGGGGCATGTGATTCTGTGGATTATCATAAGCATTGTGACTCTGGGGATTGGCTTCATTGTGTATCTATATAAGACCTGGGGCTTTGCAATCAATCACACACGAGTCGTTGCCCCCTGAGATCGTTCAGGAAGGTTCGACCTGACCAGATGCTGGAACGGGGGAGTTTCGAGCACGGCGTGGCTTCATTTTGCGAGTGGGTGGTCAAGGGGGGCGGGTTTCAAAACTCGCCCCTACATGTTGCACTGTTGCGAGAGGTCAATCTCAAAGGGACACATCCCTCTGTTCGTCCCCGCCCCCGCCCTTCACATACGAGCGCTGTCTGTTGAGGAGACCGGCTTTCTCTTCGAACAGGTCAACGCCGCGCAGGTGCTGCTTTTCTCCCGCGCTGTCTACCCATTCGTATTTCCAGCAGGCGGCGCAACGCATCCCAAAGCCGATCACTTCCTCGACGGCGATGTGCGCCTGCGGCGACGCGCGGAAGAAGTCCTGCCAGAAGCGGCTGACGGCCTCCTTACCGGTGTACACCGTGCCGTCGGGGGCGGGGCTGGCGCTTTCCAGCAGGCAATCGTCGCTCATGACTTGCATCATAGCGGGGACATCGTGCCGGTTGAACGCCTTATAGAAGGCCAGCACCAGCCGCACCGCCGATTCGATTCGCGCCATCTTCATGGGGAAAACCTCCCTATTGAACGCGACGTACTCGCGGCGCGCCGGGCCTAGCTGAAGCGCAGCAGCACGCCTGTCGCGTCGTCGTGCGTCTTTATGCGTGGATAGCGCTCGTGGTCGGGGTCGCCAGCTTCGGCGGCGCGTAAGGCGGTCAGGTAGCCGCGCAGCCCCTTACGGGCGATCTGTTCAGCCATGAAGGCGAAACGTTGGCGGCGCAATTCGTTGGCATGGGCGGGGTTGTCGGCGAAGACCTCTGCGGCGCTGGCGGGCCACAGCAGGCCGTCGGTCATCACACACACGAAGAGCGCGCCTTCCAGCGACACTTCGCCCGTCTGCACGAAGTAGCGCAGTTCCGGCAGTCCGTCGAGCACGCCGATGCCCCGCGCGGGCTGCGGCAGGCCGTGTTCGTCCACGTAGTTGTGGGCCAGGGCGTTGAGCAGATTCTTACGCTCAACTTCCAAGTGACGCGCCGCTTCGCGGAAAGGCTGATCGGGCGCGTCGGCGCGCAGCCGCTGCACCAGGCGCAGTAGATCGCCATCGAGTGCGGTGCGCTGACTGGTCGGCACGGTGAAACGTCCGTCGGCGTAGGCGACGAGCAGGGCGGTGTCGCCCGCGTGTGCAAAACGCAGCATGCCCCCGCGCGGGTCTACTTCGATCAGCGTCATCACGGCGGCGGGCAGGCCCAGCCGTACCAGGCGCGGGTCCTGGAGCGGCCAGGGGAGCGCATCGGGCGGCAACCTGAGCGCGTCGAGCGTCAGCGCCCCGAATAGCCCGATCAGGGCGCGCCCCAGGTCGTCGTTGGCTTCCAGCAGCAGGGTGCGCAGGTCAGGCGGGCAGCCCGCGCCCACCTGCCGCGCCAGCGAGTCCCGCACCAGCCGCGCGGCGAAGGCGGCGGGTGTGAGCGGTTGGGGCTGCTGTTCGAGGTAGTCTTGCAGGGCAGGGGGCGTCAGGCGAGTGGTTGCGCCGTCAATGGCGGCAGCGATGATCGTCTCGCCGAGCGGGCCAGCGCCCAGTGCCAGCCAGGCATCCTCGTTGAGACGGTCGGCGGGCGCGTGGCTGATCACTTCCAGCGTGGGATAGCTGAGCATAGGTGGCTCCTGAAGGCGGCCAAACAAAAGGGGCACTCCGCACCCGGAATGCCCTGCTGGTTGGAGCGGGTAACGGGATTCGAACCCGTGACATTCAGCTTGGGAAGCTGACGTTCTACCGCTGAACTATACCCGCCAGTCTGTCCGCTATTATACGGAGCGGGGCAGGCGGCTGTCAAGTTTTGACCGCAACGGAGATTGTGCTAATTTTCTCTCAGGAGCGTGTATGGAAACTCCTCACCTTCAGCCCTGCTAAGGGGAAAAGGCGCGTTTTGTTGCTCTTCTGCCCGCTGACAGGGAGAAGAGTTCGGCGGATGGGGGCAATTGGCTTGCTGTGCACGCTCTAACAGACGGCATGTTCAAGACAGGAAGATGGGTGTAGCAATGGCGGAAAGTAACCTGATTCAACTCATCTATGCCAGCTCGGCATGGCAACTGCTGACAGAAGACGAAATCATGGCCATCCTGGAAGTGTCGCGCCGGAAGAATGCCGAGCGCAACATTACCGGCATCTTGCTCTACAAGGACGGAAACTTCTTGCAGGTGCTGGAAGGCGACGAGGAGGCCGTCACTAGCCTGTACCGGACGATCGAGCGCGATCAGCGTCATAAGGGGTTGATCCTGCTGGCGAAGCGCAAAATCGCCGAACGCGAGTTCCCCGACTGGTCTATGGGCTTTGTCAACCTCGATACGATCGACCCCGCCAGCGTGCCGGGTTACAACAACATTCTCAACGAACCCTTTAGCAGCACGGCATTCGCGCAGCGGCCCTCCCTGGCGACCAAATTCATCGAGGTTTTTCGCCGCAATGTTCGCTGAGTCAGCGTTCTTGCTGAGCGACGATAGCTGCGCCGGGCACAGTGGCAGAAAGCTTTCTGCGCCCAAGGCTCATCGTGTCCTCTGCCTGGCCTTGCGCGGTCGAGTGCTGTTTGCAAACCGGCCCTTGTCATCGGGCTAATGACATCAAACGCGCTCGCCGCGTTCTGCCTCACCCCCAGCCTCGCTACGCTCGGCTTGCCCCCTCTCCGACGCGGAGAGGGGGCGCGAGGCGCGCCAGCGCCGAGTGGGGGTGAGGTCAACCAGCAGATCACACCTGAGCTTACTTCTGCCCATGGTTCTGCTGGCTGGTTTTGATGCGATTACCCTGGCCCCCTCCCTCTTATCATTTGCCCATGGCGCTGACAGGCGATTATACTTCGGCGTGTGCGCGGGTCGCCTGGTGAGGAAAAGAGGCGTCCGGCGTGTATTAGCTACGCTGGAGACGGTCTGGCACGCGCACGGATGGGATGCGATGAGCAAACGCTGGTCGAGCGTGGCGCTCGGCATCGTGATAAGCCTGGTGGCGCTGTGGTACCTCTTCCGCCGCGATCTGAGCGGTGTGCGGGATGAACTGCGTCACGCCGAATACTGGACAGTGTTGCCCTGTGTGGCGCTGTCCTATGTGGCGCTGTGGTTGCGCAGCCTGCGCTGGCGCGTCCTGCTCGGCTATCGTATCGCGCCGTCGCACAGCTTTCACATTCTCAACGTCAGCTATTTTCTCAACGGGGTGCTGCCCTTGCGGGTGGGGGAGCTGGTGCGCGCGGCGCTGACAGCCCGCCTCGACCCGCCGGTGTCGGTCGTCACGGCGCTGAGCACGATCGTGGTCGAGCGCTTGCTCGACACGCTGGCCGTGTTCGCCCTGGTGGGGCTGGTGCTGGTCATGCTCCCTACGGGCCTGGAAATCGGCTATCTGGGCATGGCGCTCGGCATCGGCGCGGCCATTGGCGTGATCGTGCTGGCGGTGGTGGCGGTGCGGCCCGCCTGGGCGTATGCCTTGTTCGACGGGGCGGCGCGCTGGATACCGGCGTTGCGGCGACCGGCGCTGCGGCGCTGGCTCGACGGCGCGCTGGCCGGTGTGCGACCGCTGGCCTCGGCGCGGGCGATTGCGCTGGCCGTGTGGTGGACGGCGGCGGGCTGGGCGGTGTCGGTGATGACCGGCTACGTCCTGCTCTATGCCATCTTCGACGCGCCCACCTGGACGGCCTCGATGGCCATGGTGGCCCTGGCATCGTTTGTGATTGCCGTGCCCGCGGTGCCCGGCAACTTGGGGCCGTTCGAGGCGGCGGTGGTCTTCGGGCTGGCCAGCGCCGGGCTGGTCGCCGAGCCGACGGATGCGCCCGCGGTGGCTTTTGCGTTGCTCTTGCATGTGGTGAACCTGTTCACGTATATTTCCGCTGGTCTGGTGGGGCTGTGGGCCGAGGGCGTCAGCCTGGGCGAGGTGACGCGCGTGGCCGGGGCACTGCGCGCACGCCAGCAGACCGCCGAAGGCGAGGCACTGACCGAGAAAGCATGAGCGACTATTCCATGTCTTCAGAGGGGAACAACCGTCCGCTGCGCATTCTGGCCGCGCTGCAATATTACCTGCCGCACCGGACAGGGGTGCCGATCCATGTGCAGCGCGTGGCCGAGGCGTTGGTGCAGCGTGGCCATCAGGTGACGATCCTGACCGCACGCCATTCGATCGATCTGCCGCGCGACGAGACGATCAACGGCGTGCGCATCGTCCGGTTGTGGGCACCGCTGCGCGTCAGTCGGGGGATGATCATGCCCGCCTATCCCTGGGCGGCCTGGGGGCTGATCCGCATACACGATGTGGTGTGGCTGCACACGCCCATGCTGGAGACCTCGCTGATGGCCCTGTTGACGCGGCTGGCGGGCAAGCAATTGATCGCCACCCATCACGGCGACCTGATCCTGCCGCCAGGGCTGTTCAACCGTTTCGTGCGCTGGTTTACCTTCATGAACTATCGCTTCATGGCCAGACGTGCGACGCGGCTGATCGCCTACAGTCACGACTACGCGGATCACAGCTACTACCTCAAGCCGTTTCGCGAGCGCGTCTCGGTGATCTATCCACCGATCGAGGTGCCGGAACCCGATCCGCAGCGAGTGGCCGAGTTGCGGGCGCGCTGGCAGAACAGCGGCGGTCCGGTGATCGGCTATGCGGGGCGCTTTGTGCAGGAAAAGCGGCCCGATCTGCTCATCCGCGCCCTGGAAGTGATCAATCAGACTTTCCCGCAGACGCGCATTGTCTTCGCTGGCGAATACGACATTCGCTACGAAGACACCTGGGAACGCAATCAGGCGCTGGTGCAGCGCTACCGCGATCAGCTTATCTTCCTGGGGCAACTGAGCAGTATGCAGGCGATGGCCAACTTCTATGCCGCCTGCGATGTGCTGGTGATGCCCAGCGATACCGAGTGTTTCGCGCTGGTGCAGGTGGAGGCGATGCTGTGCGGCACGCCCGTCGTGATGACCGATACGCCCGGCGGGCGCGTGCCCGTCACGGTGACAGGCATGGGCGCGATCGTCCCGCGTGGTGACTGGCGGGCCATCGGCGAAGCGGTGGTGGACATCCTGCAACACCGCGAGCGCTACGTCAAGCCGCGCGAGGTCATCGCGCGCGCCTTCAGCCTGGAGGAGACGGTCAATCGCTATGAAAAACACCTGCGCCGCGCTGCGACCATTCCGGGGTGGAAGTGATGACGGTCGATCCTGATCTGATCCGGCATATGACCCGCAACGAGGCCGACATGGCCTTCAAGAAGCGGGTGCAGACGATCTTCGAGTGGGTGCCGCCCGCCGACGATGCGCGCATCCTGGACTGTGCCTGTGGGCGCGGTTTCTACCTGAACATGTACCGCTACGTCAGCCGGTGCGCGCTGGTGGGCCTGGAACTGGACGCGGAGATCATCCGCAAGGCACAGCGCAACGTCGGGCATCTGCCTGGCATCACCCTGACGCGCGGGAACATCTACGCGCTGCCCTTTCCCGATGACTATTTCGACGGCGTGATCCTCTCGGAAATCCTGGAGCACATCGAGGACGACCTGGCCGGGCTGCGCGAGGTGTGGCGTGTGCTGAAGCCGGGCGGTGTGGTGGCGATCACCGTGCCGCACGCCAACTATCCCTTCCTGTGGGACCCGATCAACTGGACGCTGGAACGTGTCTTCCATACGCACATCCAGCGTGGGCCGCTGGCGGGCATCTGGGCCAACCATGTGCGGCTCTACCGGCGCGAACAGTTACGGGCGGTGGTGGAAGAAGCGGGCTTCGCAGTGGAAGCCGAGCGCTCGTTCACGCACTACAGCTTTCCTTTCATTCACAACCTGGTCTATGGCCTGGGCAAGCCCTTGCTGGAATCGGGCTTGTTGCCAGAATCGCTGGCGGTGGCTGCCGACCGCACGGCCTTCGACAAAAATCGTGGTAGCCTGCTCAACCCGATCAACCTGGGGATCGCCGTGCTGAACCTGTTCGACCGGCCTAACAAACTCGACGAGCCGCCGGGCCGCAGCACGGTCAATCTGGCGATCAAGGGGCGTAAGCCCGCCTGAGGTAGGGAAGCGCTTGGGGACGATGAACGACCAATTTGCCGATTTCCAGGCAGCGCAGCCCGATGAAATGCCCGTCAGCGGGGGGGATAGCCACGAGCAACTGCCCGCGGAGCGGGCGGTCGTCTTCGAAGACCTGACGCTGGCGCAGGCGCTGGCCTATCTGATCTGGCAGCCGCGGCAGACGGCGCGTCTGATGTGGCAGGTGCTCACGCGCGATCCGCACGCTCCCGCGCGTCCTGTGGATGAACGGCCCGTTTCCATCAAGGCCGGGCCGCAGATTTCTTCCCTAGAGGAGATTACAGTAGCCGCCGGGCCAGAGCCTGCGCCGTCGCAGAGTATCTCTGCAGACGCGCGCGCAGCGCTGCGCCGGGCGGCGGTCTGGCTGACTGCGGCGATCCTCGCGCTGTTGCTGGCGCTGCGCGGTGGGACGGCGCTCTACAAGGCGGCCAGCAACCCGACCCTGCGCCTTCGCCGCGATCCGGATGGGGCGGAAATCTGGCTGGTGCTGGCGGGGGTGCTGTGGGTGAGCGTTGAGCTGTGGGAAGCGCGGGGCTGGTGGGCGGCGCGCCTGCCCGCGCTGAACCGGCGACTGTGGGCGCGTTTTCATGCCCATGACCTGCCTCATCTGTGGGGGGCCGGAGGGCTGGTCGCGGCGGCGTTTGGGCTGATGCTGGCTTTGCTGGGCCTGGGCGGCCTGATCGGTGCGATCCTGTGGATCGCGCTGGCCCTGGCGTTGTGGGGCGCGGTGCTGCTGGGGATGACGCCGCCGGTCGAGCGGGCCGAAGACGGCCCGCCCTCTGATTCGACCGGTGGGGTCTATGTGGTACGTTCGGCGCTTCGCGCGGCGCAACCCGCGGAAGTCCCCCGCGCAGTCCCGTTGGCCTGGCCGCGGCTGGCATTGATCGTCCCGGCGATGGCCCTCTCGCTGCTCACCATCCGCTGGAACGTCTCACGCGATGCCCTGGGGCGTGTGACCGACGTCGTGCTGACCGGACGGGGCGTGCTGGCCTGGGCGCTGAGCGTTGCTCTGTGGGGGGCAATTGTGGCGCGGGGCGTGCGCTGGCGCGCTGTCAGTCTGCCGCGCCTGCGCTGGCGGGAGCTGCTCGGCTGGCCGGGCGTGGTGCTGCTGGCGGTCGTGGCGCTGGGCGCGATCTTCCGGCTGCACGCGCTGGATTCGACGCCGCCGGAGATGACCAGCGATCACATCGAGAAGCTGCTCGACGCGCTGAGGGTGCACGATGGCTATTACGCAGTGTTCTTCCCCAATAATGGCGGGCGCGAGGCCTTCCAGATGTATCTGGTGGCGCTCATCGCCGGGCCGCTGGGGGTTGGCTTCAACTTCACTGCGCTCAAACTGGCGACCATTCTCGAAGGGTTGCTCACCCTGCCCGCGCTGTGGTGGATGGCCCGCCAGGTGATCGGCACCGAGACGCCAGGCGACCGGCAACTGGGTCACTGGGTGGGGGTGACGCTGGCTGGACTGGTGGCGATCAGTAGCTGGCACGTCATGTTGTCGCGACTGGGATTGCGCATCGTCCTGACGCCGCTGACGACGGCGCTGGTCATCGGGCTGTTGGCGCGGGTCATCCGCTATGCCCGCACCGGCGATTTCCTGGCGCTGGGGATTGTCCTGGGCGCGGGCGTCTACTTCTACCAGGCCAACCGCATGTTGCCCGCGCTGGTGTTGGCGGGGCTGGCGCTGGCCGTGCCCGGAGTGCTATGGGCGGCGCGCGGGCGCTGGCGGATGATCGGAGAGGCGGCGGGGTTGGCTGCGCTGGCATTTGTCCCACTGCTGGCCCTGGCCTACGCTGGCACCGTGCTCGAAGCGTCGGATGATCCGTCGGCGCGCGACCTGGGCGAGGGGATCGCGCTGTATTTGCCGGTGTTGGCGATGGGCTGGCTGGCCTGGCTGGTGCTGGCCTTCGGGCACCGGCGCGAAAACCGCCTGCTGGCGTGGGGCAGTGGCCTGTTCATCGCTGCGGTGATGGTGTTGGCGCTCTATCTGCCCATGTACCACTACAGCCGCCTGCACGAGGCGGAGTTCTGGAACCGCACGCGCGGGCGGATGTTCGGCGATAGGGCTTTTGTACGCACAGACGAGAGCGGAAAACAGATAGCCTATCAGCCGTCTTTGAGCGAGCAGATCGAACGCCTGTGGCAGCAGCGCGATGTGTTCTTCAGCAACTACGCCGATGCGCTGCGCATGTTTCACTGGGAAGGCGATGTCGCCTGGATCAACAATGCCCGCAAGGCACCGGCCCTCGGCCCGACGTTGGGCGGGCTGGCGGCGCTGGGGTTGGTGATATGGGGCATATGGCTGGTGCGGCGGCGCGATCCGGTGTTGTGGCTGCTACCGGCGACGATTCTGATCATGTTGCTGCCGACCGCGCTCACGCTGGCCTATCCCATCGAGAATCCCAGTTTTACCCGTTCCAGTGGCACGCTGCCGGCGGCGTTCATGTTCGCCGCGCTGCCTCTGGGAGTGCTCGGCTGGCGGCTGAGTCAGGTCGAATGGGGCAGGCGTATCAACGTTGGACGGCTGGCAGGGGTCGCTATGCTGGGGTTGGTGCTGTGGCACGGCATCGGGCCGGAATGGGAGCACTATTTCACCGATTATCGCGTCGGTTATAGCCGTAGCTGGCGGCCCTATCGCGAGATCAGCCAACCCCTGCGCGAATTTGCGCATGGCGAAGGTAGCTTTGGCAACGCCTATGTGATCGCCTATCCGCACTGGCTCGATCACCGCATCCTGGGGACGATGGCGGGCGACATCCGCTGGCCGAATAGCGTGGAGAGTGTAAACGACCTGGTGTTGGCTATCGCTGCCAGCGCTGGCACCCCTTACGCCTACGACCCGACCAGGCCTCTGTTTGTCATGTATCATCCGGCAGACACGGCGACCGCCGAAGCGCTGACCCGTCTGTTTCCTGGTGGCGAGACCATCGTCTACCGTTACAACCAGGAGATGGAGCCGGGCGTGTATGCCCAGGACGAATTCTACATCTACAAGGTGTGGGCCGGCGTGTTGCAGTGACCTGCCGGGGTGAGGAACTGCCGATCCGGATGTGTAGAGTCTTAGGGCTTGTCCGGCACGTGGCAGCCTGTACTTTTCTGACGCGAGAGACGTTTCTTGACCGACGAGACTGTGTATCCCGATCCTGAGACTCACGAACCAGAGCTGGCCGGGGAGAGTGCTGCACCCGGCCCCATGCCCGATCCACCGCAAGAATGGCCTCCCGTGCCGACAGTCGAGGCGCTGCCCGCCGAGACACTCGCGCCAGAGAGAAGCCAGGGAGAAGCGCCTGCCAGCGCCAGGGCTGCGCGTCCGCGCTGGCCGTGGACTGCTCGGCGGGAGGGACTGGTCTATATTCTCCTGGTGGTGGTGCTGGCCGTGGCGGCCTGGTTGCGTTTCGACGCGCAGAACTGGGACGATTACACACACCTGCACCCCGACGAGCGCTTCCTGACCGATGTGGTGAGCCTGCTCGGCGGGCCGTTGCAGTTCACCGATCGCTCGCTTGCCGAACAAGAGGCGCACCGCGCCCGCTGTGAGCAGCGCTATCCGGCGGCGGACTCCGTCTGGGGGGCGGGGCGCGGCGGCTATTTCGACGCGGAGTGTTCGCCGCTGAACCCCAACAACATCGGCAAGGGGCTGTACGTCTACGGCGAGTTTCCCCTGTTCACTGTGCACGCGGTAGGCGCGGCGCACTCGCAACTCTCGCGCGATTACCTGGCTCTGCAACAGGCCTTCGACGGCGACGGCGTGGTGGATTACGCGCCAACCCGTCACTGGGAAGAGTACGGCGGCGCACAACTGGCCGGGCGGACGGTCTCTGCCGTGGCCGATTGGTTGACCGTGCTGGTGATCTTCCTGATCGGACGGCGGCTCTACGGCCCCTGGACGGGGCTGCTGGCGGCGGCGCTCTACGGCGTGGCGGCCTTTCCGGTGCAGCAGTCGCACTTCTGGACGGTGGACGCCTTCACCACCTTTTGGGTGACGCTGGCGCTTTACTGCGCTGTCCGCGCCCTGGACGGGGCGGGCTGGCGACAGGGGCCGCTGCCGCTGCTTTACACGCTGGTATGGTTCGGCGGTGTGATGTGGGAAACGGGCGCGCATGGCTACCCCATCCTGGGCCTGCTGGCGCTGGGCGGCCTCGCGCTGCTGGCCTACGCCATCCTGTGGACGCTGAGCATTCGCACAGGGCGCGAGTGGTTGCCCGCGCTGGCCGGTGTCATCGCCTCGCTCCTTCACCTGGTGGGATGGGGGCTGACTGACCTGGCAGCGCGGCGCGACTTCACCCTGACCGCCGATCTGCTGGCGCAGGGCGCGGCGAGCCTGGTCTATGCGGTGATCGCGCTGGCGATCTACGTCGCAGCCAGGGCAGCGCGGGCGCGGGCGCGCGGTCGGGTGCGCGGCCAGGGCGTGGGGAGCATCGGCGCGGCAGTGGGCGCACTGTGGGCGCTGCTGGTGATCGGCATCATCTGGGGCGGGCTGGCGCAATGGGCGGCGCTCTTCGTGGCGACGACCGCGACGCTGCTGCTCGTCTTCGATGCCAGCGAATTGACCGACTACGCCCTGTTCGGCGTGGCGCTGGGCGGGGCGGTGGCCAGCCGTATCAACGTTGCGCCGCTGGCCCTGGTGATCGCGGTTGCGGCGGGGTTGCGGGCCTTGCCCGCGCTGGATGCCGCTCTGCACCGGACGCTGCGCTCGCGAGTGATCGGCGTGGCGCTCAGTGGCCTGCTGACGGCGGCGGTGATCTCGTTCGTCGTCTTCCGGCTGTTGCAGCCGCACGCTTTTCTGGGGCCGGGCATCTTCGGGCTGAAGTTCAACCCCGGCTGGCGCGAAGACATCGCCGAAGCGGCGCACCTGACCTCCGGCGACTGGGACGGGCCGCCCGATCATCAGTGGGCCAGCCGCATTCCCTATTTCTATCCCTGGCGCAATATCGTTCTGTGGGGCTTTGGCCTGCCGCTGGGCCTGGTGGCCTGGGCGGGCTGGGCCTGGGCGGGACTGTCCATCGTCCGCGCCCGGCGAGGCTGGACGCGGCACGCGCTGCCTTTCGTGTGGGTGCTGGTGCTCTTTGGTTGGCTGGGCGGTCGCTGGGTGACGACCATGCGCTACTTCCTGCCCATCTACCCGGCGCTGGCGCTGTTTGGCGCGTGGGCGCTGTTGGCGCTGCTGAGCACAGCGCGCCACGTCGGGTGGGCCGGGAGGGTGGCGAGTCTGTCTGACAATCTGGCCGCGCCTGGCTTACCTCATCCCCGCTCGGCGCTGACGCGCCTCGTCGCCCTCCCTCCATTTATGGTTCAGGGGCGGACGGGCATTGGGGAATATCTGGAACAAGAGGCTGATCCCAACTTTACCTCACCCCGACTCGGCGCTAACGCGCCTCGTGGCCCCCTCTCCGACGCGGAGAGGGGGGAAGCCGCGCGAAGCGAGGCCGGGGGTGAGGTCAATCAACTGGCCTCAGAGCCGGCCTCGCCAGCCTCTTTAGCTGTCCCTCACGAAGACCGCCTGTCCCGTCCTGCGCTGCGGCGACTGGCGATCGGCGGTTCGTGGGCGTTGCTGGCGGTGGTGCTGGGCTACACAGCGTTGTATGGCTTCGCCTTCCACAACATTCACCGGCACCAACTGACGCGCGTGGCGGCGTCGCGCTGGTTCCAGGAGACAGTGCCCGGCGACTTTGGCCTGTGGGTGGAAGCCGACGACGGGACGCGGCAACTGATCAACATTGGGCGGGGCTATGTGGCTGCGCCGCCTGCCATCACCCCGCTGGCCGAGGGCGAGAGCATCGAGGCGACGTTCACTGTCTCCGCCGCCGCCTACCTGACGCGCATCACCCTCAACCGGCTCTTTGATCCGCATCAGACGCCGGAGCCGGAAACCGTGCGCGTGCGCCTGTACCGGAACGATCCCGCGTTGGGGCGGCAACTGCTTTTCGAGCGCACGCTCTATGCCGATTTCGGGGCGGACGTTTCTCCCTATGGGCTGGCCTACACCGTCGAGCCGGTGGATCAGGTGTTGCTGGCGCCGACGACCGATCCCGCGGCGTCCTACGCGCTGGAAGTCACCGCGCTGCAGGGGGCAGTGACTCTGGTGCGCGAGGTGGTGGACGATAACGGCCCGGTGTTCAGCAATGCCATGGTGGAAGTGACGCTGGTGTCCGACGGGATGCCGTTTTCGTTCGATCTCGATTTTGAAGCGTCGCCCTTGCTCCGCGGGCACGGGGATGACATTCCGGAGACGCCGACACACTGGAACGTAGGCGGCAGCGATACCCTGCAGGTGACCGTCCCCATAGATGGGGTAATCCGGCAGCTCGACATCTCGCACCTGGGCGATCCGCTGCGCGACGATGGCGAGGAAGCCGTCCGCTTCACCCTGACCGCGCCCGACGGGACGCAGGTCTCGGCGGAGGTGCGCGGCGATTTCAACGCTGGTGCTGACCCGCTTGGCCTGCCGCGGAAGGTGATCTTCGATCCGCCGTTGCGCGTGCGCCGGGCGGATGCGCTGGGGCAGCCGCAGACGCTCACCCTGACGGTGGAAGCGCTCGACCCGATCTACACCTCCGGGCCGGTCATCGCCTGGGAGGGCGATTGGGACGATCCGGTGCCGTGGACAGTCTGCCCGCTGCCAGGCGATGTGGTTTACCGCGACGATCTACCGTCGGGGTTGTCGGCGCACGATTGCCCGGCGCTGAATATGTATGGCGGCTACTACCAGGGCATCAAGCTGTGGATGGTGTCGGAGGACACCGACGACAAGATCACAGCCATGATGACCGCCCTGGATCAGGCCGATTACCTGGTCATCACCAGCAACCGCTTTTACGATTCGCTGTCGCGCATCCCCTGGCGCTGGCCGATGACGCTGACCTATTACGAGGCGCTGTTCGATGGACGGCTGGGGTTTGAGCTGGTGCGGCAATTCGAGTCGCCGCCGACGCTCGGCCCCTTCCGCATCCGCGACCAGGTGACGCCGCTCGACGATCTGCCGGATTGGGTCAACGAGCACTGGGAAGCTGAGGAAGCCTTTCACGTCTACGATCATCCGATCGTGCTGGTCTTTCGCAAGACGGACACCTATTCGTCGGAGCAGGTGCGGGCGCTGCTGGAGAGCGTCACCATCCGCCCGGTGCGCTCGGCTATGCCCGGCTATGTGGCCGATCCGGAGCCGGTGGGCGTGGTGACCTGGCGCGCCGAGGAAGCGACCAAGGCCCCGACCATGTTGCACTTCGACAAAGAGACGTGGGAAGTGCAGCGCGAGGGCGGCACCTGGCGCGACCTCTTCGACCGCGACTCGCTGCTCAACCGTAGTCAGGTTCTGGCGGTGATCGTCTGGTGGGCGCTGATGGTGCTGGCCGGGTGGGCAGCGTGGCCGTTGCTCTTCGTTGCGCTACCCGCCTTGCCCGACCGCGCCTATCCCGCGGCGAAGATCGCGGCCTGGGTGATCGTAGCCTGGGCAGCCTGGGCGCTGGGGACGCTGAAGCTGCGCGCCTGGTCGCGGCTTGGCATCGCCGTGCTGCTGGTGGCGTTGGCGGCGCTCAGCGTCGTGGCGATCTGGCGGCGACGGGCGCAGTTCCGGCGCTATGTGCGGGCCAACTGGCGCTTCCTGGTGGCCATGGAGGCGTTGACGCTGGCGCTGTTCCTGGCTTTCCTGGGCGTCCGGCTGACCAACCCCGACCTGTGGCATGGCAGTTTCGGCGGCGAGAAGCCGATGGATTTCGCCTACTTCAACGCGGTGCTGCGCAGCACAGTCTTCCCGCCGCTCGATCCGTGGTTTTCCGGCGGCTACATCAACTACTACTACTTCGGCTATGTGATCGTCGGCGCGCCGGTCAAGTTGCTGGGGATCGTGCCCTCGGTGGCCTACAACCTGATCATCCCTACCCTGTTCGCCATGACCGGTGTGGGCGTGTTCAGCATCGCCTACAACTGGGTGCGGGCGCGCTCGGTGCGGCCTGGGCAGATCGAGGGTGCGACCGACTGGCGCGTGTACAACGATACGTTTGAGGCAGAAGAAGCAGCGGCCAGCGAGGAGCCGTTGCGCGAAGTGCCGTTCGAGGAAGTGCGTGCCCCGCGTGGCAACGCCTGGCTGGCCGGTTTGCTGGCGCTGGCGCTGGCCGTGATCCTGGGCAATCTGGGGACGCTGCATGTCTTCGTGACCAATGTCGCCAAGCTGGACGGCTGGGGACAGCAGCCGCTCTACCATCAGGTGCGGCAGCAGGAGATCGAAGCGCAGCGCGAACGGCTCTATGAGCAGTTCTACGCCGAGGAGAGTCGCAAATTCCGCGATCGCTACGGGCGCGAGCCGTCCAGTGCAAGCGATACTCTGATCGTGACCATGCTCACACAGCGCCGCGTGGACGAGTACATCGAGGACTACGCCAACCATCCGCCATTGCTGCGTCTGTGGGAATACGAACTGGGCAACCTGCGCAGGCAGATCGGCGCGTTCTTCAGTGGGCTGGGCAAGGTGCTGGACGGACAACCTCTGCCCATGCACACGCATCGCTGGTACTGGGGGCCGACGCGCATCATCAGCGAACTGCCCAACAACGCCGGCAAAGGGGCCATCGCCGAGATGCCCTATTTCACCTTCCTCTATGGCGATCTGCACGCGCATATGATCGCCTTTCCGGTGACGCTGCTGGTGATCGTCTGGCTGCTGGCGGAGATCATCGGGGCGGGGCACGGGCTGCGCACCTGGTGGGAGGCCGGTTTGGGGCTGGGGCTGGGGGCGCTGGCGGTGGGCGTGCTGCGCCCGACCAACTCGTGGGACTGGATCACCTACCTGCTGTTGAGCGTTGCCGGGTTGACCTTCGTCGCCTGGCTGGGCGCGCGCCGGTCGCGGCGCGACCTGTCGCCGCCGGCCTTCGCCCGACGCCTGTGGGACTGGGTTCGTCCGGGCCGCGCCCGCGAGCTGCGCGTCGTGCTGTTAGTAGTGCCGGTGGCGCTGGCGGCGCGCATCGGTTTCTACGCTGTGCAGCGCATCCGGGCGGGTCAGCAGGTCGAACGTGGCTTGCGCCCTGGCGAAATGCCGATTGTCCCCAGCCTGGGCCTGGGCAGCGCCTTGCTGTGGGCGGGGGTGGCGCTGGCCGTCGTCGTCGCGCTGTACATATTGGCGCTGATCGTGGCGCACACACGACCCGATCGCCGTCTGCTGTGGGCCTGGATGGGGCGGGTGGTGCTCTTCGTAGCCCTGACCTTTGTCGTGGGGCTGCCCTTCACCTCGTATTTCGCCACCGCCTATCAGTCGGTCAAGCCGTGGGAGGACGAGACGACCCCGCTGTGGGCCTATCTGTACATACACGGGACGTTCATCTTCCTGGTGATCTCGTTCCTGGTCTGGCAGACGGCGCGCTGGCTGCGAGCGGTGCGCGTGCAGGCGCTGGAAGGGCTGGCCGTGCCGGTCGTCGTGGTGGGCGTCGGGCTGCTGGCGGTGACGCTGGGCGGGGTCGTCTACGGCGTGCGCGAGGCGGCGGTGGCGCAACTGGTCGTGCCGTTGATCGCCTGGGCGACGCTGCTCTTCTTCCTGCCACGGCAGAGCGCGCTGCTGCGGGCCGTCTACGCGCTGACCGTGCTGGCGCTGGCGATCTCGCTGGGTGTGGAACTGCTGGTGCTCGATGGCGACATTGGCCGCCAGAACACCGTCTTCAAGTTCTACTTGCAAGTCTGGTTCATGTTGAGTATCGTCGGCGGGGTCAGCCTGGCGTGGCTGCTGCGCAGTACCTGGCGCTGGCATCCGGCCCTGCGCGCGCTGTGGCAGGGTGGGTTGGCCGTGCTGCTATCGGTCGCGGCGCTCTACCCGATCCTGGCGACCCATGCGCGCGCCCTGGATCGTTTCAACAAAGACGAGACGCCGCTGACCCTGGATGGCATGGAGTACATGAAATACGCCGTGCACGGCGAGTCCGGCCTGGTCTTCCGGCTGGACGGCGACTACGACCTGATTCGCTGGTTCCAGGAGCACGTAGACGGCACGCCGGTGGTGATGGAAGCGCACCTGTTCCCCTCCGAATATCATTGGGGCGGGCGGATCAGCATCTACACTGGTTTGCCGACCATGCTCGGCTGGCGCTTCCATCAGATTCAGCAGCACAGCCTGCCAGACATGAACCTGCTGGTGCAAACGCGCGAGAACAACGCCGCTGCGTTCTATTCGCTGGGCGGGATGGAAGGCATCCGCGCGGCGCTGCGTCTGATCGATCATTACGACATTGAGTACATCGTCGTGGGGACGCTGGAGCGCGCTTTCTATGGTGACATTCAGCGCGATCCAGCGACCGGCGTCCCCACGGCAGGGCACGCCGAGGGGCTGGCCAAGTTCGATACGATGGTGGCGATGGGCCTGCTGACACTGGAATACAGCGCCGACCGCTGCCTGGACGTGAGCATCCGCGATGTAGCGCTGTGCCCTGTCGAGCAGCGCTATGCCGACAAGATATACCGCGTGGTGCCGGGAACCACGCTGGGCGAGCCGGTGGTGCAGGCGAGATGAGAGTAGAGCTACCGCAGAGACGCAGAGGGCGCAGAGGAAAATCGCAGAAGTGATCTCAGGAGAATCTTGCGAAACACGGTTGTTGACCTCACCCCCTGGCCTCGCTACGCTCGGCCTTGCCCCCTCTCCATGCATGGAGAGGGGGCAACGAGGCGCGTCAGCGCCGAGTGGGGGGGTGAAGTCAACCAGGGCATGGCTGCCTGTTTCTTCAGTTGACGACGGGAATAATCGGGCAAGAGATTCATGGACGTTGGGCTGATCACCGACTGGCTGGGCCGCGAAGGCGGCTTTCTGCTGCGCTGGTGGCTGCTGGTGACGCTGGCGGGAGCGGCAGCCTGGCCGTTGCTCTGGCGGCTGGCGGGCGGCTTGCCCGACCGCGGCTACTCGCTGGCGCGCGCGGCGGGCCTGATGCTGACCGGTTTTCTGTTCTGGTTTCTGGCCAGCCTGGGCCTGCTGCGCAACACAACGGGCAGCATGACCCTGGCCTGGCTGCTGGTGTTGATGCTGAGCGCGGTCGCCGTGTGGCGCTGGGACGACCGTCCGGCGCTGCGCCCCTGGTTGCGGGCGCACTGGCCGCTGATCGTCGTGGTGGAGGTGCTCTTCGCTGTGCTGTTCTTCGGCTGGGCGACGGTGCGGGCGCACAACCCGGAGATGTACAGCACCGAAAAGCCGATGGAGATCATGTTCGTCAACGCCATCCGCGCCAGCGAGACCTTCCCCCCGCGCGACGCCTGGCTGAGCGGGTACGCCATCAGCTACTACTACTTCGGCTATGTGCTGATCGCCATGCTGGCCGACCTGAGCGGCGTGAGCAGTGGCGTGGCCTTCAACCTCACCATCGCGCTGATCTTCGCGCTGACGGGCATCGGTGCGCTGGGCGTGGTCTACAACCTGGTTCAGGCGGAGGGGGCGCGGCGACGTGTGCACGCCCTGACGGCGGGCTTCCTGGCGATGTGCTTGCTGATCCTGATGGGGAACCTGGGCACGGCCCTGATCGAGTTCCCCTGGCGGGGATACACGCCAGGTCTGGTCAATGCGGCTTACTTCGACTTCTGGGATGTGGAGGACCGCGCCGGTACAACGCAGGTCGTGACCGAAGCGGGCGTGCGCGCTGTCCCCACTGACGACGACGGCGACGGCGTGCCCAACTGGGAAGAGGCGCGGTTGCCGCTGGATCGCTTCGAGTTCACCTATGGGCTGGGCTGGCGCTATAGCCGCGTGGTGCACGACCGCGACCTGAACGGCGCGCCGCACCCGATCCAGCCGATCAGCGAATTCCCCAATTTCAGCTTTGTGCTGGCCGACCTGCACCCGCACGTGCTGGCGTTGCCCTTCGCCGTGCTGGCGGTGGGGCTGGCGCTGGCGCTGGTGCTCGGCGGGCGCGAACTGGCCTGGTGGGGCTACCCGCTTTACGCGATCTGGGTGGGCGGCATGGTCTTCGTCAACTCGTGGGATGCCATCTACCTGCCGCTGCTGGTGGGCGCGGAGACGCTGCGGCGGTTGATACGGAACAGGGCGGGAATACTGTCGCGCCGCGATGTGCTGGAGATTGTCCGCTTCACGGCGATCATCGGTGCGCTGACGCTGATCTTCTACCTGTCCTGGCTGGTTTCGTTCACCTCGCAGGCGGGCGGTGTGTTGCCCAACGTGATCTATCCGACGCGCTGGTCGCAGTTCTTCTTGCAATTTGGCCCGTTCCTGATCTTGTTGACCGGCTTTGTGCTGCTTGAGTGGCGGCGGGCCGGACGGCGTTTCCACTGGGAAGCGGGCCTGCTGGCGGTGACGGCGTTGCTCTCGGTGTTCGTCCTGGCGGTGATCGGGCTGGGCATGGTTGCCTGGGGCGGCGAACTGCGCGGAGCGGTCTTCGGCAGCGTTCCGGCGGGGGACAGCCTGGGCGACCTGGTGCCGGACATCCTCGCGCGCCGTCTGATCGGGCTGCCGACAGAAATATGGTGTCTGGTGCTGGTCTTCCTGGTCGTTGGGCGGCTGTTCGCCCGCCCCGTCAGCGCGCCGACGCGCGCACCCTACACCCCTGCGACTGGCTTTACGCTGTTGCTGGTGGGGGCGGGAGCCGTGTTGACCGTCGCGCCCGATTTCGTCTACCTGCGCGACAATTTCGCCGTGCGCATCAACACCGTCTTCAAGCTCTACTATCAGGGCTGGATTTTGTTCAGCCTGGCGGCGGGGTTTGCGGTGTGGTCGGTGCTGGGCAGGTGGACGGCGAGCGAACGCCCGCGCGGCTGGGGAGTTGCTCTGCGCGGCGCGTATGCGGCGGCGTTCGTGCTGCTTTTCGCGGCGGGCCTGGCCTATCCCGTGCTGGCAACGCGAGCGCGGGCGCTGGTAGATACCGGTCGGCTGACGACGAAGTCGCGCGCTGAGGAGTGTCGGCAGATGGCCGCGGAGACGGGCATCACGACCGAGTGTCCTCGCCTGGCGGCGCTGGCGCTGGACGGCACGCCGACCATGGTGCCGGCGGACGAATACGCGGCGATTCAGTGCCTGGCGAAGCTAGAGTCCGGCGGCGATGCGGTGCTGGCCGAAGCGCCCGGCGGGGCCTACGAACCGCACAAAAGCCGTTTCAGCGGGCTGACGGGCATCCCTACCCTGATTGGCTGGCAGAATCACGAACGGCAATGGCGTGGCGAGACATACCCGCGCGTGACCGACTGGCGTATCGAAAACGGGCAGCGGCGCGACCGGGCGAGCGACATAGAGGAGCTATACTCTACGCAGGACTGGGCGCGTGCCTGGCAGATCATTGATCGCTATGGTATAGATTACATCGTCGTTGGCGGGGCCGAGCGGACGATGATCCGGCAGATGGCGGGCGACGATGCAGGCCGCCTGAGCGACTATGAGCAGGGGCTGGCCAAGTTCGAGCAGATGCTCACGCCCGTCTGTCAGTCCGGCGATGTGGCCGTGTACCGCGTGGCTCCGCAGTGAGAGGTGAGATGAACGCGCATGGAGACAGCGCAGCATTGCCGCTGGGCGAGCCGCTGCGCGAAAAGACCGATACGCAGCCCATTCTGACCAGCGCTGTGCCGGGCGTGCGCGTGACGCCGGAAGCGCTGATCTACCTCGCGCTGGCGCTCGTGGCCTTGCTGTTGCGTGTGGCTGCTCTGGATCATGCGCCGCTGGACGACGCGCAGGCCCGGCAGGCCCTGGCAGCGTTGCGCACTGTGGACAGGCGCGTGCCCGGCCCGATCCCGCAGGCCGATAGCCCGCTGACCTTCGCCCTGCACGCGGCGATCTTCGGCATGGGCAGCGCCAACGAGATCACGGCGCGCCTGCCGGTGGCCCTGGCGGGCGTGCTGCTGGTTCTGACGCCGGCGCTGTGGCGACGCTACCTCGGCGTGTTGCCGCCGCTGATCATCAGCCTGCTGCTGGCGGTCTCGCCGGTGGCCATGCTGGCAGCGCGGACGATGAGTCCGGTCACTTGGACAATGCTGCTGGCATTGCTGGGGCCGTGGCTGGCCCTGCGTTTCGTGGAGACGCGGGCGGAGCGCTGGGCCGTGTTGGCGACGGTCTGCTTTGCGGCGATGATCTTGCTGGCCGAACCCGCTGGCTTGCTGACCGCCCTCTCGCTGACTTTCGGGATGCTATTCGCCTGGCTGACGGGCGACGAAAGCGAGACCGACGTGATGGACACGGTCCGGCGGCTGGTGCGCGCCTGGCCCTGGGCTGCCGGAGTGCTGGCGGCGGGCGTGACGGTCGCGGTCGTCGCGACTCTGGCGTTCTGGGTGCCGTCGGGGCTGGGCGTGGTGGGCAATGCGCTCTGGGCCGGGCTACACGGCTTCGTGGAGCGACCGGTCGGCACGCCGAAGGCTTTTCCGGCCTGGGTGGCGCTGCGCTACGAGACGGGCATTGTGCTCTTTGGCCTGCTGGCGCTCTATCACGCCATAAGGCAGGGGGGCTTCTTCGAGCGGGCGTTGGCGGGCTGGGCGCTGGCGAGCATCGTCTGGTCGGTGGGCTATGTGGGCGCGAGCGCGGCACACGCCCTGTGGATCACCGTGCCGATGGCGATCCTGATCGCTCTGCGCGTCACCGACTGGCTGACCGAGCGCCCCGGCCTGATGTGGCGCGTGCCCTCGTGGGGCGTGCCGCTACACGCGCTGATTACCATGGGGCTGTGGCTGGCGGTGGGCCTGAGCATCGTCTTGTTGGGCAAACGCCTGCTCTTTGACCTGCCGGGCGGCGTGACAGATTTCTCAGCGCTGGTGGATCGGCTGGCCGAGGGCATTTACAGCCGCGCGTCGGACTTCCAGTACCAGCAGATTCAGTCGGTGGAAGTGCAGCCGGGCGTTTTTGTCTATGCTTACGTGTTGGGCTTCATTCAGCTACGCCTGTTGATCACCGTGCTGGTGACCCTGCTCAACGGCGTGCTGTACTTCCTGATCGGCAGTCTGTGGGGAGCGCGGGCCGCCTGGCGCGGCGTGGCACTGGGGACGCTGGCGACGCTGCTGCTGTTCAGCCTGGGCTTGGGCGGACAGGTGGCCTTTGGCTCTGCCGGAGACCCGCGGCAACTGTGGGTGATTGATCCGGTGACGGACGATGTGTTCGAACTGCGCGAGACTCTGCAGACGATGAGCCTGCGCGCTACAGGCGAGCCGAAGCTGTTGACCGTGACGGCGCTGGTGCCGCCCGATGGAGCGTTGGCCTGGGCCTTGCGCGATTACCCGAACACAGTCTTCGTGGATGGCGTGGGGCCGGAGACGGCGACAGGTGCTGTGCTGATGCCCGTCCGCGATGAGCAGCCGCGCATGGGCGCACCCTATGTGGGCAAAGACCTGGTGATTCGCCGGGCGTGGAATATTGACACGCTCTCGTGGCGCGACGCGATCATGTGGTTCTACCGGAACGAAACGGCGATCAAACCGGAAGAGGTCGGGCGGCTGAGGCTGTGGGTGCGGCACGACGTTTACGGGGTGGAGCAGGTCACTGAGGACTAGGCGGGGGCGGAGTGTAGGATGAATGACATGCAACCAACAGATGCACACGCGCCGGGCTCGACCAACGATCCGGACTTGATGGCGCTGATCGGACGTTGCCTGGCGGGCGATCAGAGTGCCTACGCGACGATCTACGAACAGTATGCTTCCAGCCTGTACCGGCTGGCCTATAGCGTGCTGCTGGACGAGCAGGACGCCGAGGATGTGTTGCAGGAAGTCATGATCTACGCTTTTCGCAACCTGCACCGCTACGATCCGGCGCGCGGGGCGTTCCGTACCTGGCTGTATACCATCACCATCAGCCGGTGCCGTAACGCGCGGCGGCGTAAGTGGCTGCCGACAGTGGCGTTGACCAATCTGCTGGCGACGGGCCTGGAGCCGCCCGCGCCGGCTGCCGATTTGCCGGAACATCGCGCGGCGTGGACGGAGTTGCACGATTCATTGCGGCGCGCGCTGGCGACGCTCTCGCCGCGGCTGCGCGAGGCGGTGGCGCTGCGCTATGGACAGGGCTTGACCTATCGCGAGATGGCCGAGATCATGGAGTGTCCCCAGAAGACGGCAGAAAGTCGCATCCGGTTGGCGCACGAGCAACTGCGCAAGGCGTTGAGCGCGGCAGACGAAGCCGCCCTGGCCGAGCTGTGGCAGGTGTAGTGGGAGTGAGAAGTAGTGAGTTGGGAGTGAGGAGTCGGGATAACTCGCTCTGATCTCGAAAGCTCTTGACTCCAGACTCCGAACCAGACTGAAGTGCAAGCCATGCGAGACCGTCATGTAACCCATTTGCTCACGCGCTATGTGCACGGTCAGTTGGGGCCAGGGCAGCAGGCGCGCGTCGTCAACCATGTGCGGCAGTGCGCGCATTGTCGGGCGGCGCTGGCTCGCGAAGAGCAGATCGCCCGCGACCTGCGCGATGAGATGCGCACCCTGGGGCCGCGCCGTCCTGCTGCGGCGACCTGGTGGGCGGTGTGGAGCGAGATCAACCGTCCGCGGCGCGGGTTGCGCGCCCCGACCGACATGTGGGGGGCAGCGCTGGCGCTGGCTCTGGCGCTGGCCGTGACGCTGGCGGTGGCCCTGCCGGTCTTTGCTGGAGAGCGGTTGGCACCTCAGGCGCTCGTGCAGCAACCGTTGCCGGTCAGTATGGCGTCGCCCACGCCCGCCGCGACTGATACCAGCGAGGCACTGGCCGATGAGGGGGAAGCGCTGGCGCACCATCCGGCGACGGCCTCGCCAGTGAGCCTCGTCGGGGCCAGCCCGGTGCCCATGCCTGCCGCGACCGTCTCGCCGGAGGCGCGGCGCGGCGCTTTCTGGCAGTGACGCGCCGGGGCGGGGGCTATGCGGGTTTGGAGAGTCGCCATGTACCGCAGAGGACACAGAGGGCACAGAGAAGGCACACAGGGAATGTATACCTCTGCGTCTGTGCGGTGTAAAAATATGGGGTAGCTGGGTGCATTTCACAAAAGTTCACGGTCGGCTGATCATGCATCAGACCTGTTCGCGCTTGTCGGGTATTGTGAACTCAACTGAAATGCACCCAGGTAGCTTGTCCGGTACAAGACACAAGGGCGCACAGGCGCGCCGCTATCAGGCTTTGGGGAAAGTGAGCGCATGACCACACGCGAACAACTCTACGCCGCGCCGGAGTCGCACGAGCAGGCCATTAGCCAGGCCCTGACGCGCGCCTATCCCGTCCGCTGGGAAGTGCTGGCCTACGCCGTCCTGTTGTTGCTGGCGGTGTTCACGCGCTTCTACGATCTGGGCGCGCGCGTGATGAGTCACGACGAGAGCCTGCATACGTACTACTCGTGGCGGCTGTCGGAATATGGCGAGTTTAGCCATACGCCGATGATGCACGGCCCGCTGCTATTTCATATGACGGCGCTGTTGTACTTCCTGTTCGGTGACAACGACTTCACCTCGCGCCTGTATCCGGCAACGCTGGGCGTGTTGATCGTGCTCTTCCCGGCGCTGTTCCGGCGTTGGCTGGGGCGCACTGGCGCGCTGATCGCCTCTGGCCTGCTGCTGATCTCCCCGCAACTGCTCTACTATAACCGCTACATCCGGCACGACACGCCGACTATTTTCTTCGCGTTCGTCATCCTCTACGCCATCCTGCGCTACATGGATGACGAGCGACCACGTCGTGCCGCCTGGCTGTGGGTGCTGGCGATAGGGCTGATCGGCATTCTGGCCTCGAAGGAAGTTTCCTTCATCTACATCGCCATCTTCGGCAGCTTCTTGACGCTGTACTGGCTGCTGCGCATGTTGCAGGACGTGGGCATTCGCCTGCATCCGGCGGGCGACCAGAGCTGGCACGCCCCGCTGTGGCAGCAATTGATCGGACACGGTCTGTTGCTGGTCGCCGTGACCTTGCTGGCCTTCACGCTGGGCCGGTTGCTGCATTTGTTGCTGCGACCTGTGTGGTACCTGTCCTCGGCCCTGCCTCTGGTGATCGCCCTCTTCGCGCTGATCTACCTGCCGCTGGCGCTCTCCGGCGCAGTACAACGGGCGTGGCGGGGGCGGACGGATGCGGGCGCGGCGGCGGCGCTGATGCGCTGGCTGAAGCGGGAGCGGTCGGCTTTCTATCTGTTGATGGCCGGGCTGATCCTGGGCGCGATCGTGGCGCTGTGGATCGCCTGCGTGATAGACGTGATCAAACCGACGGATGTGTGGACGCAAACGACGGTGCGCAGCGAAGCCGACCTGCTCTACGGCCAGAATGCCACGAAAGAATATGCTGTGGCGAACGGCTTCGACGGAGCGATGTTCGCCCGCCTGCTGACCTGGATCGGCTTACCGGTGCTGGCGCTGCTGTTCGTGCTCTTCCTCAGCGCGGTGTACGTCTTTCCGGCGCAACTGCGCCTGCCCTGGCGCGACCTGCTGCTGGTAGTCCTGGTGGCATTCGTAGTTGCCAGCCTGCTGGTGATCTTCGAGCGGCTCAGCTTCGTCACCGAGACCAGCGCACAACCCTTTGCCGCCGATCCCAATGCAGTGACGGCGCTCGACGGCGGGCGCTACGACAATACGCCGATCATCCTGGCCTGGGTGCTGGGTACGCTGATCACGCTGGCGGTGCTGGGCACGCGCACGCTGACCAACCTGTGGGACTTTCTGAACCGGCAGCCGATCTTCGACGTGCTGATCGTGATCGGCACGCTGATTCTGCCCTGGCTGGCGGCATTCTCGCTCTACTGGGCGGGGTACAACCTGGAAGACTACAACCCGAATTCCCCTGAAGGGCGCGACACGCTGCAGGCGACGCTGCCCGCTGTGTTGCCCTTCCTCATGGTGGCGGCGTCGGTGGGCATCTCCTGGAACTGGCGACGCTGGCTGCCCGCCATGGCGATCTTCCTGGGCATCTTCGCCTTTTTCTTCACCACCGTCTTCAGCAATCAATACGGCCTGGTGACCGGCATGATCGGCTCGCTGGGCTACTGGCTGGAACAACAGGGCGTGCGGCGCGGCAGTCAGCCACAGTATTACTATCTGCTCACGCAACTGCCCGTCTATGAGTTCCTGCCGATGATCGGGGCAATGGGCGCGGGCGTGCTGGGGCTGACCAGGTTGTGGCGCTGGCGGGCCGCGCGCGCTCTGGATCGGCTCGAACAGGCGGCATTCGGCGAAGAAGAAGCGGTAGAGGCGGCTGAGTTGCCTGCAGCGGCGGAGACGCTGGTCGCGGCGGGGCAGCGCACTGAAGTTCTGAGCGAGGACGATCCTCCGCTGTCGGGCAGACTGACTCGTCCCTTCGACCTGGCCGCGGAGCTGGCCCGCCGCGCGGCTGATGCCGAATGGATCGGCGGAATACCGTTTATGATCCTGGTGGGCTGGTGGTCTATCGCCATGACGCTGGGGCTGACCATCGCTGGCGAGAAAATGCCCTGGCTCACCACCAATCTGACTGTGCCGCTGATCCTGGCGACGGGCTGGTGGCTGGGGCAGGTGATCGAAGGCGTGCGCTGGCGGTCGCTGGGGGTTGGCGGCTGGGTGGTGCTGATCGGGGCGTTGCCGCTGGCGTTGCTGGCGCTGGCGCGCGCGCTGCGCCTGCTGACGGGCGCGTATCCACCTTTCGGCGGGCGCAAGATCGAAGACCTGATGGCAACCGGCAACTGGCTGGGCGCGGTGCTGGTGCTGGCGGGTGCGGTGGCGGTCATCGTGCGGCTGGGGCGACCCCTGGGCCGTGCTCAGGTGGGGCGACTGGCGATCATCGCCGGTGCCGGGGTGCTGGCCATCTTGACGGCGCGCGTGGCCGTTCTGGCCGCCTACATCAATTACGACTATGCGACCGAATACCTGGTCTATGCGCATTCGGGGCCGGCGGTCAAGACGGTGATGCGCGAGATCGATCGCATCGCCGAGATCACCAACGAGGGCCACGCCATGCGCATCGTCTTCGACGACGACTCGTCGTGGCCGTTCACCTGGTACCTGCGCCACTACACCAACTACGGCTATCTGCGCGGGGAAGCGGGCAGCGTAGACCCTTCGACGCTGGAAGGCGCGCGCGTGGTGATCGTGGGCACCAAGAAGGTCGGCGATGTGCGCTCTATCCTGGGCGACCGCTACTACGAGTTCGGCTACATCCGCCTGTGGTGGCCCATGCAGGAGTACTTCAACCTGACCTATGACCGTGTCGCCAAAGTTTTCAGCACCGACGCGCGTGACATCGCCGCGCCGTACTACCGGCAGGGGCTGTGGGATATCTGGTGGAATCGCGACTATCGTGTCTATGGGCAGGCCATGTGTATTGACTCCAAGCAGTTCCGCTGCCAGGACGAGGCCAGCCTGGGCACGACCGAAGAGGAACGCGACACACTCCTGGCTACCTGCGCGCGGACGGTTGCCGCCGAATGCGCGAGCGACGACCGCTTTGCCGTGGGCAAGTGGCCGGTTTCTGACCGGATGTACTTCTTTGTGGACAAGCAGATCGCCGCGCAGGTGTGGGACGCGGGGATCGGCAGCAGCACGGTCAATATCCGCGAGCCGGAGTATCCGGAGGATCGCGTCTTCCAGGCAATCCTGGCCGAGCGCGCGTTGGGCGAAGTGGCGGGCATGGTCGGCCCGCGCGACATCGCCCTGGACGAGGAGGGGTTGATCTACGTCACCGATACCGATCGCAGCCGGATCGTGGTGCTCGGCCCAGAAGGTGAGTTCGTGCGTAGCATTGGCGATCCGGCGCTGGTGCCCGCTGGTGAGGCGTTGCGTCAGCCCTGGGGCCTGGACATCGGGCCGGATGGGCTGCTCTACGTAGCCGACACCTGGAACAACCGTGTGGTGATTTTCACCCGCGAGGGCGAGTTCGTCCGCGCCTGGGGGCACGAGGGCGTGCCCGCGACCGATCCATCGCCAGACGCCATGTGGGGGCCGCGCGAGATCGCCATCGGGCCGGACGGGCTGGTCTATGTAGCGGATACAGGCGGCAAGCGCATCCGCGTCTACACGCCCGAAGGTCAGTGGGTGCGCGACATTGGGCGCGGCGGCACCGGCCTGGGGCAGTTGGACGAGCCGGTGGGCCTGGCCTTCAACCCCATCTCGCGCGAACTGTATGTGGCCGAAGCGTGGAACAAGCGCGTGCAAGTCTTTGACCTGACGGGGATGCCGCTGCGCACCTTCAACGTCAACATGTGGTTCCGCAACCGGCAGTCGTACAACCGGCCCTATCTGGCGGTCAGCCCGGACGGCACGCTGATCTACGTGACCGACATGGACGATAAGCGTCGCATCGTGGCCTATAACCTGGCCGGGCAGCCAGTGCTGTCGTTCAACCAACCCGACGACGAGGCCGCGGGGACTACTGCTGTACGGTCGCCGGCAGGGCTGGCTTTCGACCCGCAAGGGCGGCTCTATGTGGTAGATGCACAACAGGCGCGCATCTATGTCTTCCCGCCGTCGGATGTTTCGGGCGGGATCGCGCCTGTCCCGCCGGAGGGTGCGGGCGACGAGGGCGCGCCGCCCGCTGGCGAGGAAGGATAGAGCGCCATCACCGACTGATACGGCGCCAGGCCAACCGCTGCCTTGCAAACCATAGCCTCATCCTGGCAACGGCATTCTCTTTGCGACGGAGGACGTGCGGGCCAGATGAGGCTATTTTCATCCATAGAGTTTGAGGTAATTTTCACAGCTTTTTCATATTTAACTCTGCCAATATGCGGTAGTATAATGGTACTAAGATATAGAATGCCGCTTACTTGGCGCTATTGATAGCTGCCAAATCACCTGGCCATACAGATAGCGAGCATTATCAAGGGGGTATTATCTATGACTCGGGAAATGGGGGGAGTCCTGGCGCTGGTATTGGCGACAGCGCTGGCGCTATTTGTCATTGGCCCGACAACCAGCCATGCCCAAACGCCTGCTGTGACGCTCAATCTGCCCGCTGAGAATTTTGTCGGCGAGCAGTTTTGTTTTTCTGCCGAAGTGTTCAATATTGGCAGTCCAGGCTATGGGCCCTATCTGCGCTTGATCTTGCCGCCGGAGATCACGCTGGACTCGGCGACGTTTCTGAATCTGGGAGTTAGCGTGACTACGGTGGGGGTGTTCCCCCCTGCGCCGGGCAACCAACTGACCGACCCGGTCATCAATCAGCCGGTGACAGGCACGCCCCGGCTATACGCTGATTATCATCAAACTGCCGATTGGGTCGGTAGTGGCCGGCGGGCCGCCGCTGGTGGTGGACATGTGCGCCACCATCAGCACCACGGCGACGGTGGGCACGCCACTGCCGGTCACGGTGATCCCAGTATACGAGTTTGGCGATACGCCCACTGGCGCAAACGGCCCGATTGTGGGTGACCCCTTCACCGACACCATCACTCCCACTCTCTACATCTTCGAAAAGACCAATACCGCTCCCGAAGGCGAACGTCCGCCAGGGCCGACCTGGACGTATGAGTACGTGTTGAGCGTGAACATCGCCAATGGCCAGACAATCACCGACCTGACCTTTGGTGACACGTTGCCCCCCAGCGTGCAGTTCGTCGGGCCGGTGACGATCACGGGCGGGGTGGGCTGCGCGGTGACGGCGCAACCGTCCACGACAACCCCTGGTGGGACGGTTGGGGTGACCTGCGCCTCAGCCAGCGGGGTGATCGGCGGGCCGGAGGTGACAGTCCGCTTCCCCGTCTATATCACCGATATTCTGAACGAGGCGACATGCGGTCGGGAGACGGTGATCAACAGCGGGCGCTTTGTGGCTCGCTATCTGGGCGTGTGGCAGCCCCTCTCGACGCGCAACGCGCCGGTAGAAGCCGAGCATATCTCTTTGCAAAAAGGGGTCAGCCCTGGGCAGACCATTCCAGGGACGACGCTCACCTACACGCTGAACTTCCAGGTGACGGACTATGGCACCAACAGCGGCCTGATCGTGGTAGATACGTTGCCAGATGGCGTCACTTTCGCCGCGCATCAGTCGCTGACGGTGGGCGGGGTGGGCTATGCCATCACCCCCACGGTGGTTAACAACCCTGATGGAACGCAGACCATCACCTACAACATCGGTGCGGTGACAGGCAACATCCCCGCGGGCACGGCCATCATCCTGCGCTACACGGCCACCATTGATCAGTACTATCTCAACGGGCAGCCTGTACACGCCAATGACGACCTGCCCAACACAGTGCTCTCCACATATGGGCTGACGGTGGGCGCGGCGAACTGTAGCGAAGGATCGGCGGCGGGGACGGCCATTGTGCCGCCGGAGGTCAGCAAGACCATTGTCAATCCGCCGCCCTACGAGTTCATGCCCGGCGACGTGGTCACCTTCCGCCTGCGGATGGACATCCCGTCTGGCGACACGCGGGCCATTTACTTTGAGGATTTCTTCCCGCTGCCGGTGTTCGACGTGACGACTGTCAACACAACCTTCGGCACAGACATTCGCTTTGCGCCGACGAGCACCATCAGCACGCCGCCAACCTCGATCACGGTGAACGCGGCGCAGAATTCGTTGCGCATTGACTGGCAAGACCTTTCGTCCGAGACGCCGCCGGAGACCATCGCCGTTGATATTGACATCGTGATCAACGACGAACCGTTCGCCGACAACCTCTACCTCACCAACCTGTTCCGGGCCGGTTATGCCAACACACCCGGCGCAACCTTCACGGCGGACGTGGGCATCTTCTTCTATGTGCGCGCGCCAGACCTGGTGATCACCAAGGGGGTCAGCGCCACCAACGGCAACGGCACGATCAGTCCGCCTCCTTCTACCCTGCCCGTGGACGGTAACCTGACCGGTGCAGACGCCGGTGACCAGGTGGTGTATGTGATCACCGTCGAAAATGTCGGCGGCGCGCCCGCTTACGACGTGACGGTGATCGATCCGGTTCCGGCGGGGCTGACCGGCTGCGCGGTGAGCAGCGTCACCAATGGCGCGGGGACAGCGCTGGCCTATTCGGGCGACTTGTTCGGCGCGGGGCTGGTGCTGACCAACCCCCTGGCGGGCAACGATGGCAATCCCGCCGGCGGCGGCGCGCCCTATGGCACCGACACCGCCCTGATCACAGTGCAGTGCACGCTTGGCTCTACTGTCGAGCCGCGCGCGGTGATCACCAACACGGCCAGCGTGAACTGGGCATCGCTGAGAGACTCGACCGACTTCCCCACGCGCAGCGACAGCGCCAGCGTGACCATTGCCAGTCCGACAGCCAGCAAGTCTATTGTCGGGACGAATCAGTCGCATACAACGGGCAACAACGTCGTCATTGGCGAGCAGATCACCTATCGGGTGGTGATCACTGTGCCAGAAGGCACCAGTAGCAGCGTGACCTTATTCGATGAGCTGGATGCCGGTTTGGCGTTTGTCAGTGTGGATAGCATCACCGCTTCGACGGGGGTGAGCACTTCGGTGCCCGGCGGCTTTCCAGCGGTGCTCAGTGGGGCGAGTATCACCGCGGCAGGCACCGGCGATGCCAACCTGGGCCGCCGCCTGACGCTCAACTTCGGCACGATCACCAACAGCAACAGCAGCCCCGCGACGCCAGAGACGATCACTGTTGACTACACGGTGGTGGTCATCAACCGCGTGGGCACTGGCTCTGGCCAGACGCGCAACAACGCCATGACCTGGAGTTGGAGCGGGGGGAGCGTCAACGCTGCTGCGCCCAACGTCACTGTACGCGAGCCATCTATGACGGTGAGCAAGACGGCCTCGCCGACGACAGGTGACGCGGGCGATACCATCACCTTCACCCTGGTGGTGAGCAAAGGCAGCGGAGTCACCAATCCGGACGCCTTCAACGTGGTGCTGACCGATACCGTCCCCGCAGGGATGACCCTGGTGCCGGGGTCGTTTGCGACGGGTGTGTGTGCCACGACGCCCACCAGCCTGACCGAAAGCGCGCCAACGCTGACCGCTATATGGAATACGTTCGCGTCGGGCGGGAGTTGCACGTTGACCTACCAGGCCACGCTCGGTGCGGGCGTGCAGCCCAATCAGGCGCTGACCAACACGGCCAGGGAGACCTGGACGAGTCTGCCGGGCAATGTCACCGCGCCGCAGTCGCCTTACAATCCCCTGTCGTGCGAACGCACCGGTGACACGTCCGGCTGTGGCGGCTCAGCGAACACCTATGCGCGGACGGCTCAGGCCACAGTGACGGTCTTCGCGTTGACGATTGATAAGCTCGTCACCTCGACGCCGGTCAATGGCAGCGATGCGCACAGCCCGACCCAGCCAGACTACACCATCGGCGAGCAGATCACCTATCAGTTCACGGTGACGCTGCCAGAAGGCCAGACGACGGCGACCGCCTTCGATCAACTCCCGACGGGTAGCAGTGTGCTGGGAGTGGTCAGTTCGCGCGTGGTGGCGGTGGGAGCCAATCTGTCCGGCCCGTCGCTGCCAGCGATAGGCACGCCCGGCGTGGCTACCGACACAAATGCCGATACTGTCAACGACCGCGTCACCTGGGCGCTGGGCACAGTGAACAACGCGGCGGACGGCGTCTCGAATGCGGACGATCAGATCGTGTTCGAGGTGGTCGCCGTGGTGCTGGATGTCGCGGCCAATGCCGACGGCGATGTGCCGGTCAACACCGCGCAGGTGACTTACGGCGCGTATTCGGTCTCGGATACCGAGAGCGTAGACCTGGTCGAGCCAGCGCTGAACGTCACCAAGACGGCGACACCGGACGCGGGCGACGCGGGCGATATTATCACCTTCCGCCTGCGCGTGGAGCACACCGCTGCCTCGACTGCCGACGCTTTCAATGTGACCCTGCGCGATGTGGTGCCGCTACACCTGACTTACATCACCAGCAACTTCGCGCTGCGTCCGGTCTCTGGCTCGTGCGCGACACTGCCCACAACCGTTGATGATTCCGATCCGTATGGGGCCGGTCTGACGGTCGTGTGGGACACGCTCCCGCAGGGATCGAGCTGCGAAGTGGAGTTTCAGGCGGTCATCGCGGTCACCGCGCCTGCGGGCACGACGCTGACCAACACCGGCAACCTGGGGTGGGCGTCGCTGACGACGGGCGGACGGTCGTATCAGGATAGCGCCTCAGCGCAGGTAACGGTTACCCAGAATGAACTGACCAAGCTCATCATCGCGCCGACGGATGGCAACGCCACCATCGGCGAGCAGATCACCTACGAATTCACGGTAGCCTTCGCCGAGGGCCTGACCGAAAACACCGTGGTGACCGACCAACTGCCGCTCGCTGGCCCGGATGGCGCGGCGTTCGAGGTGGTCTCGTCGCAGATCACGTTCATCGGGGCCAATCTGTCGGCGGTGCCAGCGCTGCCCGGCGTTGGTGCGGCGGGCACACCATCTGATACCGACGGGATCAATGGCAACGATCGCGTCACCTGGACGCTGGGGAATGTCACCAATACGCCGGATGGCGTGATAGACGCGCAGGATACCATCGTCTTCCGCGTGGTGGCGCGCGTGGTGGATGCGCCGGTCAATGTGGGCCTGGTCACCGGCCAGGATATCAACGTCCTCAATACGGCGAGCGTCCAGCACACGGGCGGGACGATCAGCGGGACGGTGGGCATTGACCTGGTGGAGCCGCAACTGACGGTGAGCAAAGCCAACAACGCTGCCGGTCTGCTCGATGCGGGAGATACCTTCACGGTGACCCTCACCGTGAGCCACACGGCGCAGTCATTGGCCGATGCCTATCAGATCAGCCTGACCGACACGCTACCTGTGCCCGGCCTGACCTGGGTGAGCGATGGCACAGTCGGCGGGACGTGCGGCGCAACGGTGAATTCGTCCGGTGCCCCGGCTATCGTCTTCTCCGTCCCGGCGCTCAGCCTGGGCAGCAGTTGCACCATCACCTATCAGGTGGCCGTCTCCAGCACGGCTGAGCCGGACACGACCTACACCAACTCCGTCAGCGGCAGCTACAACTCGCTGGCGGACGGCACGGGCCGTGCCGGGACGATGGGTCCGGCGCAGTCCAGCTTCTCGACGGCGGCGCCCGCCATTGCCAAGGTGGTGAGCGCTACCAGCCTGGCGGAGACCGGCTCGTCGGCGCACAACCCCGCCAACCCCGACCTGGCGATCGGCGAGACAGTGACCTATACCGTCACGGTGACTTTGCCGGAAGGACAGATCAACGGGGTGGTGATCACCGATGTCGTGCCCGCGACGGCGGTGGGGGTGATCGAACTGCAGAGCGCGTCCGTGACGGCGCAGGGGGCGAACCTCAGCCCGGCGCTGGTGGGCACGGCGGGTGTGCTGACTGATGCGCTGCTCGGCGACGGCCTCAACGATACAGCGACGTTCACGCTGGGGACGATCACCAACACGGCGGACAATGTCGCCAACGCCAACGACACGCTGACGATCACTGTCGTCGGGTTGCTGCGCGATCTGCCCGCCAACGCCAACGGCGATACCCTGACCAACACGGCCACACTTCGCTATGCCACTGGCCCCGACCTGAGCGCCTCGGCGAGCGTGGATGTGGTCGAGCCGGTGCTGACCATCGCCAAGACCTTCCTGGACAATCCGGCCAGCCCTGGTGATACGGTGCGTGTACAGTTGGTGGTCACCAACAGCGGCACCGGCCCGGCCTATGGCGTGGTGGTCGAGGATGTGCTCAATCCGCTGGTATGGGACTTGAGCAGCGCGGCCAATGTCTCGGCTCCGGCGGGCTTCACCTTCAGCAACAGCCCGGCGGGGACGGTGCGCTACACCGGCGGTACGGTGCTGCCCGGCGCGGGCAATGCGGTGACGCTGGTCTTCCAGGCGAAGCTGCTCACTACGCTGCTCCCCGCCCAAAGCCCGATCAGCAACACCGCGACCATCATCGGCGGTAGCTCTGCGCCGACAGGCGGGCGCGATGCCTCCGGTGCTACAGATGACGACACACTGAACCTGGTTTTCCCCAATCTGCGGCTGGTCAAGACGGCTGCGGCGACGGGGCCTTTTACGCCGGGCAGCGTGGTCATCTATAACCTGGTCATTGACAACATCGGCACCGGCCCGTCCGGCCCGATCACCATCACAGAAACGGTGCCGCTCAACACGACCTTCAACGCAGCGAACAGCACGCCAACCTGGAGTTGTGCCGACGGGTCTCCCGCCGGGACCTTGTGCACCTATACGCTGGCGGCGCTGGCCTCCGGTGCTGCTCCGGTGACCGTGCAGTTCGCGGTGACGGTTAATAACCCGTTGCCGGCAGGCGTGGATCAGATCGAGAACACGGCGCAGGTGGCCGACGACGGCTCGCGCGGCGGCGATACCGACCCGGCCAATAACCAGGATACTGAGACGGTGGCGGTGACGGCAACGCCTGTAGTGACGGCCACCAAGACCGATGCGCTCTTCGTAGACGCGAACAGCGACGGGCAGGTCAACCCCGGCGAGACGATCCGCTACACCGTTGTGATCACCAGTAGCGGCGACCGCGACGCAGCCGGTGTGACCTTCAGCGATACGCCCGATGTCAGCACCACCCTGGTCGTCGGCTCGGTGACCACCACACAGGGCACAGTCACGGCGGGCAACGCGCCCGGCGATACGACGGTGGCCGTGGATATCGGCACCATCCCCGGCGGTGGCGGGACGGTGACGATCACCTTCGACGTGACCGTCAACAACCCGCTGCCCGCAGGCGTGGATCTGCTGAGCAACCAGGGCACGGTCAGCGGCGGGAACATCCCCGACGCGCTGACCGATGACCCCGACACGACGACGCCGGGCGATCCGACGGATACGCCGGTAGTGGCCGCGCCGCGCATCGTTGCCACCAAAGCCGACACGCTGGCCGTGGACGTGAACAATGACGGGCAGGTCAACCCCGGCGATACGATCCGCTACACGGTCGTCATCACCAACACCGGTGACCAGGACGCCTCCGATGTATTCTTCACCGACACGCCAGACCCCAATACCACCCTGGTCGCTGGCTCGGTGACGACCACGCAGGGCACGGTTACGGTGGGCAATCTGTTCGGCGATACGACGGTGGAAGTGGCCCTCGGCACCATCGCCGGTGGAGGTGGCAGCGCTACGGTCACCTTCGACGTGACCCTCAACAATCCGCTGCCCGCTGCGCCTCTGACCATCGCCAATCAGGGCGTGATCAACGGGCAGGAAGTGCCGACGGACACGCCTACCGACGATCCGGACACGCCAGCCCCAGACGATCCGACGGTGACGCCCTATGTTGCCGCGCCGGACGTATCCCTGACCAAAGCGGACGCGCTGGTAGTGGACGCCAACAGCAACGGCGTGGCCAACCCCGGCGATGTGATCGAGTACACCATCGTCATCACCAACACGGGCGATCAGGGCGTGGCCAACGTGGTCTTCAGCGACACGCCGGGCGCGAACACCACGCTGGTGGTGGGTTCGGTGACGACCACGCAGGGGACGGTTGTCAGCGGCAACATAGCGGGCGATACGTCGGTGGTAGTCGCGGTGGGCGAAATCCCCGGCGCTGGCGCTACGGTGACGATCACCTTCCGCGTGACGGTCAATCCGTCGCTGCCGGTGGATGTGTTCCAGGTGGCCAACCAGGGCCTGGCTCAGGGCGATGACATCCCCGACACGCCCAGCGACGACCCGGGCACGACCGCTCCGGACGATCCGACAGTCACGCCAGTAGATGGCACGCCGGATATCAGCGCCACCAAGACGGACGCGCTGGCCATTGACGCCAACGGCGATGGGGTGGCCAACCCTGGCGATACGCTCGAATACACCATCGTCATCACCAACAGGGGCGATCGTGATGCGGCCAGTGTGGTCTTCACCGATACGCCGGGCGCGAATACCACGCTGGTGGTGGGTTCGGTGACGACCACACAGGGGACGGTTGTCAGCGGTAACACGGCGGGCAATACGTCGGTGACGGTCAACGTGGGGACGATCCCCGGCGCGGGCGGGAGCGTGACGATCACTTTCCGCGTGACGATCAACAGCCCGCTGGTGCCGCCGACGACGATCCGGGTGCAGAACCAGGGGACAGTGTCCGGCGGCAACTTCCCGGAGGAGCTAACCGACGATCCAGCCACGGCGCAGCCCGGCGATCCCACCATCACGCCACTGATCCTGGCCCCGCTCATCGAGGCGCAGAAGACCGATGCGCTGTGGAATGATGCCAACAGCAACGGTGTGGCCGATCCGGGCGATACTCTGCGCTACACAGTGGTCATCACCAATCAGGGCGGGGTGAGCGCGACAGGCGTGGTCTTCACCGACACGCCGGGTGCCAACACGACGCTGGTCGTCGGCTCGGTGACCACCACACAGGGCACGGTGACCGTGGGCAATGCGCCCGGCGATAGCAGCGTGCGGGTCGAAGTGGGCACCGTCCCGCCCGAAGGATCGGTCACGATCACCTTCCAGGTGACGATCAACGATCCGCTGGTGCCGGAGACCACGACGCAGGTGGCCAACCAGGGCCGCGTGGCGGGCGACGACTTCCGCGATGTGCTCACCGACGACCCCGACACGCCCGCTGCTAACGATCCGACGATCACGCCGCTGGGCGGTGGTACGGTGTTGCGGGCGCAGAAGGTGGATGCGCTGGTGGTAGATGTGGGCGGCGATGGGTTCGCCAGTCCGCGCGACACCCTCGAATACACGGTCACCATCAGCAACATCGGCACGGTGGATGCGCAGAACGTCGTCTTCAGCGACACACCGGGTGCCAATACGACGCTGGTCGTCGGGTCGGTGGTGACCGGCGGCACGGTCGTCAGCGGCAACACGCCCGGCGACACCAGCGTCGTGGTCAACTTTGGCCCGCTGGCGGCGGGTGAGACGGTCACGGTTGTTTTCCGGGTGACGATCAACAGGCCGCTGGTGCCGCCCGACACTTCGTCGGTCAGCAATCAGGGGCTGGTCATCGGCGATAACGTGAGCGACACGCCTACCGACGATCCGGATACGCCACAGCCTGATGATCCGACGGTCACCCCGCTGGGTAGACCGCGGGAAGAACCTGAACTGGTGGTCACCAAGACGGATCGCCTCTTCGACGACAGCCCCAGCGGTGACGGCGTGCCCTCGCCGGGCGACGTGTTGCAGTACACCATCGTCATCACCAACACCGGCCGGGATGTCGCCCAGGGGGTGGTCTTCAGCGACACGCCGGGTGCCAACACGACGCTGGTAGTTGGCTCGGTGACGACGACACAGGGCGTGATTCCCCAGGGCAATACCCCGGGCGACACGGCGGTGACTGTCAACATCGGCGATATCCTGCCCGGCGTGAGCGTGACTATCAACTTCCGGGTGACCATCGCCAATCCAGTGCCAGAAGGGGTGACCTCGGTTGCCAACCAGGGCCTGGTCAGCGGGGCGAATGTGCCCGACACGCCGACCGACGATCCCGATACGCCCGCGGTGGACGATCCGACCGTCACACCGCTGGGCCTGATCCCGTGGATCGAGGCGTACAAGACGGCTGAACTGACCGGCGACGTGAACGGAGACGGCGTGGCCAACCCGGGCGACACGCTCACCTACACCATCACCATCACCAACTACGGGTATGCGGACGCGCTGAACGTAGTCTTCAGCGACATCTTGCCGCCACACCTGCAACTGGTAGTCGGCTCGGTGACGGTTTCCGATCCGACGGCGCTGGTGACACAGGACACCAACGTGACCGTGCAAATCGCTGCCATTGCGCCGGGGGCCTCGGTGACCATCACCTTCCGGGCGCGTATCAACCCGGCGCTCGACCCGACGGTCACGCGCGTGGCGAACCAGGGTGTGGTCTCTGGCTCGAACTTCCCCAACGAGCCGACCGACGACCCAGAGACTCCCGCCGATGACGATCGTACCATCGTGCCGGTGGTGCACGAGGGCGAAGAACCAGGCGGCGGCGGACCGGAGGTGCTGTACTTCGACCCGGCGCTGAGCAAGATCGGCGTGCTGGAAGATAAGGGGCAATTGGGCCTGCCGGGCGAGCGCCTGACCTGGGTGCTGACCATCAGCAATGTGGGCACCGGCCCCGGCCTCAACGTGCAGATCGTTGATCGCGTGCCGGACGAGTTGCGCATTGACGGAGTGACGTTCGAGGGCGGCACCTATACCATCGAAGGGCAGACGGTGACCTTCACCATCGCCCGCCTCGACCCAGGGCAGACGCTCACCGCCTATATCTACACCACGGTACTGCGCAGCCCGTTGGATGGCACGCTGCTGAATGTCGCCGACCTGACGGGCACCGGCCCCGATGGCGCGGTGCGGACGGCTACCGCGTCGGCGCAGGTCTCGGTGGTGCAGGCATTGCCTGGCACAGGGTATCCGCCAGCGGAGTCCGGGCGTCCTATATGGCCATGGGTCGCCCTGGGCCTGACCATGATGGTGCTGGGCGCGGGGGCGCTCGGCTGGCGTATGCGCCGACGGGCTTAGCCCAACAACCGGAGGCTTCCGAAGTCTCGCAGACTCCGGAGGCCTCCTTTCTGGGCCGGGCTGCCCGCGCAACCCTTGTCAAGCGAGACAGGCTATGCTATACTGTAGTCACTGAGACGAAGACGTACGGCGGAAAGTGGGACCTCCCCACTTTTCGTTGTATATGGCTGGTGCTCTCAGTTTCTCAACCGGCACTCAGACCTAGCAGGAAAACACAAGCAGGACCATGAAGAGCGACTTTATTCTGGCGTTCAACGAAATCGTCGATCAGCGTTCGCTATCGCGCGAAGTTGTGATGGAGGCGCTGTCGCAGGCGCTGATCACCGCCTATAAACGCGATGCCAATATCGGCACCAATCAACAGGTCGAGGCGCGCATCGAGCCGACCGGCGAAGCGCGCATCTACCTGGAGAAAGAGGTGGTCGAGTCGGTTGAGTCCGAGCAGACCGAAGTGTCCCTGGAAGAGGCGCGCAAGCACGTCCCCGACGCGCAGATCGGCGACACGGTGATGGTGCCCGTGCAAACCAGCGCCAACTTCGGGCGTATTGCCGCGCAGACGGCCAAACAGGTGATCTTGCAGCGCATCCGCGAGGCCGAACGCGACGCGCTCTATGATGAATTCGTCGAGCGCGAAGGCGACCTGGTCACTGGCACGGTGCAGAGCGTCAGTCATGGTACGCTGACCATCAGCCTGGGGCGGGCCGAGGCGGTCATGCCCAAGCAGCATCAAATCCCTGGCGAAAAGTACCGTCCGCATGACAAGATTCGCGCCTACGTGGCCGAGGTCAAGCGCAACAGCCGCGGTCCGCAGATCGTGCTCAGCCGCGCGCACAAGAACATGCTGCGCCGCCTGCTGGAATACGAAGTGCCGGAAATCTATAACGGCCAGGTGGAGATCAAGAACATTGCTCGCGAGGCAGGCTATCGCTCCAAGGTGGCGGTCGCTGCGCTGCAAGAGGGCATTGACCCGGTGGGCGCGTGTGTGGGCATGCGCGGGATACGCATCCAGAATATCGTCAAGGAACTCCACGAGGAGAAGATTGACGTCATCGAGTGGAATCCCGATCCCGCGATCTTCATCGCCAAGGCGCTCAGCCCGGCGCGCATCAGCGATATCCTGCTGGAAGAAGACCTGGACACCGGTCGCACCGCGACGGTGATCGTGCCCGACGATCAGCTTTCGCTGGCCATTGGTCGCGAAGGGCAGAACGCTCGTCTGGCAGCCAAACTCACTGGCTGGCGCATTGACATCAAGAGCGTCTCAGAAGCGGCGGAGAATGCCTTCGCCCGCCTGAACGAGCTGCCGCTGAATGCGTTGCGCGAGGAGATGCCCGCCCTGATCGCCGAAGTTGAGCGTATCATGGAAAAGAAGCAGGCCAACCGCGTCATTCAGCCGGAGGAATACAAGACGCTCACCGATTTCGTGAAGGTGGCGGAACGGCGGTTGCAGAGCGTGCGCGAAGCCAGTCGCTCCAAGCGCCGCGAGGCGATGGACAAGGTGCGCGCCCTGGTGCCAGAACGGGCCTACCGTATGCCCATCGAAGAACTGGAACTGGACGAGGACATCAACAAGGCTCTGGCGCGCATCGAGAATGTGGGCGAGTTGATGGTGCGCCTGCTGGCAGACGAAGAGAACCTGGCTCGGATGCTGGAGCAGGGCGGCGCGGGCGATGATGCCCTGGAAGCCATCCGCTACGCGGTGGACGACCTGGTCATCCGGCGTCCGGAGGTAGAAGCGCCAAAGGCGGCCCCGGCTGCGCCCGAACCGGTCGTCGAGGCTGTGCCCGCGCCTGCGCCGGAAGTCGCGCCCAAGCTGCCGCAGGAGTTGATGGCTGCGCCCGACATGACCGGCTTTGTCGGCGAGGAAGAAGTGCCGCCGGCGTTCGTCGAGCCGGAGCCGGTGCCCGGCGCGCCGCTTTCGCCGGAGGCTGAGGAACGCCGCAAGGAAGCAGCCCGTCGCAAACCGTCCAAAGAGCTGGGAGAGCCGGTGTTCGAGGAAGACGAATTCGAGGTTGGGCGGCGTCAGAAGAAGGGCAAGCGCAAACCGCGCGAGCTGATCTTCGACGAGGAGCGCGGGCGCGTGGTGGCCCGCAAACACCGCAAAGGTGGCCGTCGCCGCGAGGAATGGGAAGATTTCCTCGAATGAGCTGCTTCCTGCCGCGAACACAGCCGGTCAGCGGTGAGTGAGGGCGCGGTGAGATGGGTAAGTCCCCCAAACGCCAGCGGCGCGTGCCACAGCGCACCTGCGTGGTCTGCCGGACGACGGCGGATAAGCGCACCCTGACCCGGCTGGTGCGCACGCCCGACGATGGTGTGCACGTGGACCCCACCGGCAAACGCAACGGGCGCGGCGCTTACCTGTGCGACGATCCCACCTGCTGGGAACGCGCGCTGACCAGCGATGTGCTGGACAGGGCTTTGCGCACCACGTTGACAGAAGTCGATCGCGAACGGTTGCGGGCTGCCCGCAGTATCTACCAGAAATCTGGTCAGACGTAGCTGCAGGCGTGGCGCATTCGGCTTGCGCGGATACTCACAATTGGAAAGGAGGTTAGCGGTGGGGTTGCTGTCCCCTCAGCGCCCAGGCCGCTATGTCTATGCCGCACGAAAAGCAAATCCTGCAAGTCCCTGAATTCCTGACGGTACGCGAACTCGCCGACCTGATGGGAGCCAGCCCGATCGAGGTGATGAAGGAACTTATCTCGAACGGGATCATGGCGTCTATCAACCAGCAGATTGACTACGACACGGCGGCGATCGTGGCCGACAGCATGGGCTATGAAGTTCAGCCGCTCAAACCCGCCGAGCCGGAAGTCGCGCCGGAGCGCGCCGTCACGCAGACGTGGCGTCGGCTGTATGCCAGCGAAGACCCGCGCTCGCTCAAGCCCCGCCCGCCGGTGGTGGCTGTGCTGGGCCATGTAGATCACGGCAAGACCTCGCTGCTCGATGTCATCCGTAAGACCAACGTGGCGGCGGGAGAGGCTGGCGGCATCACGCAGCACATCGGCGCGTACCAGGTGACGCACAATGGCCGTAAGATCACTTTCCTGGACACCCCTGGCCACGAAGCGTTCACGGCCATGCGTTCACGTGGAGCGCAGGGCGCAGACATCGCTGTGCTGGTAGTTGCCGCCGACGATGGGGTGATGCCGACTACTCGCGAGGCCCTGGCGCATGTGCGGGCGGCCAACGTGCCAGTCGTGGTGGCGCTGAACAAGATTGACAAACCCAATGCCAACCCCGAATTCGTCAAACGGCAACTGGCCGAAGAACTCGACCTGCGTTCTGACGAATGGGGCGGTGACACGCTGATCGTGCCGGTGAGCGCGCGCACGCAGCAGGGCATCGAAGACCTGCTGGAAGCGATTCTGCTGGTGGCCGACGAGCATGAGATCGTCGCCAATCCCAACGCCAAAGCTGCGGGGATGGTGCTCGAAGGGCGTATGGAAAGCGGGCGCGGTGCGCTGGCCACTCTGCTGGTGCAGAACGGCACGCTGCGCACCGGTGATGTGGTGGTGGCCGGCCTGTCGCACGGGCGCATCAAGCGCATGTTCGACGAAAACGGCAAAGTGGTCGCCGAGGCGGAACCTTCGCGACCGGTCTCGGTGATGGGACTGGACGCGCCGCCTCATGCGGGCGATATGTTCGAGGTGGTGGCGGATGTCAAAGAGGCGCGCGCGATTGTCGCGGAGCGCAAGCAGGCCGCCGAAGAGGCGACGCAGGTCAAGCGCACCGCCCCGACTCTGGAAGAGATTTTCAGCCGCTTCCAGGCGGGCGAGACCAAAGAATTATTGCTGATCATCAAGGTAGATGTGGATGGATCACTGGAGCCAGTCGTCAAGTCTGTGGAAAACCTGGCGGTTGGCGATCTGAAGGTGCGCGTACTCCATGCCGACGTGGGCGAGATCACTGAGAATGATGTGAACCTGGCCGCCGCGTCGGACGCGATCATCATCGGCTTCAACGTACACCCCGACGCCGCCGCCGAACGGCTGGCCGAATCGCTGGGCGTGGACATTCGCACCTATGACGTGATCTATCAGTTGATCGAGAGCGTCGAACTGGCGTTGCGCGGTCTGCTGGAACCCGAATTCGCCGAGAAGGTGCTTGGCGTGGCCGAGGTGCGGCGCGTGATCCGCGTGCCGAAAGTGGGCAACATCGCCGGATCGTACATCCTGGAAGGAGTGGCACGGCGCAATGCCAAGGCTCGCGTGGTGCGCCAGGGACAGGTGTTGGCTTCCGATGTGGCCGTGTCCAGCCTGAAGCGCTTCGATGAAGACGTGCGCGAAGTGCGCACCGGCTTCGAATGCGGCATCGGCCTGGATGGTTTTCACGACTTCGAAGAGGGCGATCGCATCGAGTTCTACATCCGCGAGCGGGTCAACTGACCCGGCGGATCAAGCCGATTACCAGACGGGCCAGGAGGGCGCGCGATCTTCTGGCCCGTTACTTTGTACAACGGGACAGATGCCATGCATGTCTTCATCGGCGGCGTAGCGGGGAGCACTGGCCGATTGCTGGCCGAGGGCCTGTTGGCCCGCGGCGTGTCGGTGACCGGCCTGGACGACCGCCCCTGCTACCCGGCGGTGCCAGGGCTGCAGTTCGTCCGCGCTGAGTATACGCAGCCGGAGTGGTGCAGCTATTTGGCTGGTGTGGATGCGGCGGTGCTGCTGACGCCGCTGCGCTGGCCGTCTCCGCGCCGCGAGCGGGCGCGCGACGCCCATCTGGTGGCCGACGCGCAGGCATTTGTGAACATGGTGACTGCGGCGGGCGTGCCGCGCCTGGTGGTGGCGAATAACCTGGCGCTCTATGGGCTGGTGCCAGCGGAAGTGGCACTGCTGGATGAGAGCGGCGCAGTGCGCGGTCATCAGGCCAGTGAGTATGGGCGTGCGCGGGCGCGCCTATCGGACTGGCTCGAACTGCAGGTGCGCCCGCAGTACAATGGTGTGCTGACGCATCTGCGCTGCGCCTGGTTGGTCGGCGGGCGGCATACGGAACTGGTACGGCATTTTCGGCGCTTGCCTGTGCTGGTCTGCGGTGAGGAAGAACGCGCGCTAACGCTGGTACACGAGGACGACGCGCTGTCAGCCATCGTGTGGGCGCTGGAGCGCGACTTGGCGGGCGTATATCATGTGGCGGGGGGCAGCGTTCCCTTTGGCGAACTGGCGGCGCTGGTTGGGCGAGTGCGTACCTGCGTACCTATGATCTGGTTGATGAGCCGGGCCTGGCTGGCCTGGCGCTGGCGCGGCTGGCCGACACCACCGCTATGGGCGCGGGCTTTGGTGTGCGGGCCGTTGCTGGCGACAGAACGCCTGCAGGCAACGGGCTGGTCACCGCGACACAGTCCCCGCGCAGCGCTGGCGGCGGCTCTGGAAGCGGTTGCGGCGACGCGCTAGGCATCTGTGGTACGACACGGGGAGCGGTTGACGGCAAAATGCGTATGACGAGGGTATAGTTCCATGACGATCAAACAGGAACGGGCAGCGCAGCTGATTCAGGAGATTCTCAGCACGCTGCTGATGTTCGAGGTGACCGATCCCGCGCTGCAGGACGTGACCATCACCGAGGTGAAGGTAGATCGCGAGATCGAGTATGCCGATGTGTATGTGCATTCGCTGGCCGAACGCGATGAAGTGATGGCCGGGCTGCGACGGGCGAGCGGTTACCTGCGCCGCGAGCTGGCAGCGCGCACGCGCTTCCGCAAGACGCCGGTCTTACAGTTTCACTGGGACGTGGCGATTGATCGCGGCGAGCGCATAGACGAAATCCTCAGCACCCTGGATATCCCGCCGGAACCGCCGGCAGAAACGCCTGAGGAGCAGACCGTAGATGACGATGGAGTGGGATAAAGCGGCGGAGTTGCTGGCAAGGGCGCGCCGCGTGCTGGTGCTGACGCATGTCAGCCCAGACGGCGACGCCATTGGCTCCATGCTGGGCCTGGCGCACGCGCTGCGGGCTATGGGCAAAGAGGTGAGCATGGCGGTAGATGAAGGCGTGCCGCCCGAACTGGCCTTCTTGCCCGGTAGCGAGACTGTGTACGCTGCGCTCAATGGTGTGCAGGCCGATCTGGTGATCGCCGTGGACTGCGGCGATGAGTCGCGCATGGGGCAGGTGGGGCAGGTGGCGCGCTGTAGCGGCGCTCCGCTGATCAACCTGGATCATCACCCGACGAACACGCTGTTCGGCGACGCCAACCTGGTTGATGCCCGCACGGTGGCCTCGGCGGAAGGGGTGTTGGACTGGCTCGACCGGCTGGGCGTGCCGCTGAATCGCGCTACCGCCTATTGTCTGCTCACCGGTCTGGTCACCGACACGCTGTGCTTCCGTACCGACAATGTCACCAGTGAGACGCTGGGCAAAGCGCAGCGCCTGATGGCGGCGGGCGCGCCGCTGGCGGAGATCGTGCAGCGCACGGTCAACCGCAAATCCTACGCCGGGCTGCGGCTGTGGGCGCTGGTGATGCCCACGGTGCGCCTGGAAGATCATGTCATCTGGGCGACGATCACGCGCGAGATGTTCGTCCAGGCCGGATACTCTGGCTCCGACGACGCTGGGCTGGTGGGCATGCTGGTACAGGCGGAGGAAGCCTACATCTCCGTCGTCTTCCGCGAGACGGCGGAGGGCACCGTGGAGATCGGCATCCGCGCGGTGCCGGGCTTCGACACGTCGGGCGTGGCGGTAGCTCTGGGTGGCGGCGGGCATCGCCTGGCCTCCGGCGCGACCGTGCGCGAACCGCTGGAGACGCTGGTGCCGCGCGTGGTGGCCATGCTCAAAGAAGTGGTGCGCGCCGGGCAGCCGCTGGTGGGCGAGGAGCAGCGGTGAGGAGCGAGGTCAGCGCCTTCGGGCTGCTGAATGTGTACAAACCTGCCGGGCCGAGCAGTCACGACCTGGTGGCGTGGGTACGGCGCGGCACGGGCGTGAAGAAAGTGGGGCATGGTGGCACGCTCGATCCCGCGGCGACGGGCGTGTTGGTGCTATGCCTGGGACCGGCTACACGCCTGAGCGAGTATCTGTTGGGGTCGCCCAAAACCTATGTGGCGCAGGTGTACTTCGGTGTCGAGACCAACACGTATGACACCGAAGGCGAGATCGTGGGGCGCGATCCGCGCCTGATCAGCCGCGAACAGGTAGAAGCGGCGCTGACGGGGTTTCGCGGGCAGATCGCGCAGGTGCCGCCGCTCTACAGCGCCATCAAACGGGGTGGGCGCAAGCTCTACGAGCTGGCCCGCGTCGGGCAGACGGTCGAGCTTGCGCCGCGCCCGGTGACCATTTACCGGCTGGAGTTACTGGCGTGGAAGCCGCCCGTTGCCACGCTGGAGGTGGTTTGTTCGGCGGGGACGTACATTCGCAGCCTGGCGCACGACCTGGGGCAGACGGTGGGCGTGGGAGCGCACCTGGCCGCGCTGGAACGCATAGCCAGCGGGCATTTCCGCGCAGAACAGGCCGTGCCCTGGGAGCAACTCGCCGCAGCCATGACAGATGGCACGTGGCGGGCACATCTCCTGCCGCCCGATCTGGCGCTGGCTCATCATCCGGCGGTGCACCTAGACGCGGCAGGGCTGGATGAGGTGCGTCACGGGCGCAGGGTGCCGGTCGCGGCGGACATGATAGCGGCGTCACTGGCGCGGGCCTACGATCCGGAGGGACGTTTCGTGGCGGTGCTGCGACGGCGCGGGGATTGGTGGCTGCCGGTGAAGGTCTTTGCCGGCTGATGCATGGCGATCGCCGCGAAAACGCGGAGAATGGTGCGAGTGCTGCCCTTTGCCCGCGGCGCGGGCTGAGAGACTGTTTGAGAAGCCTCCTCAACCCCCGGCCCCTTCGCCCCTCAGAGGGAGAAGGGGAGACAGGCCAGGTTTTCCCCCTCAGCCCCATTGAGGGAAAGGGGTGGCGCACAGCGCCGGGGTGAGGGGTTATCAAGTGGCCTCTTCGGGTGCAGCGAAGTCGCTGACAACCTTTGCAGGCACCCTCGCAGCGGCTCATTCTGGACATATCGCCGCGACCGTGTAAAATCGTGCCCCAGTGTAGCGCAAAAAGTGAATTGTGTCTGGCGAGCGGCGCGCGCAGCCGATGTTATTCCAAAACACAATGGCTGCTGTGACGACCTGCTTTCCCTTGTTTGTGAGGAGATTTTCGTATGCCGTATGCGTGGCGGCTCTTCCGATCCTTGTTACCTGTCGTCGCCCTGGCGACTGCTCTATTTCCCCTGGCAACGCCCGTTTCACTGGCCCAAGACGAAGCGCCCCAGCCGGTGACCATTCAGGGCACGCCCGAACTCGAAGAACTGGTCACAGCCATTCGTGACGCCTATGTGACGGTCAACGAGGATGCCCAGGTCACGATTGACCCCGGCGCGGGCCTGCGCACGGCTTTTCAGGGGCTGTGCCAGGGTCAGGTTGACATTGTCATGTCTACTGAGCCAATCAGCGATGCCCAGATTCGGGCGTGCACCGAGCAAGGACAGACCTTTGTCGAAACGGTGCTGGCGTACGAGGCCATCGCTTTGCTGACCCCGCCCGCCGCGGAACTGACTTGCCTGTCTCAACAGTCGCTCTTTGACGCCTGGCAACTTGGCGCGAAGACCGACCTGAGTTGGTCAGAGGTTGGCTCTGAAGCACTGAATGCGCCCGTGACGTTCTACGGGCCGGACGATCTGTCGCTGGCCTATCTGCTGTTCAAGAAACTGGTGCCCGCTGGTGCCCTGCGTGACGACATCGTCACGGCTACCGATCCGGCGGAGCTTGTGGCCAAAGTGCAGGAAGAGGATTCCAGCGCTTTCGCTTTTCTGTCGCTGGCCGATCTGTCTCAGGCCGACCCCGAAGGAGTGCTGACTCCCTTGCAGGTACAGGACATCACCGGCGCGTGCGTCAGCCCCTCGTTGGAGACTCTGGAAGACCGCACCTATCCCCTAGCGCGCACCGACTATCTCTACGTCAACGCGGCCAGCGCCGAGCGCCCCGAAGTGAAGGCGTTCCTCGAGTTCGCGTTGACCGGCGAGGGCGGCGTCAAGACGCATGGTCCGGCGCTGGGCTATGTGCTCGCCTCTGACGATACCTACGAAACTGGCGTTGCCAATGTCAGCGAGGTCAAGGCGGGCCGCACCTTCTCGCGCCCGATCAGTCCGGTGCAGGTTGCGTCTACCGCGGAAGGCACAGTCAAACTGGTGGGTTCGTCTCTGCTCTACGATCTCACCCGCCTGATCAACCGCGAGTTCACCAACCTGTTCGCCAACGCTAAACTGGAGACGACTTACAACGGCAATACAGCAGGTTGGCGAGCCTTCTGCGCGGGCGAAGCCGATGTGCTGGTTGCCACGCGCCCGCCCACCGATGACGAACTGGCGCAGTGCGAGGCCAACGGCGTCACGCCCTTCACGCTCGACCTGGGCTATCAGGCGTTGCTGATCGCCGTGCCCGCCGGGGCTGACTGGGTAGAATGCCTGGATAGCGCGACGGCGGCCTCCCTGCTGCGGGCAGGGAGCGAAGAGACCCCCGCCGCTGCCACCTGGCGCGATGTCAACCCGGACTGGCCCGACCGCGACCTGTTGCTCGTCGCGCCGCCCCGTCAGACGGGCGAGACCGACTTCCTGGTCTCCCGTCTGATCGGCGAACTGTCGTTCCCTGTGCGCACCGACATGGTCGAGGACGACGACCCGCTCTACCGCGCCCAGGGTGTGGCCAACACCGACAACGGCCTGACCTACCTGTGGTGGACGGACTTCCAGAGCAGCACGGCGGACGTCAAACTGCTGAGCGCCGATGCCGGGCAGGGCTGCGTCGCCCCCTCCGTAGAGACCTTCGCCGATGGGAGCTACCCCTTGGCCTTCCCGGTGCGCTACTATGTGAACCAGGCTGCCTTCGACAACGCGCTGCTGCGCGCCTATCTGTGGCACTTCTTCGACGAGACCAGCCTCGAAACGCTGGCCGATTATCCCTTTGCAGGCTTTGACTTCAAGGCCTACGGTAGCGACCTGCGCAGCCAGGTGTACGACTTGCTGGCGGCCTACGAGGAAGGGGCAGCAGCCACTGCCCCCGAAGCCACAGCGACCGCAACCCCCGAAGCGGAGCAGGCGGCTACCGAAACGCCCACGCCCGCCGCTGAAAACCAGGATGCATCAGGCAATTAGCACCCGCTAAGGCGCTCTGCCCTCATCCCCCGCCCTTTTCTCGCACCCAGGTGCGGAAAAAGGGGTTGGGGGATGAGGAAGCGGAAGCCCTCCTGCCCTTATCCGCGCATCGGGCGCACTTCCACGGCCAGCAATCCGTCGAGCGCGCCATCTGTCAGTGTGGCCAGGTCAGCGCTGAAGGCGTACGTCCAGCCGACGCGCAGGGGAATCCGCCAGTGCAGCCCGGCGAACGCCGCCCCGCCCACATCTTGCCGCGCCAGGGCGCTCAGCGCGGGCCACAGCACGGGCTGCTCGATCTCGCGTACGTCCCCATAGTCGGGGCAGATCAGGCGATAGCGTTCGCTTTGTTGCGCATCTTCCGGCTGGAGCTGCACGTCAATGCCCAGGGATGGCCCGTCGAAGAAAGTTGTCCCCTGCGCAATGAAGGACAACAACTGCCCGCCCACTACCCGCGCGTCGCACGGCGGACTCAAAATGCCGGGCGAGAAGGAGCCGCTCCCGCTCACCAGGCCAGAGCCTTCCACCACCAGGTCGAGCGCGCCATTGTAGCGCAGTTCTCCGGCCAGGCGACTGCCAGTGATAACCACATCAACCCGCAGATACCAGCGCCCCTCAATGGGCGAGATGTCGTAGGCGGGCGTGGGCGGAGGCGTCGGCGAGGGTGGAGGGCCGGGCGTCACCACGCGCGTGATTATGGGCGGCAGGGTTGGCGGGGGTGGAGTGGCCGTAGGGGTCGGCGCGTTACCCTTGCAGGCGCTCAGCAGCAACCCCGCACCCAGAAGCCACACTGTGACACGCTGCAACTGTGCTCCGCGCATCCTCGCGCTCCTGTCGTTTGACCAGCCAGACCACAGCGTCATTATACTCTGACCTGTGTTACAATACCGCCGCGCGATGCCAGCATAGCACACGAGGTACGGCATGGACGACGAATTCGAAGACCTGTTGGCTCAAATCCCGCCGCAGGAGGAACTGCCGCCGGGTCACAAGAGCGGCTTTGTCGCTGTGATCGGGCGGCCCAACGTGGGCAAGTCCACCCTGATGAACGCGATCCTGGGCGAGAAGATCGCCATCGTCAGCCCCAAACCGCAGACGACGCGCCTGCGTCAACTGGGCATCCTCACCGAGCCGGACAGGCAGATCATCTTTGTGGATACGCCGGGCATCCACGATCCGCGCACGGCTCTGGGCAAGTTCATGGTCGAGGTCGCCGTCGAAGCGCTGCGCGACGCGGATGTGATCCTCTTTGTGGTAGATGCCAGCGCTCCGCCCACCGCCGAGGATCGCCGCATCGCCGACTTGATCCACCAGGCTGAGCAGATGACGCCGGTGTTGCTGGTGATCAACAAGATCGATCTGGCCGGGCCGGGCAGCGCCCGCGAAGCCCGCATCGCCGAACTGCGCGAACTGGTGCCCGATGCAGACTGGATCGCCACGGTTGCCACGCAGGGCGTCGGCCTGCCGGAGCTGTTACAGCGGCTGGTAGACCTGTTGCCGGTTGGCCCGCGCTATTATCCCGAAGATCAGCTTTCCGACGTGGCCGTGCGCGACATCGTCGCCGAGATCATCCGCGAGAAGGCTTTGCTCAACCTGGACGAAGAAGTGCCGCACGGCGTTGCCACGCAGGTAGAAGAGTTCAAGCGGCGCAGCGAGGACATGACCTATATCAGCGCCACCATCTACGTCGAACGCGAATCGCACAAAGGGATTCTCATCGGCAAAGGCGGGCGGATGCTCAAGACGATCAGTCAGCAGGCGCGCGAGGAAATCGAACGCTTCATCGGCACGCGCGTCTACCTGGAGCTGTGGGTCAAGGTGCTGAAAAACTGGCGGCGCGACGAACATGCCCTGCGTCGCCTGGGCTACCGCCTGCCGCGCTCCAAATAAGCGGCCTCCACAAGAAAAGACCCCGTCAAAGCAATGACGGGGTCTTACGGTCTTTCATGCGCCTTCAACGGGGGCGCGGCCCCGCCGCCAGGATCGCCCGCCCTTGCTGAACGTCGCGGCGAATCTGGGCGATCAGTTCCTCCACGCCATTGAATTTCATCTCCGGACGCAGAAACGCCACCAGGTCGAAGATCAGGTGCGCGCCGTAGATGTCGCGGTCGAAGTCGAGCAGATGCGCCTCCACAGTGACCGTCCTGCCGCTGAAGGTAGGTCGGTTGCCGATGTTGGCGACCGCCATGAAGGTCTCGCCGTTCAGGTGCGCCCAGCCCGCGTATACCCCCTTGCGCGGCAGAAACTGCTCTTCCCAGACATCCATATTGGCCGTAGGAAAGCCTATGGTGCGTCCGCGTCCGTCGCCATGCACCACTTCCCCCTCTAACCGATAGGGGCGGCCCAGGCGATAGGTTGCCTTCGCCACGTCTCCTTCGGCCAGCGCCGCGCGGATGGTGCTGCTGCTAATTACGGCTCCGCTCTCATCGTTGGTCACCAGTTCTACCACCTCCACAGCGAATCCCTTGCGTGTCCCTTCGGCCTGCAAGAAAGCCACGTTGCCCTCGCGCCGGTAACCGAGCGCGAAGTCGGCCCCCACCCACAACTCGCGCAGGCGCAGATGAGTCAGGAGGCGGGCTACAAAATCCGCCGCCCGCATCTGCCGCACCTCATCGTTGAAGGGGTGGGTCACGATCAATTCCACGCCCAGCGCCCCCAATAAGGCGGCGCGCTGCTCTGGCGAGGTCAGGTAATAGCGTCCGCTTGCCCGTCCCAACACTACGTCGGGATGCGGGAAGAAAGTCAGCACCGCGGGGACACATCCGCTGGCGCTGGCTTTGTCCACCAGGCGCTCCAGCAGATACTGATGTCCGCGATGCACGCCGTCGAACATGCCGACGGCGAGGATGGTTGGCCCGTCAGGTCGGGCATCTTCCAGACGATAGACGTGTTGCATATACAATCCTGCGCCAACTGGCGCTGTGTCTGCACTCCGCATTCAAACTTAGCAGAAACTAGCTGCGCGGCCCACTCTCCGGCCTGCGGGAGGTGAACCGCAAAACCTGAAAGTGTGCCGATGGATTGGGTCGCGATGCATGGCGATCGCGTGTGGCGATCTCTGCCTGGGCCTGGCAGCAAGCGGCAGACAGGTTGCCGTGCCCGTTGCCTACTATCATACTAGGTCGCACAGAATAGCACAGGGGCTTTTCGCCAGGGTGATTGCATCAAACACGCGCGCCGCTTCCCCTAGCTTATCACTGCCCCTGGTTCTGCTGTGCTCTCGTCGTCTTTGCGATCTGCTTCCTGCGCCGGAGCGGGGAGACCGGGATATGGGCGAATCAACACAGACAACGGTCCAGCGCCAGGCAGCGCGCTTGTGGTGGGGGCTGGTGCGGCTGGGGTTTCGTCTGTTGTACAACGAACTGGCGTGGACATACGACGCTGTGAGCGAAATCGTCAGCCTGGGGCAGTGGGGGGACTGGCAGCGTGTGGCGCTCCGTCACCTGGACGCGCCTGCCGGCGCGCCGGTGCTGGAACTGGCGCATGGTACGGGACGGCTGGCGTGCGCGTTGCGCGGGCGCGGTTACCGGCTGGTGGCGCTGGATCGCAGCCCGGCCATGGGGCGCATCGCCCGTCGTCGCCTGTTGCGCTGGGGCTGGCGTCCAGCGCTGGTGCGGGCCACAGCGCAGGCGCTACCGTTTGGCGCGGGGTGTTTTGCGGCGGTGATCAGCACCTTCCCCACCGAATTCATCGCCGATCCGGTCACCCTGGCGGAGATTCGGCGCGTGTTGATGCCGGGAGGACGGTTGGTGATGGTGCTGGGCGCGACGCTCACCGGACGCAATGCCGCCGCCCGTTCGCTGGAACTGGCCTACCGGGTCACCGGTCAGCGCGGCCCCGGGGCGGCTGTGCTGGAAGCGCATCTGAAAGAGGCGGGGTTTGCCCCCCGCCTGCTCACCGAGCCGCTGCCGCGCAGCGTGGTATGGGTGTGCGTGGCCGACAAACGCTGAGGGGCGCTCAGTCCGCCGGTTCGCCCAAGGCGGCCTCGGTGACGCGCGCCTCGGCCAGGGGTCTCTGAGCGCGCTCGGCGGCCAACACGCGCTCCAACGCGGCAATGCCCACTTCGAGCATGGACTGGTCAGGCTCGCGCGTGGTCAGGTTCTGCAGAGCCAGGTTGGGGCGGATTATCCAGCGAATGAGGCGGTTGTCCTGATGTTTGGCCGTGAAACGAATCGTCTCGTAGGCGATGCCAGCGATGGGCAGGATCAGCGCCACGCGCGAGAGCAACAACAGGGGGACACTATCCGGACGACCGGTGACGATGTGGATCAGTACCGAGAGAACCACCAGAGTCAGCAGGAAGGCTGTGCCGCAGCGCGGGTGCTGGATGGGGTAGCGGGCCACGACCTGCGGGGTCAGTTCTGCGCCCGCTTCGTAGGCGTTGATCGTCTTATGTTCAGCGCCATGATAGCCGAACAGGCGCTTGACATCCTGCATGAAGCCAATGGCCCAGATATAGCCGATGAGCAGGCTCAGCTTGATCACGCCCTCAATCAGGTCGGCGACGAGCTTGCTATCCAGGCCAGTGAGCGACTTCACCGCCGCTGAGGCAGCCGCTGGTAACACGAAGAACAGGCCGATGCCCAGCGCCAGCGAGACGACCACCAACCCCATGCCGGCCACGCCCTGCAGAGAGAAGTCAATATCCTCTTCTTCTTCCAGGGCCACGTCTGCCGACCACATCAGCGCGCTGGTGCCCAGCACCAGCGCATCCCACAGCAGCACCAGCCCGCGCACGAAGGGCAACCGCGCCAGCCGTCCCCGGTAGAGCGCGGCGTTAAGCGGCACTTCTTTGATGACGATGTTCTGTTTGGGATGGCGCACGGCGATGGCCGCCAGGTAGCGCCCGCGCATCATCACGCCTTCGATCACGGCCTGCCCGCCATACCAGTAAGCAGGTTGGGCCTGGGACGGCGCGGCGGCTTCTTGCTGGGCCTGCGCCAGGGCCAGAGCGCCCGCGCGTAACCCACGCAGCAATCGCCGGAGTTGGCGGCGGCGGAGCACAGGAAATGACCGAATTGTTGCTGGCATGGTGACGCTCTCCCACTGGGGTTTGCACGAATTCGCTGTGCAAATTGTCGCTCGCAGGGCAGGTCTTGGCAAGGCGGACTCAGACTCAAGGCGGGCACGTTTGGCTTTGGGGCAGAAGTCACCGTGGAGAATACAGGGGCGGGGGGACGAGGTCTTCAAGCGGTCTCTGATTGCTAGCGCTAACAGACAGGATGTCATACGAAATCCTGGCATGAACCCTGTGCCAGGCGCTGAAACGACTTCCTCGGGGTAGTCGGTCGGCGTCATAGGAGCATTACAGATTTCTCATAGACCGCTTGACTTGACGGCCCAGAGTGTCATATACTGCAATTATGTTTGCGCTAACAGGATTTGCAGCCCGGCATGATGATGTCGTAGTGACTGCAGAAGTCGTGAGTATTGACTGAATTGACAACTGACACTAGCAATCATAAGCTAAGCGTATGTGATAGTTTCGGAATATATTGAGAGGTGGCAACGGCCCTCTTTCCTAGAGTGGTTCCAGGCCATAGCCTCACTTCACCACAGTCCTTTGAAAATGTCATCTTCAAGGAGGTTTTCGGGTGCGTGAAGAGTCTGTTCCCTATGCCCTACGGATGATCAATATTGAAAAGTATTTCGGCCCGGTGCACGCCCTGTCCAACATCAACCTGGAAGTCGGACGCAATGAGATTGTAGGGTTGATCGGCGACAACGGCGCGGGCAAGTCCACCCTGGTCAAGATTCTCACCGGTGTGTATCGCCCTACCAGCGGCGACCTCTATATTGCCGGGCGCAAGGTGGACTGGAGGACGTATAACGTGCAGCGGGCGCACGAATACGGCATCGAGACGGTATATCAGGACAAGTCGCTGGGCGAAAAGCAAGCGCTGTGGCGCAACTTCTTCATCGGGCGGCAGATCACCCGTCGCTTCGGTTTCATCAATGTCAAAGAAGAGAAGCGGATCGCGCAGGAAGTCATGCTGAGCACGATCGGCTTTCGTGGCAAGGGCATCACTGTAGATTCAACGGTGAGCAAGCTCTCCGGTGGCGAGCGGCAGGGGGTCGCCATCGGGCGGGCCATGTATTTCGAGGCGGAGTTGATTGTCCTGGACGAGCCGACAGTGGCTCTGTCGCTGAAGGAAGTGCGCAAAGTGATCAACTTCGTGCACCGGATCAAAGAGGGGGGCAAGGCGTGTATCTATATCTCTCATGCTATCCAGGATGTGTATGAAGTCGCCGACCGTTTTGTGGTGCTGGATCGCGGGGAAATAGTGGGCGACCTGCGCAAAGAAAACGTGTCTTTGAAAGACGTGGATGAGTTCTTGCTCTCATATGCACACGGTTTGAAAGACAGACGCGAATGATGAAGAAACTACGCTCCTTTATCCGCTTCCTGGGCAAGATCGAAGGTCTGCCCGTAGCTGTAGTTTTCGTCCTGCTGATTGTCGTTTTCATCATCACCGCCCCCGATGTGTTCCTGAAGTGGCGCATTTACATGTCGTTCCTGCAGACGGTCGCGCCGCCGCTTATCCTGGGCCTGGGACTGACGTTTGTCATCACGGCGGGCGAAATCGATCTGAGTTTTCCAGCAGTGGTGGCCTTCTCTGGTTATGTCTTCACCTGGGCTTTCCGGACGTTCAGCGAAGGCATTGACGGCTCACTGGCGGCTCTGCTGGCGCTGGGCCTGGCTTTGCTGGCCGGTGGAATGGTTGGCTATATCAACGGGATTCTGGTTGCCAGGGTGGGGGTACCCTCCATCATGGCAACGTTAGCCGCGCAGTTCTTCTGGTATGGCGTTACCGTCCTGCTGGCCGGCGGGTTGCAGGCTGCGCTGAAAACCATCGAAGAAAATGCCGTGCACCAGATTCTGACGGGGCGCATTTACGGCATCATCCCCAATCCGGAGCGTGGCCGAATCGGCATTCCCACTCAGGCGCTATGGGCGCTGGCTCTTGCTGTTTTCCTGTGGTTCATCCTGAACCGGCATAAATTCGGCGAAGCGGTCATGTTCATCGGCGACAACCCCAATGTGGCGCGGGTGATGGGCATCAATGTGGAGGCGACGCGCATACAGCTTTTCACCATGATGGGCGTCATCGCCGCCTTCGCCGGGGTCATCCTCACGATGGAGATGCGCGTCTTCTATCCGACGCAGGGGCAGGGGATGCTGTTGCCAGTGATGGCCGCCGTCTTCATCGGCGGCACCTCCATTGCTGGCGGCGTCGGGTCTATCGTGGGCACGTTCTTTGGCTCGTACATCATCGGCTCGCTGGAAGCTGGTGTGGTGGCCACTGGCATCAGTGGCTTTTGGGTGCAACTGGTGCAGGGGGTCGTCATGGGGGCCTCAGTAGTGCTCAATACCGTGCTGGGGCGAGGCGACTTGATGGTGCTCTCCGAGCGTTTGCGGCACTGGGGGGTACCGATGCGTTCCAGCGGCTTTACGCAAGAAGCGCTTCCGCCTGAACATGGCGACTGAGCGCATCGCAACGGAGTATGACCGCCAGGCGGCCTGAAAGGAGGCATGATATCGGAGTCGGCAGGATTTCTCTCTCATCACCTTTTGAACATATCGCTTGTCAAATAAAGGAGTAAGACATGAAGCGCCTGAGTGGTTTGATTGCTGTTTTGTTCATTGCGGCCCTGGCGGTGGGGTTGGTGCAGACTGCCCGTCCAGCAGAAGCCCAGGATAAGATTGTCGTCTACATGCAGATGGGCGGTCACCAGGGGGACGGTACGACGCTGGCCCGCACCAATGGTGCACGCGAGGCTGCCGCGCAGTTGGGGATCGAGCTGCACGAGCAGTACGCGGGCTGGGATCAGCAAACGATGATCAATCAGTTCAAGGAAGCGCTGGCCGCTGATCCTGACGGCATTGTCATCATGGGTCACCCCGGTGAAGATGCCTTTGCGCCCCTGGTAGAGGAGGCGATCAGCCGTGGCATTATCGTGACCAGCGGCAACAACTCATTGCCCAATCTGCAGGCCAAGTATCAGCCCTTTGGTTTTGGTTATGCGGGCGCGGACCTGTGGACGGGCGGTTACCTGACTGGCAAGGCCATGGTCGCGGCGGGCCTCAAGGCCGGCGACAAGGCGCTGGTCTATGACATCTGGCACGAGGAACTGCGCAGCCGCAGCCCGCAGGGCATCAAGGATGCGCTGGAAGAAGCAGGCGTGATCGTGGACGTGCTCGATGTCTCGCAGGAAGTTAACTCCGATGTGTCGCTGGCCACTCCTATCCTGACTGCTTATCTGGAAGCTCATCCCGACCTGCGCGCCATTGGCACGCAGCATGGCAACATCACCGCCGCGCTGGTGAACGTGCTGAAGGAAGCGGGCTATGCGCCGGGCGAGATCATCGTTGGTGGCATTGACCTGTCGCCCGCGACAGTGGCTGGCGTGCAGGAAGGGTATATCAGCGCCACCTTCGACCAGGTGCTCTACCTGCAGGGCTATATCCCCATCCTGCAAATCTGGCTGACCTACAACTACAAGATTCCGGGCCTGGTGGTTGACACAGGCGTCGGCGTGGTCACGCCAGACAACATCGGCGAGATCATCCCGCTGATCGAGCAGGGCATCCGCTAAGTCTCTCTCCCGCTGAACTGAAAAACGCCCTTGCCCCTGGCAGGGGCGTTTTTGATTTCTTCTGGCGGGCGTCAGGTCCCTAACAGTTTTCCCATCGAGCGGTATTCATAGCGCAGGGCGAACCCCGCCTGTTGCGCCGCATCTAGCAGGACGGGCTGCCAGCGCGGCGCATGCAGTTCGACCTGATGTTGCGATCCCTGGGGCGCGGCAATGTGCAGCAGCCGCGCGATCAGGTGCGGGGCCAGAGCCGCGTGGGCGGGGTCTAGCTCGATCTCCAGACGGTTAGTGCCACCGGCGCGCTTGCGGATCACGCTGCGCGCACAGGCCACGACCTGATCGCCAGTGTCCGTGTGGGCTACGAAAGCTTGCACCCGTACCCCTTCGGCGAGCAGGAACAGGGGCATTACCAGCCGGACAAGGGGCGGCTGACGGAAGCGTCCTTCTTCGACCGGTGTGTAACACTGCACTGTCTGAGGGGTGATGCGTTGCGCCAGCTCGTAGCGCGGACGCCATCGCCTGGGCGAGCACGGAGTGATCCGGTAACCGGCGGGAGCGGGCACAACGTCCGGCAGGGAGCCAGGGGTATAGCTGAACTCATAGCGGTCGTCGTAATGAATGAAGCCAAGCGATTCGTACAGGCGATAGGCGGGTTCGTTGCCCGCCACCACATCCAGCACCACCGATGCCGCGCCCCGTTCGCGGGCAAAAGTCACCGATGCCTCCACCAGGCGGCGGGCGATGCCGCGCCGCCGGTAGGCGGGCAGCACGGCGACATTGCCGATCAGCCAGCGATCGGTGTTGCCCAGGCGGATGATGTTGGTCAGCCCTACTGGCTGGCCGTCTTCCTCCCAGATGAAGCCGCACAGCGCGTCGCGCAGGGGGGGGTGCAGCGCCTGCAACAGGCGTACAACCGGCCAGATACGCCGGATGCCGCGCAGGCTGTCTATCATGCCTTCGATTTCGTCCTGGCGGATGCTCCAGGCTTCGTTTTCCGGATACTGGAACGAGGCAGGCAGCAGGGTGATCAGCACGTCGAGATCGGCGGGAAGTCTAAAGAGACGTAAAGGCATGAAGTATTCCTTCCAACCGCAAATCAATCTATGCCTCACCATTATCTACCAGCGAAGGACAGAGCACAAAAGAAGCGAAGGGACGTGAACTCCGCCTGTATTCACGTCCCGTGTATCGTGAGGGAAGGGGCTAATCGAACTCGAACAGATCGCTGAGGAACGAGCGACGTTTGCGGGGCTTGTGGGTCTTGTCGCGCTTGTATTCCCACTCGTCGTCGCGGTCGCGACGCTCGTAGTCGCGATCATCGTCTCGTTCGGCCAGGGTGCGGTCAATGATCTTGTCGAGTTCGCCGCGATCCAACCACACGCCCCGGCACTGTGGGCAGTAGTCGATCTCGACCCCTTCACGGGTTGTTATCAACAGATTGGTGGTCTGGCAGACAGGGCATTTCATGGGTTACCTCCAGGTATGTGTGCTTACGAGACGTTCGATAGCTCTGGTGACGTTCGTTGGCGGCGGCGCAACAGCCACTTTTCTAGCTCGATGGCCATAAAGACCAGGCTGCCCAGCCCTACGCAAACGGCCAGTTCGAAGGCGGATAGGGGGGTGACCTTAAAGAACTCGTCCAGAGAAGGCACGTAAATGGCAGCCAGTTGCAGGGCAATCACAACGATCACCATGACAAGCAAGGTGGGGTTGCTCCGCAGACCGAGCGTGAACAAAGACGTTTCGGAAGACCGCGAGGCCAGCGCCTGCCCGATTTGCAGGAAGGCCAGCGAGGTGAAGATCATGGTCTGCCAGGTGCGCGAGTCGCCGTCGCCCGTATGATAGAAGATCACCCCCACGCCCAGGGCCAGCGCGCCAATCAGCACACCCACCCACAGCATGTGACGACGCAAGCCAGCGCTGAAGATACCTTCGTGTCGGCTACGGGGAGGGCGTTGCATAATGCGCCGGTCAGCGGGTTCCATGCCCATGCCCAGGCCCAGCAACCCGTCGGTGAGCAGGTTCAGCCATAGCAGCTGCAACGGCAATAGCGCCACCGCAATGCCGAAGAAGGGGGCGAAGAGCATGACGATCACCTTGCCCACATTGCCCGCGATCGAGAACTTGACGAAGCGCCGGATGTTGTCGTAGGTCGCGCGGCCTTCTTCGACGGCGGCAACGATGGTGGCGAAGTTGTCGTCTAGCAAGGCGATTTGCGCCGCTTCTTTAGAAACGTCCGTGCCCGCTATGCCCATCGCCACGCCGATATCGGCCTTTTTGAGCGCGGGGGCATCGTTCACGCCATCGCCGGTCATGGCCACAACGTGCCCCTGCTGTTGCAGCGCTTCGACGATGCGCAACTTGTGCTCTGGCGTGACGCGAGCGAACACCGATACGTCCTCGATCGCCGCCGCCAGTTCCGCTGGTGACATGCCATTGAGTTCCTGACCGGTCTTCACGTGCCCGTTGGTGGTAATGCCCAGATCGTAGGCGATGAAGCGCGCCGTGAGCGGGTGATCGCCAGTGATCATGATGGGGCGGATGCCCGCATCCCGGCAGGTGGCGATGGCCTGCCGCACTTCCGGTCGCGGCGGGTCAATCATGCCGACCAAACCGACGAAGATCAGATCGCGTTCCAGAGCATCAGCGGTGCCTGGCGGTAGGTCGTTCAAAGGGCGAACGGCCAGGCCCAGCACACGCATTCCCTTCAGCGCCAGGTCGTCGCTGGCGACCTGAATGCGCTGTCGCCAATGTGCGTCGAGCGGCACCGGCCCGTGCCCCTCCCAAACCTGGCTGGCGATCTCCAACAGGCCGTCTACTGCCCCTTTGGTGAAAGCGACGTACTCTGTGTTCGGGGCTTGCAGAGAGTGCAGGGCCGGTGCCCAGCCTGCGCCATGGTTGAGCAGGCGGTGCACTGTGCTCATGCGCTTGCGCTCGGAGTCGAAGGGTATTTCCGCCATGCGCGGGGCCAGCGCTTCGAGCGCCTTTTTGTCCAGACCGGCCTGGGCCGCAGCGACCAGCAGCGCCCCCTCGGTGGGGTCGCCAAGGGGGACAAAGCGCCCGTTTTGCGGATCGGCTGACAGAGAGGCATCGTTGCACAGCGCGCCCGCTGCCAGCACCAACCCCACAGAAGGCGGTTGTCCGGTCAGGAGGTCGCGCGAGCCGATGTCCAGGGTAGGCGTCGGGTGACGCCCTGTTCCGGCCAGTTCGAGGTAGTGCCCGGCCACGTCAATGACAGTCACAGTCATGCGGTTCTCGGTGAGCGTGCCGGTCTTGTCGGAGCAAATCACCGTGACCGAGCCGAGCGTTTCCACAGCGGGCAGCTTGCGGATGAGGGCGCGTCGTCGCAACATGCGTTGAGCGCCCAGGGCGAGCGTCACCGTGACGACTGCCGGCAGCCCTTCGGGGACAACCGCCACGGCTACGCTGACCGCCGTCAGGAACATTTCGCTGAGGGGTTCGCTGCGGGCTGCGCCAATGAGCAAGACCAGCCCCGCGATGATCGCCCCTGCCAGCGCCAGCGACTTGCCCACCTGATCGAGTTGGCATTGCAGGGGGGTGGCCTGCTCTTCGACCTCTTGAATCAGGTCGGCGATGCGGCCCAGTTCGGTGTTCATGCCGGTTGCCACCACGACCCCCCTGCCACGCCCATAGGCCACTTGCGTCCCCAGATAGGCCATGTTGGCGCGGTCTCCCAGCGTGAGGTTGGGACTGGGCAGCAGATCACTGTGTTTTTCGATCGGCTCTGACTCACCGGTGAGCGCCGCTTCCAGGATGCGCAGGTTGGCGCTTTCGATCAGACGCAGGTCAGCAGGCACCAGGTTTCCGGCTTCCAGCAAGACGATGTCGCCGGGCACGAGGGTTTGGGCGGGCACCTGTTGTTCCTGGCCGTCGCGCCGAACGCGCACTACAGGCGCAGAAAGCCTCTTGAGAGCGGCCATGGCCTGTTCGGCGCGATATTCCTGTACGAACCCCAGCAGAGCGAAGAGCACGACGATGGCGGAAATGGCTGCGGTCTCCAGAGGTTTGCCCAGCAACGCCGAGACGACCGCCGCGGCGATGAGGATGAGCACCATAGTGCTGGTAAACTGTTCCCACAGGATGCGCCAGGGGGATTTGCTGCCGCGATCCTGCAGTTCGTTGGGGCCATGTTGAGCCAGCCGCCGTGCGGCTTCGTCGTTGCTCAGGCCTTGATCGGGATCAACGGCCAGCCTGTGCAGCACGGCCTCGACAGACTGAGTGTGCCAGGGTTCTGGCTTTTGGGTGTGCGAGCCAATGGACATAGAGCGAGTATTCCCTGTTCGAGTTGCAGACCTGGTATTGTCGAACCGCCAAATGTGAAGCGATTTAGATCGTAGCAAAGCCTGAACGGGAGTGATGGCTCCCAATTTGTGGGGGCATCATGTTTCTAACACAGCCTAACGAATTTCTGATGCTCATAGAGGGGGCTTTCCCTTATACTCTATGGAGAGGCTATTGCGCTGCTGCCCAACCCAGCAAGGCCGATTCAGTGGCCATTTGATAACCTCTCACCCCCGGCGCTGTGCGCCACCTCTCTCCCTCAATGGGGCGAGAGGGAAAACCTGGCTCGTCTCCCCTTCGCCCCTCAGAGGGAGAAGGGGCCGGGGGTTGAGGGGGGCTCTCAGAATCCATGAGGGGGTAGACGACAATGACAATTGCCGTTCTTTCCGGCTTTGGGGTAGCGCTGACCGCACCCTGGCTGCAAGGCCGCCTGCCCCGACGGGCGGGTTGGTTGCTGATCCTGTTGCCGCTGGCGCTCACTGCCTGGTTCGCCGCCCAACTGCCGCGCGTCGCCGAGGGCACGACTCTGGCGGAGTCGGTTAGCTGGATTCCGTCGCTGGGGATAGACCTGGCCTTCTACCTGGACGGGCTGAGCCTCACCTTTGCCTTGCTGATCAGCGGGATCGGGGCGGTCGTGTTGCTCTATGCCAGCGCCTACCTGGCCGATGATCCCTTGCTGGGGCGTTTCTACCTGTATCTGCTGGTCTTCATGGCCTCCATGCTGGGCACGGTATTGGCCGACAACCTGATCACGCTGTTCGTCTTCTGGGAACTGACCAGCATCAGTTCGTATCTGCTGATCGGCTTCAAGCACAGCTATGGCACATCGCGGGCCGCTGCCTTGCAGGCCCTGTTGGTGACGGGCGGCGGCGGGCTGGCGATGCTGGCCGGTCTGGTATTGCTGGGGCAGGTAGCGGGGACGAGCAACCTCAGCAGCCTGGCAGCCAGCGGGGAGCGCGTGCGGGCCAGTGACCTGTATCCCGCCATCTTGGGGCTGGTGCTGGTGGGGGCGTTCGCCAAGTCAGCGCAGTTCCCCTTCCATTTCTGGCTGCCCAACGCCATGGAAGCCCCGACACCCGTCAGCGCCTACCTGCATTCGGCGACGATGGTCAAAGCGGGCGTGTATCTGCTGGCGCGGCTCAGCCCGGCCCTGGGCGGGACGGTGGAGTGGCAGGGTCTGGTGATCGGGGTAGGGGCCGCGACGATGGTGCTCGGCGCGTACCTGGCCTGGCAGCAGGTAGACCTCAAGCGCATCCTGGCCTATTCGACGATCAGCGCCCTGGGCATTCTGGTGCTCTTGTTGGGGGTAGGCGGGGCGCTGGCGACCAAGGCCGCGCTGACGGTGCTGGTGGCGCACTCGCTATACAAGGGCGCGCTGTTCCTGGTGGCCGGAGCGCTCGATCATGAGACGGGCACGCGCGACGTAACCCAACTGGGCGGGCTGCGGCGGGCCATGCCCATCACGGGCGCGGTGGCGCTGCTGGCGGGGGCGTCCATGGCCGGGTTGCCGCCGCTCTTCGGCTTCGTGGCGAAGGAAGTGTTCTACAAAGCGACCTACGAAGCGCCCGATCTGCCCGCTCTGCTGACGGCGCTGGCCGTGCTGAGCAGCGTGCTGACTGTGGTGGCCGCTGGCCTGGTGGCGCTCAAACCTTTCTTTGGGGTGCGGGCGCATACGCCGCGCCATCCGCACGAAGCGCCTTTGCGCATGTGGCTGGGGCCGTTATTTCTGGCCGGGCTGAGCGTCCTCTTGGGCGTGTGGCCCGCCCTGGTGGCGGAATACTCGGTCAAACCGGCGACGGAGGCCGTGTTGGCTGGCCCCGCCAAGGTCGAACTGGTCCTGTGGCCAGGGGTTAACCCTGTGCTGGCGCTCAGTCTGTTGACGCTGGCGCTGGGCGCGGGCGTCTATGTCTTTCGCCATGCGCTGTTGGCCTGGGCGCGTCGGCTGGACGTGGGAAAGCGCCTGGGGCCGGAACGCGGTTATGGGCGCGCGCTGGACGGTTTGCTGAGACTGGCCGACTGGCAGACAGACCTGTTGCAAAATGGCTACCTGCGCTTCTACCTGATCACCATTGTGGCGGTCACGGTGGTTCTGGTGGGCTACACCGCCCTGGCCGAGGCAGACCTCAGCGGGGCGCTGCGCGCGCCGGAGATGCGCGTCTACGAAGGGGCGATCGCGGTGGTGATTCTGGCGGCCACTTACGCGGTGACGCGGGCGCACTCGCGGCTGGCGGCGGTGGCGGCCCTGGGCACGGTCGGCTACAGCGTGGCGCTGCTCTACATTCTGTTTGGCGCGCCCGACCTGGCCATGACACAGTTCGCCGTCGAAACGCTGACGGTGTTCCTCTTCGTGCTGGTCATTTACCGCCTGCCGCGCTTTGCCACGCTCACTAGCCGGATGGAACGCTGGCGCGATGCGGTCATTGCCCTGAGCGCGGGGGCGCTGATGACCTTGCTGGTGCTGATCGTGACGGCGGACCCCTCGCGGGCACATGTGGCATCTTTCTTCGCCGAGAACAGCGTTACCCTGGCGAAAGGGCGCAACATCGTCAACGTCATCCTGGTGGACTTCCGCGGGCTGGACACCCTGGGCGAGATCACCGTGCTGGCCGTGGCGGCGGCGGGGGTCTTTGCCCTGCTGAAGTTGCGTCCGGCGCAGGCAAGAGCGCCTGAAGCGCGGGCAGAGCGGGCGCGCACCGCAGAACTCCAGGCGGTGCCGACCGCCGAAGCAGGCGCAGATCCGGGGTCGGGCGATTGAAGGAGGAGGACGGAATGGACTCTCTGGTACTGCGCACTGCGATTCGTTACCTGCTGCCGCTGCTGTTGCTTTTTTCGGTGTTCGCGCTGCTGCGCGGACACAACGAACCGGGCGGCGGCTTCGTGGGCGGGCTGGTGGCCTCTTCGGCCTTTGCGCTCTACACCCTGGCTTTCGACGTGCAACGCGCCCGTCAGCTGTTGCCAGTCACCCCGCGCCGCCTGATCGGGCTGGGGCTGCTGGTGGCCGTGTTCAGCGGCCTGATCAGCGTGCTGGCGGGCGATCCCTTCATGACCGCCCGCTGGGACAATCGTCCGTTGCCTGTAGTGGGCAAGCTGGGCACCCCGCTGCTGTTCGATGTCGGCGTCTACCTGACGGTCGTCGGCGTGGTGCTGACGATCATCTTCGCTTTGGCAGAGGAGGAATGAGATGGAAGTCGTGCTGGCAGTGATCATCGGCGCGCTTTACGCAGCGGGCCTATACATGATGATGCGGCGCAGCCTGGCCAAAGTAGTGATCGGTCTGTCGCTTTTGAGCTATGCGGCCAACCTGCTCATCTTCACGGTCAACGGCGTGATGCGCGGCAGGCCCCCTCTGGTGCCCGAAGGGGCGGTGCGCCCTGTCGAACCGTTCGCCGATCCCCTGCCTCAGGCATTGATCCTCACCGCCATCGTGATCGGCTTTGGGGTGCAGGCGTTCGCGCTGGTGCTCTTCAAGCGGGCCTATCAGGCGGCGGGCACGGACGATCTGGATCAGATTCGTTCCACGGAACTGCCGAAGAAATCCCGCAAAGCAGGGCAGGCGCAAGGTTAAGGGGGATGTCCATGACGCTATTGCTGCTTTTGCCATTGCTCATCCCTTTTCTGACGGCGGTGACCGCGCTGCTGGCCTGGCACAACCGACTGCTTCAGCGGCGGATCAATGTGGTTGGGGCGGCGCTACACCTGGCTGCGGCGCTGGGGCTGCTGGTGTGGGTGTCGCGCGAAGGCATTCAGGCCGTGCAGATCGGCAACTGGCCCGCGCCGTTCGGGATCACCCTGGTGGCCGATCTGTTCAGCGCGATCATGGTGGTCATGACCGGCCTGATGGGCCTGACAGTGGCGATCTATTCGCTGGGCAGCATTGACGCCCGCCGCGAATCGTTCGGCTATTATGCGCTGCTGCACACCCTGTTGATGGGCGTGAGCGGAGCTTTCCTGACCGGCGACATCTTTAACCTGTACGTGTGGTTCGAGGTGATGTTGATCACCTCCTTTGTGCTGATGGCGCTCGGCGGCAGCCAGGAACAACTGGAAGGCGCGCTCAAATACGTGACGATCAACCTGTTGTCATCGGCGCTGTTCCTGGCGTCGGTGGGCATTCTCTACAGCGTGACAGGCACGCTCAACATGGCCGATCTGGCGCGGCAGATACAGGCGGGCGATACCGTCGCGCCCGGCCTGGCGACCGTGCTGGGCATGATGTTCCTGGTGGCGTTCGGCATCAAGGCGGGCCTGTTTCCGCTGTTCTTCTGGCTGCCCGCGTCCTATCACACGCCGCCCATCGCCATCACTGCCCTGTTTTCGGGCTTGCTGACCAAGGTGGGGGTGTATGCGCTGGTGCGCATCTTCACGCTGATCTTCGTACACGACATCGCCTACACACATACGCTGCTGCTGATCATTGCCGGGCTGACCATGGTAACGGGCGTGCTGGGCGCGGTGGCGCAGATGGAAGTACGGCGGTTGTTGTCGTTCCACATCATCAGTCAGATCGGTTACCTGTTGATGGGGCTGGGGCTGTACACAGCGCTTTCGCTGGCGGGCATGATCTTCTTCATGGCCCATGTGATCATCGCCAAGTCGGCGCTGTTCCTGGTCAGCGGGGTGATCCGCCGTCAGGCGGGCAGCTACCATCTGAAGGAAGTAGGGGGGCTGTACCGCGCCAATCCGGCGCTGGCGGCGTTGTTCTTTGTGCCCGCCATGGCGCTGGCCGGTCTGCCGCCGCTTTCGGGGTTCTGGGCCAAGCTGGCGCTGGTGCGCGCTGGCCTGGAGACGGAGGACTACGCCATCGTGGCGGTGTCGCTGGCCGTCAGCCTGCTGACGCTGTTCTCGATGACCAAAATCTGGGCCGAAGCGTTCTGGAAGGATCATCCGCAGCCGGAACATCCCTTCGCGCGGCTGGCCCCGCAGACGCGGCGACCGCTGCTGTTGCCCGTAGTGAGCCTGGCCGCGCTGACTGTGATCCTGGGCGTAGCAGCAGAGCCATTCTTCGCGCTGGCGACGGATGCCGCGGCCCAATTGCTCGATCCGTCGGCGTACATTCAGGCGGTGCTGGGAGGTGGCGCATGAACACGCTATTGCTCAACACCCTGCTGGCGTTGTCCTGGATCGCGCTGACGGGGACCTTCACCCCGGCCAACCTGCTGTTCGGCTTCGTGCTCGGCTATGGCTTGCTGGCTTTCACCCAGCGGCTGCTGCCTCCGTCGCGCTATTTCACCATGGTGCCCAGGGTCATCGCCTTTGTGCTGCTCTTCCTGGCGGAACTGATCCAGGCCAACCTGCGCGTGGCGTTCTCGGTGCTGTCGCCGCGACTGGACCTGCGCCCGGCAGTGGTAGCGATCCCGCTAAGCGTGCGCTCTGACCCGGCGATTACCCTGCTGGCCAATCTGATCACGCTTACGCCGGGCACCCTATATCTGGATGTTTCCGAGGATCGACAGGTCATGTATGTGCACACCATTCACGTCCACGATCTGGAGCAATTTCGCCAGGGGATCAAGAACGGCTTCGAGCGGCGGGTGAAGGAGTTGCTGGAATGAACGTGAGCGATCTGGCACTGTATGGCATTCTGCCGGCGCTGATGCTGGCAATTCTCCTGACAGTCGCGCGGCTGTTGCGCGGGCCGAGTCTGCCCGACCGGGTTGTGGCGCTCGACCTGTTGACCACGCTGGGCATTGGGGTGATCGCCACTTATGCCATCGCCACCGGACAGGCGGCTTTCCTGGATGTGGCCATCGCCACCGCGCTGATCTCCTTCCTGGGGACGGTCGCCTTCGCCTATTACATCGAGAGGACGGTGTGACTATGACCGACGTGATCACTGCCGCCTTGATGATTGTGGGAGCCTTCTTCATGGTCATGGCCGGGCTGGGGGTATTGCGTATGCCCGACCTGTTCCTGCGCATGTCGGCCAGTTCCAAGGCGTCTACGCTGGGGTCGGGGGCGTTGCTGCTGGCGGTCGCCGTGCATTTCGGCAGTGTAGGCGTGACCACGCGGGCGGTCGCCACCATCGTCTTTCTGCTGCTCACCACGCCGATCGCGGCGCATATGTTGGGGCGGGCGGGCTATTTTGTCGGGGTTAAACTGGTGGAGACCACTGTGATTGACGAACTGGCGGGGCAGTACGACCTGCGCTCGCACCGGCTGCGCAGCAAACAGCCCGCGACTGCGCCGCCGGAGTCCGATCAGCCTCAAGTCTGAGCGCGACGCAGGGCGCGCAGCAGGTGCCATGCGCCGATGATCAGACCGGCGAGCGCCAGCACGGGCGCTCCGACCTGCCAGGTGAGGGGTAGCCCGCTCGTGTTCAGATGAAAGAGCGCCAGCGGCTCGGTCTGCCCGGCGACCAGCAAGCGCAATGCGCCAGCGATGGGAGCGCCCGTCACACTGAACGCCGCTTGCATGGCTGGGTTGGCGTGATGAGCTGCCAGCCGCGCGTAGTGAGTTGCCGGATTGGTCAGCACGCCCAGCAGGTTGACCAGCCCGCCCGACGCTATGGTCAGCGCAGCCGCCCAACCCCAGCGCCGGTCGGCGGGCAGGGTCAGCAGGGGCAGACAACTGAGCGGCAACAGCGGCACGAGCAGGCGCGGCCCCCAGGCCCAGCCGCCATCCCAGGCCCACCAACTCCCGTAGAAGGGCAACGCTACCGCCCACGCCAGCGCCAGGAAGCAGGCCAGCGCCCGCTGTGCTCGCCAGAAGCGCGGCCAGAGCGCGACGCTCAGCAGCAGCGGTGGGGCGTAGAGCCACACGCCTTTGCCAGGGCTGAGCAGCAGCCCGCTGACGCCCTGCCAGAGGGAGGTACTGAAGCTCTCGCCCGCGTAGCCGGTGCTGAATGCGTCGCCGAAGCGCAGGGCGTTGTGGATCAGCACGCCTGCTGCGAAGGGCAGTGCGCCCAGGGCGATCCACATCAGGCGCATTGCACCTGCAAGCTGCGCCCTGCTGATCTCCTCTCCAGTCTCGCTACGTCCGGCTTGCCCCCGCGCCGACTCATACAGAACCAGCACCGCCAGCGGCAGCGCGTAGATCGCCAGGGCCGCGCGGGTGAGCATCCCTGCGCCGAAGGCAGCGCCCGCCAGGATCAGGCGGGCGGGACGGTTGGCGGCACGCACGGTGAGCGTCACCGCGGCGGTCAGGGCACAGGCGAGCAGCGCTTCGGGGAACAGGACACGCCCGTACCACCATAGCGGCGTGCCGATTCCCGCGGCGACGGTCAGCAGCGGAGGGCGGGCGTCGCCCGGCGGGGCCAGGCTTCTGGCCAGCGCGAACAACGCGGTGAGGGTCACCGCTGCCGCCAGCCCTGGCAACAACAGCACAGCGAGCGCGGCCACCTGGGTGCGGTGCGCGTGATTGATGGCGGCCAGCCAGTCACCGGCCAGGTAGAAGGGGGCGGCCAGCAGCGGCAGGCCGGGATCGTATTTGCTGTAGAAGCGCCCGTCGTGCCCTGCGACGATCTGCGGGAGGCCGACGGCGGGGGGCAGGGCCAGCTTACCCTCCGTCACCAGCGCTGCCGTCGTCTGGAACATGACCTCGCCGTCGCTGCTGTAGAAGCCGCGTCCCAAAGTCAGCGCACACAGGCAGGCGAAACCTATGGCGATGCTCCAGGGCGGTACGGGGCGTTTGTTGGTGTTCACGGGAAGAGGGGGAGGCTCGCACTCTGCATGTCCTGCACGTTGAGTTGCAGGCGAAGATAGCCGTTCCACTCGTTGAATTCCAGGTGAAAGGCGACATCTACTTCGGCGGGCATATGCTCGTCCCAATCGCCCTGTTTGAAGGCGATAGCCTCCACGAAGCGCACCCCATCGCTGAGGCGCAGCCGCAGGTGACTCCCGTCGCGCCCCACGCGCCGCCGGTCGGTGACGCGCAGCCCGCGGGCGATGAAAAGCGGTGTCTCGTTGCCCGTGCCGGTTGGTTCCGCCTTCTGTAGCTCGAAGGCCAGGGCTGGCGTCAGATCGGTCAGGCGCACTTCAGCGTCGGCGACGAGTTCCGGGCGCAGGTCCAGCCCGGCCAGGGCGCGTTCAGCGATGGCCTGCAGGCGTTCGCGCAAGGCGGGCAGGTTCTCGTTGCGCACAGTGAAACCGGCGGCCTGGGCATGTCCGCCATGCCGCACCAGCAGATCGGCGCATTCGTCGAGCGCGCGGGTGATGTCGAAGCCGGGGATGCTGCGGCACGAGCCGCGCGACTCGGTCTCGCCCTGTTCGACTACCACGGCGGGCCGGTAGAACTCTTCGCACAGCCGTCCGGCAACCAGTCCCACAATGCCCGCCTCGAACTCCGGCCCGGCGTCGAAGATGAGCGGCGTATCGGCCAGGCCGTCGCGCAGCGCCCGTTGACGCGCGATGTCGAGGGCCTCCATGGTCTTGTTCTGCCGCTCTTCGTTGAGTTGTTGCAGCTTGGCGGCAAGCTGACCGGCGAGCGGCATGTCGGCGGTGAGCAGGTCATAGGCGATCATGGCGCTGTCGAGCCGTCCGGCGGCATTGACGCGCGGGGCGAGCATGAAACCGATGACGGTCGTGTTGATGCGACCGGGCTGTACCCCCGCTACCTGTGCCAGTTCGAAAATGCCAGGGCGCTGCGCCCGATTAAGCACTTCCAGGCCGCGCCGCACCAGCTCGCGGTTTTCCAGGCGATCCAGCGGCACCAGATCGGCCACCGTCCCCAGCGCCACCAGATCGAGCAGATCGGCGAGTTTCAGCGGGGGGTCGCGGCGGGTTTGTCCCATTTCGGCGCGCAGCAGGGCATCGGCCAGCTTGTAGGCCACGCCTACACCGGCGAGCATGTCTTCGGGGTAGCCGCTCGCCCGACCATTTTCGGCGCGCTGACGGGCGTCTATCTTGGGATCAACCACGGCCAGGGCATCGGGCAGTTCCTCGCCGACCGAGTGATGATCGGTGACGATCATGTCCAGGCCGATGCGCCTGCCGTGCGCCACCTCTTCCAGCGAGCGGATGCCGCAGTCTACCGTCACCACCAGGCGCACGCCCTCGTCGCGCAGGGTGTCCAGCGCGTTGATGTTCAGCCCGTAACCTTCGTCTACGCGGTTGGGGATGTAGGGGCGCACCCGCCCGCCTAGGGCCTGCAATGTCTGGGTGAGCAGGACCGTGCTGGTGACACCGTCCGCGTCGAAGTCGCCATAAACGGCGATCAATTCGCCGCGCCTGATCGCCTGACGGATGCGGGCAACGGCTTCGCTCATGCCATACATGGCGAAGGGGTTGTGCAGCGTCTCGTCGCCGCCTTCCAGAAAGCGCTGTGCTTTTTCTAGGGTGTCCTGGCCCCGATTGTAGAGGACCTGCGCCAGGATAGGATGATAAGCCCCCAACCGACGTTGTACCCTCGGAGGGATGAGCGGTTGCACACGCCAACGCTTGCCTGGAGCGGAACTCGAACGCACCGTGTACCTCAGTGGATGTTGCTCAGGGGACAAGATGGGGTGAATTTACCATGCCGGGCGCGTTCCCGGCAAATGGCGGCGAGGCGAAGGGCGAACAGCACTCCCTCCTTGCTGCGCCCTGGGTTTTTTCTGGGCTTAACAGAGTTCCTCGCACTCACTCCCCCACCAGCCGCTTGAGTTCGTAGAGCTTGGTGATGGCATCTAGCGGCGAGAGTTCGTCCACATTGAGGTTCCTGACAAACTGAATGATGGGGTCGGGGTCTGTCTGCAAGAACGAAAGCTGTACCGGCCCGGCGGGTTTTTCGCGCGGTTTGATCACGAAGTCACCGCCCGCCGCCTCCAGTTCCTTGAGGATTTCGCTGGCGCGGTTGATCACCGCGCGGGGAATACCTGCCAGTTGGGCGACGTGAATGCCATAGGAGCGATCGGTGCCGCCGGGCATCAGCCGGTGCAGGAAGACGATGGACTCGCCCTCTTCGGCCACGGCTACGTTGTAGTTGGACACGCCGGGCAGGATGTTGGCCAGTTCGGTCAGTTCGTGATAGTGCGTGGCGAAGAGCGTGCGCGCGCCCAGGCGCGGGTTGTTGTGAATGAACTCAACCACGGCGCGGGCAATGGCCATGCCATCGTAGGTGCTGGTGCCGCGCCCGATCTCGTCCAGGATGATCAGGCTGCGCCGCGTGGCATGGCGCAGGATCAGCGCCAGTTCGACCATCTCCACCATGAAGGTAGACTGCCCGGCGTGAATCTCGTCCTGGGCACCGATGCGGGTGAAGATGCGATCGGCCAGGCCGATCGTCGCCTGACGGGCGGGCACAAAGCTGCCGATCTGCGCCATCAGCACGATCAGCGCCACCTGGCGGATGATGGTGCTCTTGCCAGCCATGTTGGGGCCGGTGATGATGTGAATGCGTTCGTGCGCGTCGAAGTGTGTATCGTTGGGGACGAAGCGCGTCCCGCGCAGCGTCTGCTCGACGACCGGATGCCGCCCGTCGCGGATGTCGAGGATGTCTTCGTCGGTGAGGACGGGGCGGACGTAGTTCTCGCGGGCAGCGACTTCGGCCAGGGCGGCGAATACGTCTAGGTGGGCCAGGGCGCGGGCGGTGCGCAACAGGGCGTCGGCACGCGACCGCACGCGGTCGCATAGCTCGCCGAAGAGCCGCGCTTCGATCTCCAGCAGGCGTTCTTCCGCGTTGAGGATGAGCGACTCGTATTCCTTCAGTTCGGGGGTGATGTAGCGCTCGGCGTTGACCAGGGTCTGCTTGCGGATGTAGTCGGCAGGGACTTTGTCGGCGTTGGCCTTGCTGACCTCGATGTAGTAGCCGAAGACCTTGTTGAAGCCGACCTTCAGGCTCTTGATGCCCGTGCGCTGACGCTCGCTCTCTTCCAGGCCAGCCACCCACTGGCGGGCGTCGCGGCTGGCCTCGATCACGTGATCCAGTTCCGGCGAATAGCCGCGCCGGAAAACGCCGGGCGCGCTGAGCGTCGCGGGCGGGTCATCCACGATGGCCTCGCCGATCAGCGCCACTACATCAGGGCAGGGATCGAGCGCCTCGGCGATGGCGGCCAGGGCAGGAGCGGACGCGATCAGGTCGCGCAGCGGGGCTACTGCCTGCAAGCTGCTGGCGAGCGCCAGCAGGTCACGCGGGCCAGCCCGCCCCACCAGCAGCCGATTGGTCAGGCGCTCCAGGTCGGTGACTTGCCGCAGGTGATCGCGTACGGCGGCGCGCACTGTGCCGGAGGTGTAAAGCGCTTCGACAGCGTCCAGCCGCGCTTCCAGCCGGTTGCGGTCGAGCAGCGGTTGCCCGATCCAGACTCGCAGCAGGCGCGCGCCCATTGCCGTCACGGTGCGGTCAAGTACGTCGAGCAGCGAGCCGCGTTTGCTCCCATCGCGGATGGTGGCGGTCAGTTCCAGATTGCGGCGGGTGGCCGTATCCAGCGTCATGAAGCTGGTCGTGCTGTAGCTGCGCAGGTGAGTCAGTTGATCGAGCGCGCCGCGCTGTGTCTCCTCAACATAGGCCAGCAATGCGCCCGCCGCTCGCACGGCGAGAGGTTTGTCTTGCAGACCGAAACCAGCCAGCGTAGACACGCCGAAGTGATCCAGCAGAAGTTGACGGGCAAAGCCCTGCTCGAAGCGAAAATCGGGCAGCGGCGTCGCGTGTGCGCCGGGGGGTAGGGTGACGCCGCGCTGTGCCCACGAGGCGGGCAGCAGCACTTCGCGCGGTTCCAGGCGGGCCAGTTCTTCGACGACGGACAGGGGCGCGCCGTCGCCAGTGATCTGTGTGGCGGCAAATTCGCCGGTGCTGATGTCGGCATAGGCCAGGCCCACGCCCGCCCAGCCGTCGCCGCTCCGGTCTGGTTCCGGGACCAGGGCCAGCAGGTAGTTGGGGCGTGTCTCCGGCAACATGGCCGGTTCGATCACTGTGCCGGGGGTGATCACGCGCGAGACTTCGCGCGGCGTCAGGCCGTTGATCGGCTCGTCGCCCACCTGCTCGACGACGGCGACATGGTAGCCGCGCTCGACCAGCCGCGCGATATACGTCTCCACAGCGTGATGGGGCACACCACACATGGGCACGCGCTCCCCTTTGGCGACCGGACGGCTGGTGAGCACCAGGTCGAGTTCGCGGGCGGCCACGCGGGCGTCGTCGTCGAACATCTCGTAAAAGTCGCCCAGGCGAAACATGACAATGGCGTTGGGAAATTGCGCTTTGAAGTCCAGGTACTGCTGGCGGGAAGGGGTGACTCTGGCCATCGGATTCCGACAATTCCACTAATCGCTGTTTTGAGCTATGATTGCGCCAGGGCAGCGGTATGGATCGGGTGGGAAGCGAGTGCGCCGCGTATTCTAGCAGGCGTACCCCTCGCCGACAACTGCTGCCATGCAATGAATGCGCCCGCGAACTGAGCAAAGCATCACTGCAGAGACACCGAGAGTGTAGAGCAGAGAATATATTCCCTCTGGGTTCTGTATGTCTCTACAGTCAGAGAGACTTGTTTCAGTGGAGAGATAGACAGTGGATCGTACCATCGTTGGGGTTGATCTGGGCGGTACACAGATGCGTGTAGCCCGTTTCGACACGCAGCTCACCATTCAGAAGCGGCTGGCCGAGCCGACCAAAGCCCGTGAGGGCCGCGATCGCGTCATCAGTCGCCTGCTCGATCTGATCGCGCAGGTGGTGCCTGACGACGCGGACGCGCTGGAGGGCATCGGGGTCTCAGTGCCGGGGCCGATCAACCCGCATGAAGGCACGGTGGTCAAGCCGCCGAACTTACCTGGCTGGCACAATGTGCCCATTCGCACGATCATCCAGCAACGTTTCGAATGCCCGGTCTACCTGGGCAACGACGCCAATGTAGCTGCGCTGGCCGAGGCGACGCGCGGTGCGGCCAGGGGGTATCGCTACGTGCTCTATCTGACGGTGAGCACTGGCATTGGTTCTGGCATCCTCGACGACGGGCATTTGCTGGTGGGGGCGCAGGGCCTGGGCGCAGAAGCGGGGCATATGCTGATGGTGGTGGATGGTGAGATCAAGGACATTGAGCAGGTCGCATCGGGCACGGCCATTGCTCGCCAGGCCATCGAACGCCTGCGTGCCGGCGAAAAGTCGCTCATCCGCGATCTGGTGAACGGCGATCTCGACGCAGTCAGTGCCAGGATCGTGGCGCAGGCAGCGGCCCAGGGCGATCGGCTGGCTGTCTCGCTCATCGAGCGATCGGGTTTCATGGTGGGACTGGCAGTCGCGAGCCTGTTGCACGTGCTCAACCCGCAGATCGTGGTCATTGGGGGGGGGGTGAGCAATGCGGGCGAGCTATGGTTTGCCCCCTTGCGGCGGGCAGTGGCCGAGTATGTGCTCGACCCGGCCTATTGCCAGCAGGTTCCCATTGTACCGGCGGCCCTGGGGGACAACGTGGCGCTGATCGGCGCGGCGGCGTTGGTGGCCACGCGCGGAGGCAGCTTCTTGCAGGCCTGACGGATATGTCTGGTGCTCTCGCTCACCTGGAAAGAACACAGCCGTGACAGATTCCGCTACCATTCTGATCATTGATGACGACCGTCCGCTGGTGGAAATGTTCGCCAATGTGCTGACGGCGAACCATTACCGGGTAATCACGGCGCACGACGGCCAGGAAGGACTGCGCAAAATCTATGAGCACAGGCCCGACCTGATCATCCTGGATATCAACATGCCGATGATGGACGGGTGGGTGGTCTGTCAGCGGGTGCGCGAAGTGAGTAACGTGCCCATCCTGATGCTGACGGCACAATCTTCGCCAGAGGAGATCGTCAGAGGGCTGGAGATGGGCGCTGATGAATATGTGCTCAAGCCCTGCGAGCCTCAGGTGTTGCTGGCGCGGGTGCGGGCTATGTTGCGGCGGGCGGCCAGCGAGCCGGTGGCCTATTCCAGAGATGTGGTCTACAACGACGACTACCTGACCATCAACGCGCAGGCGCGGCGGGTGACGGTGAAGGGCGAACCGGTTAAGCTGACCCCGACGGAGTTCAACCTGCTGATGATGCTGGTGAAGAACTATCCGCGCGTGGTGCCCTACCGTGACCTGCTGGAACAGGTATGGGGGTTTGAGTACATTGACGATATGGACTATCTGCGCGTGTATATCTGGCATTTGCGCCGCAAGCTCGAACCAAACCCCAAAGAGCCGACCTATATCATCAACGAACTGGGCGTAGGCTATCGCTTCGAGAAGCAGGTATCGGGTAGCCCTCGTCCCTAAATCCCCTCACCAGATAAGGGCCAGCAAGGCGCGTCAGCGCCGGGCGGGGGTGAGGTAAAGCGGCAAGCGGGTTGAGGCAATCCTCCTGACCCGGCCTGACTCTCACCTTGCCAAGACCAGCCTCAAAGAGGATAATCATCAGCGGCACTGCATCCCTCAAGCGGGGCCAGGAGCCGGTGGTAGTCCTGCCCGCTCCTTTCCAGGGCAGTGGGCTTTGTTCGCCCGCACCAGCGCCACTGGTTTGCGGGCGTTTTTGTCAAAATAGATGCTTTTTAACTCTCGTTGGCTGATCAGGAGTGATGCGTATGGCAACGTTGAATCGGGTCCTGCCAGGCCCAAAAGCACAGGCGCTCATCGAACGCGACTCGGCGGTGATGTCTCCGTCGTACACGCGCGGCTATCCGTTTGTGATCGAGCGCGGCCAGGGGGCGTGGGTGTGGGATGTGGATGGTGAGCGCTATCTCGACTTCACGACCGGCATTGCCGTCACGGCGACCGGTCACTCTCACCCGGCGGTGGTCAAGGCCATTCAGGAGCAGGCCGAGAAGTTCATTCACATGTCGGGGACGGACTTCTACTACCTGCCGCAGATCGAGCTGGCCGAGCGGCTGGCCTCGGTAGCGCCTTTCGACGATGAGGCGATGGTCTTCTTCGGCAACAGTGGGGCCGAGGCGGTCGAGGCGGCCATCAAACTGGCGCGTTTCTACACGGGGCGGCAGTTGTTCATCGGCTTTCTGCGCAGCTTTCATGGGCGCACGCTGGGCGCACTGAGCTTCACCGCCAGCAAGTACGTACAGCGGCAGGGCTTCTCGCCGCTGGTTTCTGGCGTCACGCATGTGCCCTATCCCGATCCTTACCATCCCCTGCTGCTGCAAGACGGTTACGCCGACCAGGGTGAAGCGGTGCTGCACTACATCGAAGACCTGCTGTTCAAGACCCTTGTCCCGCCGGACGAGGTAGCGGGCATTCTGGTCGAGCCGATCCAGGGCGAGGGTGGCTACGTGGTGCCGCCGGATAGCTTCCTGCCGGGGTTGCGCGAGCTATGCGATCGCTACGGCATTCTGCTGATCGTGGACGAAGTGCAGACAGGCATGGGGCGTACTGGCAAATGGTGGGGCGTGGATCACTGGAACGTCAAGCCCGATATTGTCTGCGCGGCCAAGGGGATCGCCAGCGGGATGCCGCTGGGTGCGACGATTGCCCGCAAAGAGATCATGCGCGAGTGGCAGCCAGGGGCGCATGCCAGCACCTTCGGGGGCAACCCCATCAGTTGCGCGGCGGGGATCGCCACCTTCGACCTGTTGAAGAACGGCTATATTGACAACGCCGCGCGGATGGGCGACTACATGATGGGCAGGCTGCGCGAGATCGCGACGCGCCATCCCAGCATTGGCGATGTGCGTGGACGGGGCCTGATGGTGGGCGTGGAATTTGTGCGCGACCGTGTCACGCACGAGCGCGCGCCGGAGATTCGCGACGCGGTGGTGACGCACGCCTTCGAGAACAGGCTACTCCTGTTGGGCTGCGGCCCGAACACCATCCGCGTGATTCCAGCGCTCAACGTCGAGCGCGAGATCATTGACGAGGCCATGGTCATTCTGGAGCACGCCATCGGCCTGGCCGAGGAAGAGCTATTGCGCTGAGGGAAACAGGGGCCGTCCTGGGGCAGGGGATGGCCCCTTCTTGCTGTGCGGGTGGGCGCTGAAAGGCCATTTGATAACCCCTCGCCCCGGCGCTGTGCGCTACCCCTCTCCCTCAATGGGGCTGAGGGAGAAAACCTGGCCCGTCTCCCCTTCGCCTGTCAGAGGGAGAAGAGGCCGGAGGTTGAGGGGGGCTTTTCAAATGGTCTCTGAAAGTCATATGCGGGGGCTGTGAGCGTGTTGCCTGTGCCGGGTGTTACCTTCTGACGGCAGGCTGTCCGGATCGACCGGGAGGGGAGCGTTGTGTCGTCCCGTCACGCCGAACGACTTGCGCGCGCGCGCTGTGCGCTGGAAGGGCTGTCGGTGGCAGACGCTTTCGGACAGAGCCTGTCCGTCCCTCCGGCGGTGTTGGCGCGCATTCTGGCGACGCGCCGGCTGCCAGCCGCTCCTTGGTACTTCACCGACGATACCAACATGGCGCTGTCGGTCTATCATGTCCTCAGCCGACACGCGGGCATTGATCAGGATCGGCTGGCCCGCAGCCTGGCTGAGCACTACGACCGATCGCGTGGCTACAGCATAGCCATGCGCAGTCTGTTGCCTGCCTTGCGACAGGGCGCGTCGTGGCGCAAATTGACGCCGACTCTCTATGGGCGGCAGGGGGCATATGGGAGCGAGGCAGCGGTACGGGCGGCGTTGGTGGGAGCGTACTTCGCCGACGACCTTCCCGCGGCGGTGGATCATGCGTGTGCCTCGGCGCAGGTGACGCACAGTCACCCGGAGGCAGTCGCGGGGGCGGTGGCCGTCGCTGCCGCGACCGCGCTGGCCTGGCAAGGGCGCAATGCCAATCCTCAGCCGGGCTATCGGCAGTTCTTGGGCAACCTGATTTTGGTGGTGCCATTCAGCAAGGTGCGCGAAGGGCTGCGTCGCGCCCGCGACCTGCCAGCCGATGCCGCGGTCGAGATGGTGGTGGCCGAACTGGGCAACGGCAGCCGCGCCACTGCTCAGGATACGGTGCCCTTTGCCCTGTGGTGTGCTGCGCGTCATCTGAACGATTACGCGGAGGCGCTGTGGCTGGCCGCCAGCGGCATGGGCGATATAGACGCCACCTGTGCCATTGCCGGGGCGGTGGTGGTGATGGTCAATGGGGTGGGGGGCATTCCGGCGGCCTGGCTGGCCAGCCGGGAGCCGCTGCCCGACTGGGCATTCAACGGTCCGGCTGGGCGTTGAGCCTGGTCATTCCCCCGCGTCAGAATCGCGCAAGAATGGTGCAAAATCGCCCTTAGAAACGCCCTGGCCATCTTACCGGACGACGCACTGCCTGCTACAATACAGGTATGTTTCTGTTACCTGACTATCGCGTCCGTCAGCGGGACTATCTGCTGAACATCAGCCGGGCCATCACCGCGCAGCTCGACCTGGGCGAGGTTCTGCGCATGGTGCTGCAGGCGGCTACCTCGATGCTCAGCGGCGAGGTGGGCATCATCGCGCTGCGCGAGGGTGACGTCTTCCGCACGCGCGCCATCTTCGGCGTGCCGCCGGAACAGGCGCACCTGTTCGACGCGCTGCTGGAAGAACTGCCCGCCTCGCCTGGCAGCAGCGAGGCGGAAGTGCAGGCGTTTCACGCGCGCCTGCGCAGCATTGCCCGCCGCGTTGATCCGGCTCTGCGACAGGTGGTCGCGCTGCCTATGTCGGTGGCCGACGACATGCTGGGCATTGTCTTCATCTTCCGCGCCTACGCCGGCGCGCCGACGCAGAACGACTATCAGTTGTTGCAGAGCTTCGCCGATCAGGCCGCTATTGCTGTGCACAACGCCCGTATGTACGCCGCCGTCAACCAGGAGCGGCAACGGCTGGCGGCTATCCTGGATCACAGCGCCGATGGGGTGATGATCCTCGACCCGCAACTGCGGGTCGAGCGTTGGAACCGCGCGCTCAGTCACATGACTGGTTGGCGACCCGAGCAGGCGACGGGACGCCATCACGACGTGGTCATCCGCTGGCGGCAGCGCGAGATCGGGCCAGACCTGACCGACATGGTGCGGCAGGGTTGGCCGCGCCAGCGCAGCGATCACACTTCGCCAGAGACGATCTATGTCGAGGGCGATCTGGAGCGGCTGGACGGCTCAGTGCTGAGCGTAGGCATCACCTACGCGGCGCTCACCGACGAAGATGGCCGACTGCTGAACGTGATCGCCAATGTGCGCGACATCACCCATTTTCGCGAGGCCGAGCGACTCAAGTCCACTTTCATCTCGGTGGTGTCGCACGAACTGAAGACACCGGTGGCGCTGATCAAGGGTTACGCCGATGCGCTGAGCCGCGACGATGCCGACTGGGATCGCGCTACCATCAAGAACGGCCTGACCGTCATCGAAGAAGAGGCCGACCGGCTGGCAGAGCTGATCGAAAACCTGCTGGAAGCGTCCAAGCTGCAGGCCGAGGGGATGAAGCTCACTTACGACGACGTGAGCCTGCCCGCGCTGGCGCGACAATCTATCGAGCGCTTTCAGACGCAGACCGACAAACATCAGTTGCGGGCAGTCTTCTCGCCCGATTTCCCGATCATTCGGGGCGACACAAAACGTCTGCGCCAGGTGATTGACAACCTGGTCAGCAATGCCATCAAGTACTCCCCGCAGGGCGGAGAAATCGTCATCAGCGGGGCGTTCACCGACACCGAGGTGCAGGTCTCGGTGCGCGATCAGGGCATCGGCCTGCCGCCCGATCAGTTACAGCGCGTCTTCGAGCGCTTCTACCGCGTGGACAGCAGCCTGGCTCAGAAAGCACAGGGCACGGGCCTGGGGCTGTACCTGGCCGACGCCGTGATCAAGGCGCACGGGGGACGCATCTGGGCGGAGAACAACCCCGACGGCGGCGCGACTTTCAGCTTCGTATTGCCGCGCGGCGACTGAGAGTCTTGAGAATCTTCAGATTCTTCGTGCAGCAGGGCGTTTGTGCGGTATACTGCATCTGTTTGCACGCCGGAACACACCGGCCACACTGTTTTCAGGAGCTTGCACCATGACCCAAGTTGTCAGAACCACGCTGGCCTGTCCGCGCTGTGGTCACCGCTTCCCCGCCATCGTCGAGCAGATTCTCGACGTGGGGCGCGATCCGCAGGTGAAGGCGCGTTTCCTGTCGGGCCGCGTGAATATGGTCGCCTGCCCCAACTGTGGGCACACGCTGGGCGTCGGCACGCCATTGCTTTATCACGATCCCAGCAAGGAACTGCTGATCGTATATGTGCCGATGGAACTCAACATCTCGCCTTCGGAGCGCGAGAACATCATCGGCGACCTGACGCGTCGCCTCACTAACAGCATCCCGCCGGAGCAGCGCCGCGCCTATCTACTGCAGCCCAAGCAGGCGCTCACCCTGCCCGGCATGGTTGACATGATTCTGGATGCAGACGGCATCACGCGCGAGATGCGCGAAGCGCAGCGCGAGAAGGTGCGCGTGATGGAGCTGTTCCTGCAAGTGCATCCGGAAAACTGGCCCAAAGTGGCGCAGGAGCAGGCCAAACATCTGGATCGCGAGTTCCTGGAGATGCTGCTGACCATGGCCGACAACTCCGCTGCGACGGGCCATCCGGAAATGGCCGACGGCCTGATAGCGCTCTACGATTTTCTGCTGCAGAACACGCCAGCGGGACAGGCCATTGTGAAGGAAGTGCGCGAGCAGGAACAGAAAGTGCGCGAGGTCGCAGAGCGCCTGCAACGCATCGGCAGCAAACTCACGCGGCAGGATTTCATGGCCATGGTGCTGGAATACGCCGATGATCTCGACCGGTTGCAGGCCCTGGTGGGGCTGATGCGTCCGGCTTTCGACTACACTTTCTTCCAGGAACTGAGCGGGCGCATCGAGAGCGCCAACGGCGATCAGCGCGAACGATTAACGCAGCTTCGCGAGCGGCTGCTGGAACTCACTAGCGCCGTAGACCAGCAGACACAGGCCGTGTTGCAGCGCGCCACCGATACGTTGCGCGTCATCGTCAACAGCGAGGATATTGATGCGGCCATCCGCCCGCGCCTGGAACTGATTGACGATACGTTTCTGGCGGTGTTGCAGGCCAACATTCAAGCCGCAGAAGATGCCGGCGACGAGCGCACACGCGAACGCCTGGAACTGGTGCTTGAGCGCGTGCTCGCTGCGCTGCGCGAGGCCGCGCCGCCGCCGCTGCGCCTGATCAACGATGTGCTTTCGGCGGAGAGCGAAGACGAAGCGCGGCGGCTGATCGCCGAGGGCGCGCCTCCCCTGGGGCCAGATTTTCTGGCGCTGATGGACGCGATCGCGCTCGATCTCGAACGAGGGGGGCGGCTCGAACAGGCACGGCGTCTGCGGAATCTGCGCGATGTGGCGGCGCAGGCGGTCAGTGCAGCTAAACCGAAGGCGTGATGGCAGTGCGGAGTTGCCCGCACCAGGGCAGAGGGGATATGGACTTCCGGAGTCTTGGAGACTGCGGAAGTCTTTAGATTCAGGAGGGGTAGCATACATGGCGGCATATCACCTGGGCATGGTCGGATTGGGGGTGATGGGCGCTAACCTGGCCCGCAACCTGGCAGAACACGGCTTCAGCGTGGCGGGTTATGCCCGCAGCGCGGATACACGCGCCGCCTTCGACCGGCTGGCCGCACCGGAGCTATTGCGCAGCTTCGCCGATATCCCTTCGTTCGTGGGGGCACTGGACAGGCCGCGCCGGATATTGCTGTTGGTTCCTGCCAACGCGGTGGACGCGGTCATTGCCTCGTTACGGCCTCATTTGCAGCCGGGTGATCTGCTGGTAGACCTGGGCAACAGCTTTTTCCGCGATACTGAGCGCCGCTCCGCCGACCTGGAACAGGACGGGCTTCTGTTCATCGGCAGCGGGGTTTCCGGTGGCGAGAAAGGGGCGCTGCGCGGCCCTTCGATCATGCCGGGTGGGCAGCGCGAAGCCTATCAGTTGATCGCGCCGGTGTTCGAGGCGATCGCGGCCAGGGTGAACGGCGAGCCATGCGTGGCCTACATGGGGCCGCGTGGGGCGGGGCACTACGTCAAGATGGTGCACAACGGCATCGAGTACGGCGTCATGCAACTGCTCGCCGAAGCCTACGACCTGCTCAAGCGCGTTGCCGGGGCGACGACGGAAGAACTGGCGCGTATCTTCGGCGCGTGGAACCAGGCCGAGTTGAATGCCTATCTGGTCGAGATCACGGCTGCGATCTTCGGTCGGCGCGACCCCGATAGCGGGCAACCGCTGGTCGAGCTGATCCTCGACGAAGCGGAGCAAAAAGGTACTGGCAAGTGGACGAGCCAGAACGCGCTCGACCTGGGTGTGCCGACACACACTATCAACGCCGCCGTCGAAGGGCGGTTGATCTCGGCGCTGCGCGGCGAACGCCTGGCAGCGGAGAAACAGTTGCCGGGGCCGACGTTCGTCTTCTCCGGCGACCGCGCCGCTTTCATCGAAGGGGTGCGGGGGGCGCTCTACGCAGGGGTCTTGTGCAGCTATGCGCAGGGTTTCGCCTTGCTGCGGGCGGCCAGCCAGGAATACGACTACGCGCTCAACCTGTCTGAGATTGCGGCGATCTGGCGTGGCGGGTGTATCATCCGGGCGGCATTGCTGGAAGATGTGCGGGCAGCTTTCGCCGCGCAGCCCGACCTGCCCAATCTGTTGCTGGCCGAACCGTTCCGCACGGCGGTCCTGGAGCGGCAGGCCGCGTGGCGGGCGACGCTGCGCACGGCCATCGAAGCGGGCATCCCCGTTCCGGCGCTGGCGGCGTCGCTGGCCTATTTCGACGCCTACCGCACGGGTCGCCTGCCCGCCAACCTGACTCAGGCACAGCGCGACTTCTTCGGGGCGCACACGTACCGGCGGATCGATCGGGACGGCGTCTTTCACACTGAGTGGGAGTGATCCCCATGTCCCCGCTTCTCGACCGCCTGAACAAGAGTCGCGCGCGCCTGCTGGCCGTCATCGAGCCACTGACAGAGAGCGATCTTGATCGCCCCGCCGCCGGTGACTGGACGATCCGGCAGATATTGTCTCATCTGGTGGCTTCGGAGGAGGATCACCGGCGGGTGATCGAAGTCATCGTGCAGGGCGAGACCGAACGACTGCCGCGCGAATTCGCCCTGGACGCTCACAATGCCCGCCGTCTGGAGGAACTGGGGCGGCTGTCGCGCGAGGCGTTGTTGGCGGCGTTGACCGAACAGCGCGCGCAGACCGTGAAATTCCTCGAAAGTCTGGACGAGGTAGCGCTGGAGCGGCGCGGCCCGCATCCGGCCCTGGGCGAGATGAGCGTCGGCGATATCCTGCGCATCATCGCCCTGCACGAAGGACAGCATCTGCGCGACATTCAGGCGGCGCAGGGGCTGTGACTCAGCCTGCTTTCTGCGCGATCAGCAATTCGCGGTGTACGTTGGTGGCAATGCCGCGCGGGGTCTGGAATTCGCGCAGGATGTGATCGATCTGCGGCCAGTGCCGTTCAATGGCAAAGTCCTCAGGCACAGGTAAGGTGCGCAGCCACAACAAGAGCGACGCGGCGTCTTGATAGTAGTAGGGCACATCGTATTCGCCGCGGGCGCGCACGACGCACCCCAGACGGGCGAACTCTTCGGCCCAGGTGGCGATGGTCTGCTGCGGATCGCGCGTATAGCGCCCGTCTGGCCCGCAGCCGAACAGAGCGGTAATGTTGGCGTGATTGCGCGCGCCGATCTGTTGCGTGATGAACACGCCGCCGCTTCGCAACACGCGGGCGACCTCGGCAGGATAGATCGGGGCATGCCGGGCCAGCACCACGTCGAACGACTCGGCGGGGAATTCCAGCGCCGCGGCGTCCATCGCCAGAAATTTAACGCGGCAGGCGATGGCTGAAGGGGTGTTCGCTTCGGCCAGGGCGACCATCTGCGGATCAGCGTCTATGCCCAAACCGCTGCCGAAGTATTCGGCCAGCGCCAGAAATTGCTCGCCGCTGCCCGTGCCGATGTCCAGCACGCGCTGCAATGGTGAAAGATAGCGGCGTGCTACCTCGCGGTACGACCAGGGCACGGGGTCACAGTCGTCGCGGATGGCGGAGAAGTCCCAGCCACGCGGCTCACCGAGCGCTGCCAGGAGCTGGCGCAGGTCCTCCAGGGGCATAGTGGCCTCCTCAGGCTCAATCGGCTGATGGTTCGTCGTTTTGCAGGGCGGCGGTGAAGGCGGCCCGCGCCACCCGCGCGGCCACTGCCGGGTTGCGCTCGTCCTCTACCACCACAACGACCACGATGGCCTCTTCACCGGCGTCGTCTGGACGCACGTAGCCGTAGAACCAGGCATAGGGGGTTTTCTGTGGCCCGGCGAAGGCCAGCGCGCTGTGCCCGAACAGCGGGACGTTTGGCGGGGCAGCGATGGCCGTGTCGGGACTGGTGCGTGCAGCATAGGCGAGCGCGCTCTCCAACGCCGCGGCTACGTCTGCGCGGAGCATGGCTCGTTCGCGCGTTGTTGGGGCGGAGGGCGTCTGCCATTGCGACGACTCCGGCGGGCGCACAGCATCTACCAGGTGCAACGACACGGCGTTGCCGCCGTGTGCGATGGCGGCTACCATCTGCGCCAGATGCAGTGGAGTGATGGTTAGCGCTCCCTGACCGGCCAGCAGCGCCCTGTGCGCGGTGGGCGAGACCTCAGCGGGGAACAACGTCGCCGGTGCGGTGACGGTCGGGAAACCGGTCAGCGCGAGCGCATCGAGCAGGCCGAGTGCTTCCATGCGCTGGCGCACGGCTTCGGACGAAAGACTGCTTTCGGCCAGGGCCAGGATGGGGGCCGGGCAGCCGAAAGCGTAGGCGTCGGCCAGGGTGGGGGTGTCGGTAATGGGTTGGCGCAGGCAGTCGAGCGTCAGGTCGTCCACGCGCACCGGCTCGCTGAAGATGTCCGCGGGCTGAGTCAGCAACCCTGCGCCTGCATCGGAAAGATCGGGCTGTGTGGCGAACAGCGCCCCCAGCAGCACCGTCTGGAAGACACCGCCCGGCTGATACAGCCCTGCCGTCACCCGGTTGAGCAAGGGCGCACCCTGGTCGGCGACCAGTGCGTCCCACTGCGCGTCCAGAGTGTTGGGATCGAATGTGGGCTGACTGACCAGCGCTCGCACTGCTCCCGATGGCACATCGAGCACAATCGCCGCGCCAGCCCGTCCGGTCAGCGCTTCGGCGACGGCTCCCTGTACGCGCAGGTCGAGCGTGGCGCGCACGTCGCCGCCCTGGGGGGCGCGGTGCAGCAGATCGTCGAGCAGTGCGTCCAGTTCGTCGCGACCTTCGTCCCCGCGCAATAGCGAGTCGTAGGCTGCTTCGATGCCCGCGGTACCATAGGTCAGGCTGTAGTAACCGACAGCGCTGGCGACGACCGGCTGCGGATAGCGCCGTGCTGTCAGCCCGTTGGGGGTCTCCTGGCTGAAGGCCAGCACCTCGCCCGTCCGGTCGAGGATCGCGCCGCGCCGGATGCGCTGTTCGGCGATGATGTTGCGGGCGTTGTCGTCGCGAGCGAGCAGATCGGGCGCGGCGATCACGCTCCAATACACAGAGGCCAGCGCGATGACGCCGAAGGCGATCAGCAGGGCCAGGGCCACGCGGACCAGGTCGCGGGGGGCGGTGTGTGTCTCGTTCACGGGGTCGGCGCGCTCCGTTCGCTGAGGATCAACAGCAGCCCGACGATGACGAAACTGGTCAGTAGCGAGCTGCCGCCGTAACTGACGAAGGGCAGCGTGACGCCGGTGAGCGGCACGATCTTGAGCACGCCGCCCATGATCAACAGGCTCTGCACTCCCAGCAACACGCTGAGACCGGCGGCGAGCAGCGTGCGGAACGGATGACTGGCCAGCGCGGCAATGCGCATCCCACGTATAACCAGCGTCGCCAGGGCGGCGATGACGCTCAACGTGCCCACCAGCCCCCATTCTTCCGCGATGGCGGCGAAGGCAAAGTCTGAATGGACGACGGGGATGATCCCTGGCTGACCCTGGCCAATGCCCTGGCCCAGAATCCCGCCTGAGGCAACGGCGATCAGGCTTTGCACAACCTGATACGCCTGGGCATCGGCAGTGGGCCAGGGATTCCACCACACCTTCACGCGCAGTGCGACCACGTCGAACAGATGGTAGCCGAGCGCCGCCGCTGCGATCATCAGCAGGCTTCCACCCGCCAGCAACAGACCCTGTCCACTGGCCAGGTAGAGCATGGCCAGGAAGACGGCGAAGAATAGCGTGGCTGTGCCCAGGTCGCGTTGCCAGATGAGCACGACCACGCAGATGCTCCACATCAGCAACACCGGCCCCAGGAAAGCCAGCGAGGGCACCTGCCACGGCCCCACGCGCACCGTATCCTGGCGCATGTAGCGCTGGTGTTCGGCCAGGTAGCTGGCCAGAAAGACCACCAGCAGGATTTTGAGCAGTTCCGAGGGCTGATAGTAGATGCGCCCCACTCCCAACCACAGCCACAGGCGCGGGCCGGTATCGGCGGGGTTCTGACCGATGAGGATGGTCAGGAAGAGCAGGGCCAGTCCGCCGATCAGCCAGGTGTAGCGGTAGCGGCGCAGCCAACGCAGGTCGCGCGGCAGGGCGGTGAGGCCCAGCAGCGCTCCCGTGCCCATCACCAGCCACAGCGTCTGCCGATCGGCGAAGGAGGGCACCAGGCGGGCGATCAGGTTCAACCCCCAGCCAGCCAGCAGCATCGCCAGCGGGAAAAGCAGGGGGTCGCGGGCGGGCAGACGGCGGCTGAGGATGGAATGCCCGGCAGCGGCGCACGCTCCCCACACCAGCACCGGCCACAGGTCGAGCGCGGGACGACTGCGCGCCAGAATCAGCGCAACCTGGTTGATCAGCATGAAGGCTCCGGCCAGGGCCAGCAGCAATCGTTCGCGACGCTGAGCGGGCGCTACTTCGTCCGCTGACAGGGGAAATGTCCTCATGGTCTGGCTATGTCCGCGCCAGAGCGCCAGCAAAGGGCGAGCATGACGGCGCTCAGGCGAAATACTTGCCGACGATCGGCTGCAACCGCGCCAGCGTCTCCGGCGGGATGGCCTGGCGGGCGGTGATCAGCGCGTCGGCCAGGGCGTGATGGCAGGCGCAGTCTTCCGCGGCGTTGCCCAGCCGCTGTACCACGGCGATCAACGCTTCCTGCGCCAGGCGGATGTTGGCGCTCAGCGTCTGCAGCACCAGTTCGACGGATACGTCGGCTTCGGATTCGTGCCACACGTCGTAGTCGGTCACGTGGGCCATCACGGCGTAGCACATCTCCGCTTCGCGGGCCAGGAATGCTTCGGGCGCGGTGGTCATGCCGATGATGTCATAGCCCCAACTGCGATAGAGGGCGCTTTCGGCGCGGGTGGCGAAACGCGGCCCTTCGGTGGTGATGAACACACCTCCTCGATGCACCGTGCCGCCGACGGCTGCGACAGCGTCGGCCAGCAGAGCGCTCAGACGCGGGCAGAACGGATCGGCAGCGGAGATATGGGCGACCAGGCCATTGCCAAAGAAGGTACGGCCCCGATTGTCGCGCGTCCAGTCCACCAGTTGGTCGGGCACCACCACATGCCCCGGCGCGAGCGCCTCTTTGAGCGAACCGCACGCGCTCACGCTGATCACTTCCTGCACGCCCAGCATCTTGAGGGCATAGATATTGGCGCGGTAAGGCACTTCGGAGGGCAGATGGACATGCCCGCGCCCGTGTCGCGCCAGGAACGCCACACGTTGCCCGGCCAGTGTGCCGATGCGGATGGCGTCGCTGGGCGGGCCAAAGGGAGTCTCCAGGCGCTCTTCAGTTACGTCGCTCAATTCGGGCATATCGTACAGCCCGGAGCCACCAATGACGGCGATGCGAACGGATTCCATGTGTATCACTCCTTCAGATTTGCCCAGGATTGAAGCACAAGTGGTTCGCGCTCCAGCGCGGCGTTGGACAGGTCTTCCAACGTGGCGGAAGGGGTCGGTGTGTCGGTGGCCTGAACAGCCGTCGGAAAGTACCAGGTGGCGCTGCGGAAGGTCGCCAGCGCCGACGACAACGAGAGGCCGTAGACGGCGATGCAGGCGACGAGTAACACAACCCAGACGCCCGACACCAGCATTCCCACGATGCCCAGCCGCCGCGTCCGGCGCGGGTTTACGGCGTGCCGCGCGTTGATCAGCGCTACCAAAGAAAACACGAAGCCCACAACAGGCAGGCAATACCCCGCGCCACAGCAGGCCAGCAGCGAAACACCGCCGATCAACAGGCCGATCAGGCTCAGCAGGTCAGTCGAGTTGCCGGTGTAGATACCCTCGGCCTCGTGGTCGCGTTCGCGCTTGTGTTTGCGGTCGGCCCCGACCTGTGCCCCCAGCAACTGATCGGCGTAGAGGCCCGGCTCTTCGACGCGCAGACCCAGTTGGCGGGCCTGCGCAGCGTGCTCGGCGCAGAGTCGCTGCCCGTCCTCGGTATAGTACAGACAATAGGCACACAGCGGCTTGTGGCAGACCTCGCAGCGTTCCAGCGCGATCCGCTCAGGGTGAAAAGCGCAGGTCAGGGGATCTCTCTGCGTCATGGTGTGGTGATTCTCTCCGTCAGTTCTTGCGAGTGTAACGCGCGAGCGGGGTACGCACAACGGGCGGCTGATCGACGGGGAGCGTGCAGAATGTATCAGCCCGTTTGCTGCGCCGGGCGCGTTCGGGTTTGGAAGTAGAATTCACCATGGAGAGCGCAGGGGTCACAGAGAAAGACACAGAGACTTTGATTTGTTCCCCTCCGCGGTCTCGGCGTCTCTGCGGTTCAAGATTACTGTGCCAGATGCGCATGCCCCCTGACTGCGGCAGAGCTACGCAGGCGATCACAGGCTGTGGGCGATGCGTTCGAGCGCGGCGGCGTGCTCGGCCAGGTTAAGCTCGGCCAGGCGGCGGCGCGAGACTTCGGCCTGCGCAATGGTATCGCGGCGGAAGGCCTGATCCCCCTGCAGGGCATGGCGGGCGCGAATCTGATGCACGCGCACCAGGACCGTTGCGGCGCGCTCCAGGGCTTCCGACAGGTTGAGCGCCTGCGCCAGGTCGAGCGCTTCGTGCAGGGCCGCCTGTGCGCGCACGGAGTCACCCTGGGCCATGCGCAACTGTCCCAGCGTGATGGATGCTTCGGCCAGGTCAGATGAGCTGCTCACGGCGGTGAAAAGGACGTGCGCACGCGCGGCATTGGCCGCTCCGTCGTCTATCATGCCCGCCTGCGCCTGAGCGCGCGCCAGATCGTGCAGAAGGTGTGCCAGCAGCAGGCGGTCGGGCGTGGTCAGGGCGTCGGCGATGGCTCCATGCAGGTGACGCACGGCCTCGCCCATCTCGGCGGCGGCTTCAGTCACGCGCTCTTCATGTTGAAACTGCCCGGCGCGCGCCAGGTGAATGCCCGCCAGATGACGGCGCAGGTCGGCAGCCAGGTCGCGCCGCGCAATGAAATCCGCTGTCGCCAGGGCACGCCGGAAGACGTCTTCAGCGCGGGCGCTGTCACCCTGGGCCAGCAACGACAGACCCAGATCGCGCTGAGCGGTGGCGGAGAGCGCTACCTGCCTGGTGCGCGCGTATCCGGCCAGCGCCCCTTCGAAGCGCTTGATGGCATCCCCGTGCTGATCCCGTGCGGCCAGGGCGCGCCCCCACTCGTGAGCGAGCATGGCGGCTACACGCACATTGGCTCCTTCCGGCTGCGCCATCACCGCGCGGAAGGCGCGCGCCAGCACGTCGGTCGCTGTCCCGCTCTGCCCCACGCCGAGCAAATGTCGTCCGTAGGCCAGGCTGGCTTCGGCCAGGGCGGTGCGACTGAGGTGTTCCAGAGTCAGCGTCACCTGGAACAGCCACCCCGCTTCATCCTGCCTGCCGGGGAGCGCCGCCAGGGCCGTGCCCATCGCCATTTGCAGGCGGGCCAGGTCATCTCCTTCGGGCAGGCGACCTCGCAGCGCCGTGGCATAGCTCAGGAAGGCTTCGGCCAGCCCCGCATTCAGAAAGGCGGGCGCAGTCACTACCAGCAGGCGGGCCAGTTCGACAGGCGAAAGCAACACCGGGCCGCTCAGTTGGCGGTCGAGCAGGGCGCGCACGTTGCTCAGGCGCGCCCGCCACTCGGCAGGCAGGGGAGTGGGCACCTCGTCGGGCCAGGTCTGCGCGAAGTACTGCGCGATCACGCGGTCGAGGTGCGCCTGCTTGGGCGTGTCGAGCGGGAAGCGTTCCCACACGAACGCGCGCACCTCAGCGGGGATGGCGATCAGCGTTCCGTCGCGCTGCAGGATGTCGCGATCGAGCAAGACGGACAGGTGATCGGCGGCGTCGCGGCCAGCCAGCCCCAGGGCCAGGCGTTCGTCGAGCGGGGCGGGCAACCCCTGAGCGCGAATGAGCAGCCGGAAGACCTCGCGGCGGTCGGCCAGCAGCCATTCGAGTTGACGGCGCAGGTAGGCGCGCGGCAGGGTGGCCGCGTCCTGGTCGAAGGCACTCAGGTACTTGAGCGTCGCGTCCACCCCATCGCGGCGCACCATCTCTACGCCGCGGATAATCAGCCAGGGCAGTTGCTGCGTGCGCTCCAGAAAGTCGTCTATGGTGTCTACATCGAGCGTCTCGACCCGGCGCAGGACTGCGCGGCGCATGGCCAGAGTGCGCGCGTCTTTGCCAGTCAGTGGCTCGACTGGACGCGCCTTGGCGCTGAAGGTGGGGCCAGCGGGTAACAGCGTTTCGTCGGCTTCCTGGGCGGTCAGCAGCACGCCGTGATGGGCTGACGCGAGCAACTCGGCCAGCAAGGTGGCGAGTTCGGCCCGCGCAGTTCCAGAGGGCAGAGCGTCAATGTCCTGTAGCACCAGCAACAGCCGTCGCCCCGACCAGGCCGTCAGCACGTCGGCCCGCGCTGCCTGTGATGGCAGACCGGCAAGCTGAGCCAGGGTGCTTTGCACTTCGGCGGCGGTGATGGCAGGGCCGCAGCGCAGCCAGACGATGCCATCGGGGAAGCGCCAGCCAAAGCGATAGGCAAAGGCCGCGGCTAATGAGCGCTTGCCCACGCCCTGAGGGCCGGTTAACAGGAGCAGGCGGCGGTTGTGGGTGAACATGTCTTCGGCCAGCCTGCCCAGCAACTCGCGCCGCCCGATAAAGCCGGTGGGCAGCGGTAGTTCAAAGGCGCGCGGCAGTCCATCGGCGACCAGGGGGCGCGTGGCGCGGTGAGCCGGTTCGGGCAGGGGGAGCCGGAGATCGTGCTGATCGTCGGCGAGCACCAACTCGTAGCGCTCGGGCTGACTGTTGGGTAGTTCCCGTACCTCGGCGATGGCGGCGCGGAAGGCTTCACGCACGCTGGCTCCGCCCGCCAGCTCTGCGTAGAGACAGGCGTTGAAAGCCACTGTGCAGTCTTCGTTGGCGCGGCGTACGGTGCCGATGACAGCCTGCACAGGCGTTTCGTCCAGCAGCATCTGCGCCAGGCGGCGGCTGAAGCAACCGTCCAGCAGCACCAGACGGACGTCGCTGCTGGCAAAGCGCCGGACGATGTGCTCGGCCACAGCATAGGCTTCGCGGCCCTCTTCGTCTTCCAGGTAGAGGATGTCGCGTTCGGCGTGCGCGATCAGGTGTACGATGCGGAAGGCGTCCGGCCCGCGCGCGCTGAGCGCTATTCCCAGTCGTTCGGAGGTTGGGGGCAGCAAGCGCACCAGAGCCAGGGGAGCGCTACCCACTCTGGCCTCCGAAGTTACCTGGCGCACGGTGCGCAGCAGCGCCAGCCATTCCTGGGCCGGGTCCGCCGGGCTGAGCGGGTCTTCGGTGCCGCTCATCGAGGCGAAGGGGGCGGCGATGACCGCCAGCACGGGCAGGTAATGGTGCAGTTGGGCCAGGCCGGGGTCGGCGGCCAGATCGTACCCGCAGGGCAGCGTGAACTCGCTGGCGGGCAGGGTCGCAAAGTCCGGGATGGGAGACTGATTCTCGCTCATGATTGAGCAGTATAGTCAAAAGACGAAAAAGGCGAAAGACCGTTGACGACAGGGGCCAGACAGGGTATTTTTGATAAGTTGTAACACTCGTCACGCGATCCAGTGCGTTTCTTCACTGTCCTCACGCGAGCCGGCGCGGCAGAATCCTTCAGGTTTGCTCATGGGCCAGTTGCTCTGCGCAAGGGGATGTGTATGCTCGCGACGGGTGCATGCCGCCGCGGGCGCTTTCGCCCGACCAAAACCAGAAACGCAGTGGTCTTGCAGTCAGTTGAGGAGAGGTCTGAATGGCACATAAGTGGGTCTATGCGTTCGAAGAAGGTGACGCTACCATGCGTAACCTGCTGGGTGGTAAGGGGTGCAATCTGGCCGAGATGACCCGGATCGGCCTGCCCGTTCCACCTGGCTTCACGGTGACGACGGAAGCGTGTGTGGAGTACATGAACACCGGCAAGTTCCCCGAAGGGATGTGGGAACAGGTCCTGGCTGCCATGCAGGATTTGAACCGCAAGACCGGCAAGGAGTTCGGCAACGACGCCAACCCACTGCTCGTCTCCATCCGTTCCGGGGCACGCGAGTCCATGCCGGGCATGATGGACACCATTCTCAACGTGGGCCTGACGCCGGGCGCGGTCGAGACAATGGGCAAGCAATTCAACGACATGCGCTTTGCCTGGGACCTCTATCGCCGCCTGATTCAGATGTTCAGCAAGGTTGTGCTGGACGTGCCTGGTGAGGAATTTGAGGAGATTATCGAGGAAGAGCGCGCGCGTGTGGGGGCCAAGACCGACGCTCAAATGACCGCCGAGGGCTGGCAGCGTTGCGCCGAGCGTTTCATGGAACTGGCACAGCGTCACACGGGGCAGCCGTTCCCCATGGACCCCTACAAGCAGCTCGAGCTGGGCATCGAGGCTGTGTTCAAGAGCTGGAACGGCAAGCGCGCGGTGGACTACCGCAATCACTACGGTTACCCGCACACCTGGGGCACGGCGGCTAACATCGTGACCATGGTCTACGGTAACTTCGCCGACGGCAAGAGCGGCACGGGCGTGGCCTTCACGCGCAACCCCGCTACCGGCGAGAAGAAATTCTATGGCGAATACCTGCTCAACGCCCAGGGTGAGGATGTGGTGTCGGGCGCGCGCACGCCGACCGAGGTCTCCAGCCTGGCCAAGGAAATCCCCGAAGCCTGGGAAGAACTGATGCGCGTGGCGGACATCCTGGAAAAGCACTATCGCGAAACCCAGGACATCGAGTTCACCATCGAGCATGGCAAGCTGTGGATGTTGCAGACCCGTAGCGGCAAGCGTACCGCGGCAGCAGCCGTCAAGATCGCCGTGGACATGGTGGACGAGGGCCTGATCACGCCCGCCGAGGCGGTGGCGCGTATCGCCCCGGACATGATCGATCAGTTGCTGCACCCGCGCTTCGACGAGAAGGTGCTCAAGGCGACGCCTCCGGTGGCCAAGGGCCTCAATGCCTCGCCCGGCGCGGCAGTGGGCAAGGTCTATTTCGATGCCGACACCGCCGAAGCCAAGAGCAAGGAAGGCGAGCCGGTGATCCTGGTTCGTCCGCTGACCGAGCCAAGCGACGTGCACGGTATGCTGGCAGCCAAGGGTATCCTGACGGCGGAAGGTGGCGCGACCAGCCATGCGGCAGTGGTGGCCCGTCAGCTGGGTAAGCCGTGCGTGGCCGGCTGCTCCGATATCAAGATCAACCTGGAGCAGAAGTACTTCACGGTCAACGGCCAGGTGGTCAAGGAAGGCGACTTCATCTCGCTGGACGGTGCCAAGGGCAATGTGTACATCGGGCAAATCCCGGTCGTCGCGCCCAAGCTGGAAGAGCAGACCGAACTGCTCAAGATTCTGGGCTGGGCCGACGAAATCCGTCGCCTGATGGTGTGGGCCAACGCCGATGACGAGCAGCAGGCAGCCCGCGCCCGCAGCTACGGCGCGCAGGGTATCGGCCTGTGCCGTACTGAGCACATGTTCCTGGGCGACCGCACGCAAATCTTCCAGGAATATATCCTGGCAACCGATCCGGAAGCCAAGCAGAAGGCGCTCGACAAGCTGGCCGTGCTGCAGCACGATGACTTCTATGGCATCTTCCGCGCCATGGACGGCCTGCCGGTGATCATCCGCCTGATTGACCCGCCGCTGCACGAGTTCCTGCCTGCGCGCGACGAACTGAAAGTGGACGTGGCCGTGGGTCGCGAGCGCGGCGAGGATGTCTCCGAGAAGGAAGCGATCCTGCGCAAGGCCGAAGAACTGGCCGAATTCAACCCCATGCTGGGTCTGCGCGGTATCCGCCTGGGCATCATGATGCCCGATGTCACGCTGATGCAGGTGCGCGCGATCATCTCCGCCGCGTGCGATGCCACCAAGGATGGCTACGAAGTGCATCCTGAGGTCATGATCCCGTTGACCTCGCATATCAACGAGCTGAAGCTGCTCCAGAAGATTCTGGAAGACGAAGCCAGGAAGGTCATGGCCGAGAAGGGCGTGACGGTGGACTACAAGTTCGGCACCATGATCGAGATTCCGCGCGCCGCCCTGACCGCGGGCGAGATCGCCGAACTGGCGCAGTTCTTCAGCTTCGGCACCAACGACCTGACGCAGATGACCTATGGCATCAGCCGCGACGACGCCGAGCGTCACTTCCTGCTGGACTATGTCGAGAAGGGTATCCTGCCCAAGAACCCCTTCCAGACCATTGACCGCGACGGTGTGGGCCGCCTGATGAAGATGGCTGTCGAAGAAGGGCGCAAGACGCGGCCTGACCTGGAAGTGGGTATCTGCGGCGAGCACGGCGGTGACCCCGATAGCATTGACTTCTGCCACCGTATCAACCTGAACTACGTCAGTTGCTCGCCGTTCCGCGTGCCGGTGGCGCGTCTGGCCGCGGCGCACGCTGTGCTGCGCGAGCAGGGCTGGGAGCGCCTGGGCGAACTGGGCGTGCGCGATCCCAACCGCAAGCTCAACTAAACGCGACCGTAGCGATCAACATGGCAGCCGCCCCATAAACCGGGCGGCTGTTTTTTGTTTGGGATGCGTGAGGCAAAATGCAACAGGAAGACACCGGCGGGAAGCGCTCGCTGGCAACGACGATGACACCTGGGCACGCGCCTGTCAGAGCGATGGAGTATACTGTAGACGAACAGGGGAGACTGTTCACAAGCGAACTCAGGAGGCGCAGTGATGAGCAGACGCTGGATGGCGATCTGGGGAGTGTTGGGGGCGATCCTGCTGGCTTCCGGTCAGGCGCTGGGGGCGGGTCTGTCGCTAGAACTGCCCGCTGCCGCCGCGCAGACGGGGCCAGCCTACCCGCCCACCATTATTGAGTTTGGCATTGACGTAGGGTCTATTACGCTGGCTGAGGCCGAAGCGGGCCTGACCCCCGCCCGTCTGAGCTGGCGGACGGTAGGGATGCGCCCTGAACACCGCCTGGTGCTCTATGCGTTCCGCGTCAACCGGTGGGAGCCGCTGGTTCTCCCTCCTGGCAGCGAACCACTGCCAGCGACGGGCGAGGTGAGCATCGTCGTCGAGCATCCGCTGACCTTCGGCCCGCCCACGTACAGTCTGGTGCTCGCCGACGCCGCCGGGCAAATGCTCGATCAGCGGGTGCTGACCGTGCCCTATGCCAGCGACGACGAAGCCCCGCCGCTGAGCATTGACGAATTCCGTGCCGACGCAAGCGAGCTGGACGCGGCAGCGCTGGCGGCGCGGACGGTGCGCGTGCCAGTCTTCTGGCGGGTCAGCGGTCGGCAGCCGTATATGCACCTGATCTTCGAGCAGGTGCTGGAGACGGGCGACACTGTCTCGGTCGAGTTGCCGCGCCTGACGCTCTGGGTGGCTTCTCAGGGAGAAGGGGTAGTCGCGCCCCTTTTCACTGCGGTCGGTCAGCCGGTGCGGTTGCGGCTGCGGATGGTAGATTTGCGCAATGGCGATACCCTGGCGACCTATCCGCTGCCGCCCATCCCTGTAGTGACCGCTGCCAGAGCGCCTGCCCCCGCACCTGCCAGCCAGGGCAGGACCTCGTCGGGCGCGCCGGTCAGTTCTGGCGCTCAGGCGGGGGCGGCGGGCAGTGCGGCACCGGTGGAGGTGACTCTATTCACTGCCGCTCCAGAGATCATCCCGCGTGGCGGGACGGTAACGGTGACCTGGGAAGTGCGCAACGCTACGGAGGTAGGGGTCTGGTTGGTGGAGCCGGGCGGTCGGCTGGCGCAGATGGCCCCGGGCACAGCGGCGCAGCAGGGGACGTGGACGGTGACGGTCCCGGAAACGTATGTGGACGAGGCAACGTTCATGCTCTTCGCGCGCGGCGCGGCGGATGAGCAGCGTCAGGAGACCGTCATCGTTGACGTCATCTGTCCCTACGTATACTTCTTCGATACGCGCGGGCAGGTTCTCTCGTGCCCTGCTGAGGCCGCCAGGACAGTACAGGCCGCTTACCAGGAATTCGAGCGCGGGTTCATGATCTGGCGGGCCGACACCAGCGACATCTACGTCTTTTTCCGCGATACGGGCCTGGTCAACCGGTTTCGCGATACCTGGCTGGGCGAGTGGGTGGACTATCCCGAAGAGCCGCCCGTGGGTCGCTACAAGCCCGACCGGGGTTTCGGGCGCGTGTGGGTGGACAACCCGCAGGTGCGCACTGGCCTGGGTTGGGCGACCAATTTCGAGCGCGGTTACACGGCCTGGGTACAGCGCTCCGGCGACTTCAAGTATTCGCGTCTGTATCTGACCCTGCCGGACGGCACGGTGATCTACATGGTGGAGAACACCTGGAAAGTGTGGGGCCTGTCCTGATACAAACGCCCCTCAACCAGCAGTAACCGGTTGAGGGGTGTAGGGAGGTGAACCATGAGCAACAACGCTCGCTACCTGTCCGTTTAGATGCGGCGGGCGGCGGGCGCGTTGCAAGGGAGTCAGCGGCTGCTGAGATAGGCGATGACCGCTTCGCGCTCGGCGCTGTTGAGTTGCGCCCCGTAGCCGATCATGCGGTCAACGGTGGCCGCCCAGCCCGTTTCGTCGTTGCTGGCGCGGTCAATGCGCTCGGCGGAGTGGCAGACCGTGCAGCGCTCAGCGACCAGCGCTGCGCCGTCGAGGTTTTGCGACGTGCTGTCTTCGGGCGCTGGCTCGATTGCGCCGCCCATGATGGCATTCATCAGGTCTTCGGCAGTGCCATCGTAGGAGAGGCTGGCTGCGGCGCTCTGGCTCAGCTCCTTGAGATCGTCGGTCAGTTCGCCAGTGAAGGCAGCAGTGTAGACGATGGCCACCAGTCCTTCACCCGGCGTGAAGATGGTGATGGCCGCTTCTTCTTTCTGGCTGGTGGCGATGCCAAAGCCGCCAACCAGGTCTTCGCCCAGTTCGACTTCCTCGAATTCGCTGAATTCGACCTGCTCGCTCTCGTCAACTGTGCCGTCTGCTCCCGCGTCGGGCGCAAAGACCATGGTGGCAATCGTCTCGGCGGCTTCGGCGGGAGTGGCGTCGTCGGCCAGCGTCACGCCGAAGAAGATCAGAAAGTCGGTCGGCAGGACGATCACCAGCAGGCCCTGGTCACCGCTGGCCAGGTCTTCCCCAGCTTCCAGCCGTTGTATGGCGTCTTCCGAGTTCAGGAAGATGACGAAGGGGAATGGCGCTCCCTCATCCATATTGGAGAACCAGCCGGCGGGATAAGATACAGTGAACAGACCATCTTCGGACGTGTAGGTTTCGAACTCGTCATCACCCTGCGCCAGCAGAGAGGCAGGCGTCACGGTGAGCACCAGGACCAGAGCGATGCTGATTGCGATGCGTTTCATCATGATAGGTAGCTCCTGAAAGCTCTTGCCTCCACAGGAGGCAGCAGAATTCATGAGATCATAAGCTTTTCCGCCGCCCATTGCCAATACTGTGGATAATATCAGCATGAAGAGGGGATTGGTCGGGCTACCAGGTTTCGCCCAGAGGAGCTGTCTCCAGATGCGGTGCCCAGGCCACGCGCACAAGCACCCAGGGGGCTTCCGGAGCGGAGCGCTCGATCACAGTGATCGAGGTATTGGTGAGCGAGGGACGTTCGAGCGGCCCAAATAAACTGACCAGCAAGACGCCCAGCGTCCCGCCGTGTGTCACCAAGGCGACAGTTTGCCCGGCATGGTGAGCGGTGATCTCGTCGAAGGCAGCCAGAACACGAGCGCGCAGGGCCAGGTGTGTCTCGCCATTGGGCGTGGGGACGTGATCGCGGTCGGCCTGATGCGCGGCGTAGCGTTCCCCATCCCAGGCCAGCACTTCTTCGCGCGTCAGACCCTGCCATTCGCCCAGGTCTATTTCGCGCAGGCGGGCGTCGGGGTGTACTGTCAGACCAAGCGCGGCGGCGATGGCCTGTGCGGTCTGCATGGCGCGGGGCAGGTCGCTGCTGTAAATCGCCTTGATGGGCCAGCCGTTGCGGGCCAGGTAATGCGCCAGCGCCCGCGACTGCGCGAGTCCGGCGGGGTTGAGGGGGACGGGTGCGTGCCCCTGCCAGCGACCGGCGGCGTTCCAATCGGTTTCGCCGTGCCGGATGCACAGCACGCGCGTGGGCGAATTGGGAAGGCTGTTTGTGATGGCCAGGTCAGTCGTCATCTTCCATTTCGTCTTCGAACACAGTATCCAGGCAAGGCAGCAGTTCGTTGGCAGCGTGAACGGGCCGGGCGCAGTCCAGCAGCAGGTAACACCCTGCTTCGCGCGGACGGGCGTGTGCCGCGCTGGACAGGCGCAGATGATAGCGATTGACCAGCATATAACCGCCCAGGGGGGTGACAATGTGGCCACTGACTATCACCTGCTGCGGCGCAGGCGCTCCGTCCGAGAAGGCGGCCAGGAATTCGCGCACCTGCTGCACGTAGCTGTACTCGGTCAGGCCCAGCTCATTTTGGGTGAACAAAGCGTCCCATAGCACGGCGAATTCGCGGCTCTGCTGGGCGATCAGAGTGCCGCGCAGCAGGTGCGGATAGCGCGGATCGTCCGGGCCACGCACGGCCAGATAGTGGCGGGCATCGTCGTCGTAGGAGGTGCCGAACACCTGGCGATAGCGCTCGTAGTAAGGCGTCAGATCGGGCACCTGGGCCAGCAGAGCATCGGCCTGGGCCAGCACTTGCGCGTGATCGTAGTGGCGCAGCAGGTCTACGTGTCCGGTGACTTCGCTCGCCGGACCGGCATGGCTCAGCAGCACGCCCGCCGCGGTGCGCACATAGAAAGGCAGTTCGCTTAGAAAGGCGATGACCTGTTCGCGGCGTTTCCCCAATGCCTGTTCGAAGCGGGGCGTGAACTCATAATCTCCTTTGGCCAGCGAGACGCCGTAGATGTGCGGCATCTCATGGTTGCCCAGCAGCATGATCACCGTCTGCGGGCCGAACTCGGCGCGCAGAGCCATTACATCCAGCAGGATGCCCAGGCTTTGATCCTGATAGGGGGGCCCGTAAGCATGGATGAGATCGCCCAAAAAGATCAACCGTTGTGCCGCGCCGGAAGCGTACAGGGAGCGGAAGCGAGTCACATAGCGATCGAAGGCATCGCGGTCTCCGTGTAGGTCGCTCACGATCATGGCGACGCCGTCGGTCAGGTCTACGAAGCGGGTGAGCATGGCGCAAAAAGGGCTGGCTAGTGTGCTGTTGTCAAACCGGGCGAAGTATACCACAAAGCGTTTGCGGTTGGGACGCTGTTTTTGGGGACGGCCAGGGGGATGGCATCAAACCGCTTGCCGCTTTATCTCACCCCCAGCCTCGCTACGCTCGGCTTGCCCCCTCCCCGACGCGGGGCTATGCATTACCCACAAGTCTTCCCTCACCCCTCAATCCCCTCTCCCTCGCGACTGCGTCGCGGGGCGAGGGGACTTACCATCTCTCGCACGAGCGCTCCCCTTTTCCCGTAGCGCGGGAGAAGGGGCCGGGGGATGAGGGGGCTTTTCAAACGGTCTTTATCAGCCGACCGTGAATTTTTGTGAAATGCCCCCCATTTGCTGTTGTTCATGGCATGGCGCTAAATTCTTAACATAGCATACAGGCAAGACTCCCCATTCAATATAGTGCCTTTACCGTCTCTCGTGATCTGTAAGGAGTGCAGAGGTGAAAGCCCCAATCCGTGTAGCAGTAACCGGCGCAGCTGGTCAGATCGGCTATAGTCTGTTGTTCCGTCTGGCCCACGGAGATGCTTTTGGTCCGGAGCAACCTGTGATCTTGCAACTGCTGGATATCCCAGAAGCGCAAAGCGCCTTGAACGGCGTGGTGATGGAACTGGAGGATTGCGCTTTTCCGCTGTTGCAGGGTGTCGTAGTGACGGACGATCCGTGCGTGGCCTTTCAAAACGCCAACTGGGCTGTGCTGTTGGGTGGCAAACCGCGCGGCCCTGGCATGGAACGCGCCGATGTCATCCGGGACAACGCGCCTGTCTTTGAAGAGCAGGGGCGGGTCATGAATGAGTGCGCGAGCCGTGATCTGCGCGTGTTGGTAGTGGCCAACCCCTGCAACACTAACGCTCTCATTGCCATGCACAGCGCGCCGAACATTCCGCGGGATCGCTGGTTTGCCATGACCCGTCTTGATCAGAACCGCGCCAGGGCACAACTGGCGAAGAAGGCCGGTGTGCCAGTGACGGCGGTGACGCATCTGGCAGTGTGGGGCAATCACAGCCCAACTATGTATCCGGACTTCGAGAACGCGCGTATCAATGGTCAGCCCGCGCTGGAGGTGATCCCCGACCGCGCCTGGTTCGAGGAAGTGTTCGTGCCGACTGTGCAGCAGCGTGGCAAGGTCGTGATTGAGGCGCGGGGCAAGAGCAGCGCGGCCAGCGCAGCGAACGCCGTAATCGATCATATCCGCAGCGTGTCGAACGTCACGCGAGAAGGTGAATGTTACAGCGCGGCGGTGCTCTCGGATGGCAATCCTTATGGCGTGCCGGAAGGTCTGATGTTCTCGTTTCCGCTGCGGACACTGCCCGATGGTTCGGTGGTGCCTGTGCAAGAGATGCAGTTGAGCGAATATGCGCGGCGCAAGCTGATGATCTCTGCCCAGGAACTGCTGGAAGAGCGCGAGGCAGTGGCCGATCTGCTGGCCCACGCTTGAAAAAGCCCGCAAGCGTGGTAAAATGCAGGCTCTGGATGGACGGCGTGAGCAGCCCTCACGCCGTCCGTTTGTGCGGGCACGCCGCTGCTGAGGCCGCTCATACAGAACACCGACGAGCGCAGGGGAGTCGTTGTTGATCGTCCTGATAGGGCGGTTTATAATGGGATTAGGCGGCCAATTAAGGAGAAACGACTGCACACATGAGTCGATCCACATCAGCTCATCCGCGCACGAGGGGCAGTGCGCTGTCCTTCGTCCGGATGTCGTGGGTGTTGCCAGCGTGTGCTCTGTTGCTTCTGGTTGTGCTGGTTTCGCTGCAGTTCGCACCCTCGATCATCGAACAGCGTCGCGACAGCGGTATCTTCGCCTACACCGGCCTGACCATCCGCAACGGCGGTTTGCCCTACGTTGACGCCTGGGATAACAAACTGCCCGGCGTCTATTTCATCAATGCGCTGGCCTTTCTGATCTTCGGCACAGGGCGTTGGGCCTTGTGGCTGGCTGAGAACCTGACTATCTTTGCGGCAGGCATGGCTTTGTTCTGGCTGCTGCGTCAGGTCTACGGCGACCGCAGCGAGGCATGGGTGGGGCCACTGGTGCTGGTATTGCTCACGCGCCACCCCACGTTGACCTCCGATATCAACTTCACCGAACCGTATGCGCTGCTGCCCCAGGTGTTGGTGCTGGCGGCGGGCTATCAGTTCCTGCGCCAACCGCGCTCGCGCTGGGGGTTTGCCATGGGGTTTGCGGCGGGCGCAGCCTTCCTGATCAAACAGACGACGGTTGGCGGCGCGTTGATGTTCATCCCGGCGGTGCTCCTCAGCCGACATCCTGTCCTGGGCACGCGCCAGCGCTGGCACGGGCTGGGCACGATCATCCTGGGTGGCGTGTGCAGCCTGGGCATAGTGGCACTCTATCTGCTGGTCAATGGCATTCTGGACGATGCTCTGGCGGCCTCATTCGTGGCAGCCAACATGTTTCACGAGTGGGTGAGCGAAGAGTCGGTGTGGATCGGTCGCACGGTGATCACCACCTGGACGGCCAGTCTGGCCCCTGTGGTGATCGTGCCCCTGTCTCCCTTCCTGGTCTTGGGGATGCGCGTGGCCCGGCGCAATCTGCGTCGGCGGGCGCGCGATCGGCAGATGGCCACCGATGCCACGCTGGGAGTGTGGGTGGTGCTCACTTTCTTCGCCGATATGGTGCTGGTCAACGTGACCAATCGCGGCTATGCCCATTACTACATCACCATGATCCCGGCCATCGCCCTGCTGACGACTATGAGCCTGCCCGAAGTAGCTCGCTACATTGCTACTTCGACGGGACGATGGCGCAAGATATGGGCCGGGCTGCGCGTCTATCTGGCGGTACTTCTGCTGGGTGTACCCGTGGTGACGACGCTGGTGCGCGTGGCGCTCTCCAGGACGAGCCTGTCAGGGTTGGAGCGTCAGCAGGAAGTGGTCAGCTATGTGGAAGAGCGCACCGACGAGAGCGACACGGTGTTGGTGTGGGGGGTCAACACAGTAGTCAACTTCCTGGCCAACCGGCGCAGCCCCACGCAATTTAACTACGGCTATCCGCTGGTGATGCCGGGCAAACTCTCCGAAGAGTATATCCTGGAGATGGTGCGCGATCTGGAGCGCAACAAGCCAACAATCATTGTGGACAGCACGATGATTGATGGGGATCGCGTGCCGCCGCTCGATCCCGCCCTGCGCGTGGAATGGTGGCGCGAGGGTGGGCGGCGCGATGTCGCCAACCTGCAGCCGATCTTCGACTTCGTGGAGAAGCACTGCTGGCAGGTGGATGTGATAGATGGGGTGTATATGTATCGCTGTGCCTACCCGAACACCAGTCGGTTGCCACTTCCGGCAGTGACCGGCCCGCCGGTCAGCGCGCTGTGGAAGACGCTGGAACCCGTCTTAACCAGCAGTTACGAAGCCGTGGCAGCACAGTATCAGCAGCAATTCCCCCCAGAGGAATGACGCGGAACAGTGACAGGGCGGCGCGGGCGGATGGTTCGCGCCGCTTTCTTTGGATCTGGCCGATGAGAGCACTCGGACTTTTGCGCGCGTCAGTTCCCGCCCCGGAGCTTCGCCCGGAGCGCTTCCAGACCGCTGAGGTCACCGGCTGCGGCCAGGCGCGCCTGTTCGGGCCAGCTCGCTGTAGAGCCGACCAGCCGCACTCCGCGTTCGCGCACGATCTGTTCGAGTTGCTCAGGGGTCATGGCGGCGACCTGCGCAAAGGTGGTGATGCCCGCGTCGCGCAGGGCAGCGGCGGACTTGGGGCCGATACCTTCGATCAGGGTCAGATCGTCTTCGATCACCGCGCCGCCCCCCTTGATGCGCGCCTGTTGGCTTTGCAGCGCAGTCAGGTCGCCCGCTGCGGCCAGGCGCGCCTGTTCGGGCCAGGTGGCGGTGCTGCCTACCAGGCGCACGCCCTGCTCGCGCAAGGTCTGTTCGAGCTGCTCGGGGGTCATGGCGGCGACCTGGGCAAAGGTGGTGATTCCCGCCGCATGCAGGGCGCTGGCGACCTTAGGGCCGATGCCCTCGATCAGCGTCAGATCGTCAGGGGCGGCAGCAGGAGCCGGCGGGGTGACGGGCGCTTCGGCCTGCGCGACCGCTTCTGCCGGGGCCGCAGCTTCAGCGACGGGCGCGGCTGTTTCGACATGCTCCTCGTGACCGGTGTAGTGAGGGGTCTTGAGGTCGTCGAAGCGCTCCCAGGGGCGCACCAGGAGCAGCCAGCCTGCCACGCCCAGGACAATGATAACGATGCCCACGATCAGCAGGCTGGTAGCGATGTTGTCGTTCTCGATGGTGCCCAAGGCGATCAGAAACAACGCCACAACGGTGATCACAATGCCCAGCCCGGTCAGATAGGCCAGATATTGCTCAGTAGGAGAGAGTTTCTCTTGTGCGGGCACGGCAAACCTTCCATTCTTTGGCAAAAGCAATTGCACGGACGGGCAAGAACAACAGAATGATGCCTTTATTGTGCCACAGATGGCGGGCAAACGACAATCATCTGGCACGAAGGGCGTTGCCTGGATGATGGAATCTGTGTGAATGAATTAAACACTGCTAGAATTACTACGCATTCCTGGAATGGGCTGGCCGGGTCTCCCCTGGACAGCCCAGGTAACAAGCGGGGAGAGACTGGTAGTGCCAGAGAATATCCTGGTCTATGTGTTGGTTGGCTTTGTGGCGCAACTGATTGACGGCGCGTTGGGCATGGCCTATGGGGTGACCTCGACCACTTTTCTGCTCAGCAGCGGGGTGGGGCCAGCCGTGGCCAGCGCCAGCGTGCACATGGCCGAAGTGTTCACCACCCTGGTGTCGGGCCTCTCGCACTGGCGCATCGGCAATGTAGATCGGTCACTGTTCCGGCGACTGGTCATCCCCGGCGTGTTGGGTGGCGTGCTGGGGGCCTACGTGCTCAGCGAATTGCCGGGCGACAAGATCAAGCCTTATATAGCGATCTACCTGCTGCTGATGGGGGGGCGTATTCTGTGGAAAGCGGTGCGGCAATCTTCGGAGTCGGGGAGGCCGCTCAAACACCTGTCCCCGCTGGGGCTGGCGGGCGGCTTCTTCGATGCCATCGGCGGCGGTGGATGGGGGCCAATCGTCACCTCGACGCTGGTTGCCAACGGGCACAACCCGCGCATCTCTGTCGGTTCGGTGAATCTGGCTGAGTTCTTCGTCACATTTTCGCAGTCGGTAGTTTTCCTGATCACCATTCAGCTGACCAACTGGGAAATTATCGTTGGTCTCCTGGCGGGCGGTGTAGTGGCTGCGCCGCTCGCTGCCTTGATCTGCCGCAGACTATCCCCGCGTAGACTGATGTTTGTGGTGGGCGTGCTGATCATCGTGCTGAGTCTGCGCACCCTGATACTCGCGGCTTGAAAGTGCAGGGTATGTCTAGCGCCAGGACCTGCCAACCTGGCCGGCCTCATCTTATCCCCTTTCTCGCTCTCGCGGGTGGGCAGAATGATTCTGCGCAGCTGATCAGGGGTGTATTTCAGGTTAGTTCACGAGTGCGAGCGAAGGTTTTCAGCGCTATGGCCGGTGCGGAGACGTTTACCTCACCCCCGCTCGGCGCTTGCGCGCCTCGCTGCCCCCTCCCCGACGCGGGGAAGGGGCAAGCCGAGCGTAGCGAGGCGGGGGTGAGGTAAACCAAAGTGCAGCAAACAGCCTGTCACCTTTTGCACGCATCCCTCAAATCAGGTCTGATGCATTCTCAGCCGACCATGACCTTTTGTGAAATGCACTCTCCTGATCAGTGGCGTGGCCTGAAAAACTCCACTAAGCTTTATATAAGGAAAGGAGTTTACTATGGACTCGTTGACCCGAAGTGATCTGGCCGAACTGATCGATGTGGAAGGGGAATGGTGCGTCTCTTTGTACATGCCCGCCGTGCGCGCGGGGGCGGAGGTGCAGCAGAACACGATCCGGTTCAGAAATTTACTTCGCCGTGCCGAAGAATCTTTGCAGGCCGTGCAAATGCGCGTCCCCGATGTAGAACGTTTATTGGGGCCAGCTACAGCCCTGCTCGATGATGCGGGGTTCTGGCGTGAACAGGGGGATGGTCTGGCGGTCTTTGTGGGGCAGGGACACTTGAGCACCTTTCGGTTGCCGCTGCGTTTCGATGAAATAGTGGTGGTGAACCGGCGTTTCTATGTCAAGCCGCTGTTGCCGCTGTTCAGTGGCGATGGTCAGTTCTTCGTGCTGGCGCTCAGCCAGGATCAGGTGCGTCTGCTGGAAGGGACGCGCGACAGCGTGGCCGAGGTCGAGTTGCCCGACGTGCCTACCAGCATGGCCGAAGCGTTGCAGCTCGACCGGCCAGAGCGGCAGGTGCGGGCGCGCGCGATAGGCGAGACTGGCGCGGCAGTCTTTCACGGGCACGGTGGCCCAGAGGAAACGGCCAAGCCCGATCTGCTGCGCTACTTTCAGCTTGTTGATCGGGGCTTGCGCGATTACCTGGCCGACAAGCGTGTGCCCCTGGTGCTGGCTGGAGTGGATTACCTGCTGCCAATCTACCGGGAGGCCAACAGCTATTCCCATCTGCTAGAACAGGGCATCATCGGCAACCCGGACATGGTCAGTGCCAGGGAACTGCATCAGCGCGCCTGGGAGATTGTCCGGCCTGTCTTTGCCGCGGAGCAGGCCGAACAGATTGCGCTCTATTACGAACTCGACGGGCGCGGTGATGTGCGGGCCTCGCATACCTTGACGGATATCGTGCGGGCAGCGTTCGAGGGACGGGTTGCCACGCTTTTTGTGCCGCACAGTGTGCAAAAGTGGGGGGTGTACCGGGCGCACAGCCACAAGGTCCATGTACATCCTTCGCAGCAGCCCGGCGACTACGACCTGATCGATCTGGCGGCTGCGCAGACCGTAGCGCATGGGGGGACGGTCTATGTGCTGGAGCCGGAGAAGGTGCCCGGCGGGGAGTTGATCGCGGCCATCTTCCGTTACTGAGGTCGTATAGACAAACGGAGTGAATGTGGGGCCAGGGCGAAACCCTGGCCCACTTGCTGTCCGGGGAGGGCGATAGTGAGCCACATCCTGGTTGCTGGCCTGATCAACCTGGAAGTGACCCTGCGGGTAGATGGCTTCCCGATCCCTTATGTGCCGGTGCATTACCCTTTTGGGGGAGTGAATGCGAGCATTTCCGGCGTGGGCTACAACGTGGCCAAGGCGTTGACGCGGCTGGGCCGGTCGGTGCGCTTCCTGTCGCTGATCGGGCGCGACCTGGCCGGGCAGATGGTCTATGAGCAGCTACGCGCCGACGGAATCGACGATGCTTTTGTGGTGCAGGAGGTCGCCCAGACGGCTCATTCGGTGATCCTGTACGACACCAGTGGGCAGCGCGCGATCTACGTTGACCTGAAGGACATCCAGGAACGGCCATATCCGCCCGCCTTGTTCGAGGCGGCGACGCAGGATGTGTCGCTGGCGGTGCTGTGCAACATCAACTTCGCGCGGCCCATGCTGGCGCAAATGCGAGCGCGCGGGGTGCCCATCGCCACCGACGTGCATACCCTCGCCGACCTCGACGATGCGTACAACCGCGACTGGCTGGAAGCTGCCTCGCTGCTTTTCATGAGCGACGAGAGGCTACCCTGTTCGCCGGAGGAATGGGTGCGCGGCCTGTGGGGGCGCTATGCAGCGCCAGTGGTGGTGATCGGCCTGGGGGCGCAGGGGGCGTTGCTGGGCGTGCGCGCCGATAACTTCGTCGAGCGGGTGCCTGCGGTATACACGCGCCCTGTCGTTAACACCATCGGGGCGGGCGACGCGCTGTTTTCTTGCTTTGTGCATGTCTATGCCGAAACAGGCGACCCATACCGGGCCATTCGCCAGGCGGTGGTCTTCGCTTCCTACAAGATCGGGGCGACAGGCGCAGCGGGCGGTCTGCTGACCGCCCCAGAGCTGGAACGGCTATGCGCTGAGGTCTACGGTGCGCGGGATGGCTGAAGCGCCCCTCACGCCAGGGCATGTTCGAAAGCTGGTTGCGCCGGAGAGAGCAAGGCCGTGTGCAGCGTGACGCCAGGGCTGTACTCGCCGAGCAGTGCTTCCAGGTCGGCCAGGGCCGCGCGGACATCGTCTTCAGCGCTGGCATGATGTCCCTCAACCGTGATCAGCGCTTCGGTCGTATCTTCGCGGGCGGCGCTCTGATCGCTCTGCCGCCAGCACCAGCGCCGCGCACTGACCAGCCCCGCTTCGTCCACGAAAATCACTTCGCCAGGGTCGGGGTGCACAACTTCGTCGGTGCCCAGGTCGGTAAAGCGTTCGTCACCAGCGGCGAAGCGCACGGTCACCGTGCCGGTCGTGGCGCGGCGGTCGAAAACGGCGATTGGCAGGGCATAGCGGATGCTGACCAGATTGCCCAGGTCAACCAGCAGGTTTAGCGAGGGAATATCTCCCTTTTTGGTCAACCGGCGCAGCAGGGATTCGGCAGCGCTGCGGTACTTGGTCGGCTCAACACCGAAAGCGCTGAAGGCTCGCCGCCAGGCGGCCAGGCTGGGCACCTCGCTGAGGGGGGTATCGCCCAGGCGGGCCAGGGCAGCCTGCTGCTCGGCGGCAAAGGCGGCGGCGAGGGCGGGCGGCGTGGGGCCGTTGCGCAGGTTGCGCGCCAGAATCACGCCGCCGCGAATGGTGGGGAAGCGGGCCAGGAGCGTCGTATCGTAACGGAAGAGGGTGGGCATGGGCTTACCTGCTTTCAGTCTTCCAGGCCGATCTGAATCTCGTCCCCCTCGACGCGCACGGGGAACCAGGGCACCGGAATGACCGCTGGCATACTCAGCACGCGCCCGTCACGGATATCGAAGCGAGCGCCGTGCCGCGGACAGATGATGGTATAGCCGTCCAGGTCACCTTCGGCCAGGGGGCCATCATCGTGTGTACAACGGTCTTCGATGGCGTAGTACCTGCCATCTACGTTGAACACGGCAATGTACAGCCCGTCTACTTCGAAGACTTCGCGCGCGCCCGGTGGCAGTTCGGCGGTCTTGGCGACTGTGACAAAACGGCTCACGTTTCCCTCCTGTCGAATCTGTTTCCTATGATGGCGGCTCGCGCCAGAACATGAAGTTGCGGAATCCCTCGCGGACCAGATCATCGGGAATCTGGAGCGCGTGCGTGATGTCGAAGATCATCTCCCAGAACCCGTTGGCGATGGGCGGGACGAACCACAGGGCCAGAAACACCAGGAACAGCCCATAGGAGCCGATCTGCAACATCTGCCAGCGTGTGCGCTGATCGAGCAGTGGCTCGATCACGCCGAAGCCATCCAGGGGAGGGATGGGCAGTAGGTTAAAGCAGACGGCGGTCATCTGGAGCATGATCAGGAAGGCGATGGCCGACCACAAAGAAGCGTTCTGCCAGAGCGAAACGCCCTGTGGGGTGTGCCCTATCCAGATCGAGAAGCGGATCAGGTCGGTGTCTACCAGGCCCAGCATGAAGGGGAGCGAGAGCAGCGCGGCCAGCAGCAGGTTGGCGAGCGGGCCTGCCGCAGAGACCGCCGCGCTCCACCACTTGCTGCGCAGGCGGTGTCGCTCGATGTACACCGCGCCGCCCGGCAGCCCGATCCCGCCCATGGCCAGGAAGATCAGCGGCAGACCGATGCTAAGCATGGGGTGCGTGTATTTGAGCGGGTTGAACGACAAATAACCTTTGTCTTTGACCGTGTAGTCGCCGCCCCAGTAGGCAACCAGGGCGTGCGCGAATTCGTGCAGCGTCACCGAAAAAATCCAGCCAACCAGCACGAAAACGAAGGTGAAAAGCGATCCGCCGGGCAGGAAGGCTATCAGGTAGATCAGCAGCAAAACCCCGCCGATCAGCCAGGGCCAGCGACCCCAGCGCGCGGTACCCGTGCCAGGCTGCGCTGTCTTGCGCCGGGTGGGGACAAGCACGATCTCCGGTTGTGGGCCTGGTGTGCTCTCTGAGAGCGCAGTCCCAGCGGGAGAGGGTTTCCCTGAGGGGATCGGTGCGGCGGGGGGCTGCCGGTACAAGTCGGCGTGAACTTCCGCGGTGGACAGCGCTGCACCAGCTAACACCCGCTGTGTCACCCCGTCGCGCTCGTCCATCAGGCCGAGCAGGAGATGGCGGGTATCCAGCACACCGTGCCCCAGTTGACGGGCAGCCTGCGCGGCGCGTTCAAGAACCTGGCTCGCCCAGCGCGTGTAGCCTTTGAGCGCGACAGGTGGCTCACGTTCCACGCCCACTTCGGCAGCGACCTGTTGATAGAGCAGGGCAGGGTCGGCCTGGGCGCTGCGCAACAAAGCGCAGGCTGGGCTGTTGGGCTGGCTGAGCAACCCCAGCAGCAGATGTTCGACATCCACATAGACGCTTTGACGGCGCGCCGCTTCCTGATGAGCACGCTCAAGAGCAGCTTGCAGGTCGGCAGTGAGAGGCTGGACAAGGCGTTGCATAGTGTGGTTCAGGGCGTCACTCCTCGCCTTCGTCGGTTGGCCAGTCGCTCAAGCCGTAGATGCCCCCCTTGAGGACTTTCAGTGACAACAGCGCGCACTTCAGGCGGGTGGGGCTGAGGGGAATGCCCAGCATGTCCAGGATGGTCTGGCGATTGAACTCGCGCAGTTCGTCGAGCGTCTTGCCGATGATCGCCTCGCCGAGCATCGAGGCCGACGCCTGACTGATGGTGCAGCCCTGTCCCTGCCACGATACGGCTTTGATGCGCCCTTCCTCGTCGAGCTGAGCGGTCAGGTGCAGATAATCGCCACAGAAGGGATTCTCGTCTTCGTAGTCAATGTCGGCGGGATCGAGCGGCTCCCCGAAGTTGCGGGGATGCTGCCCGTGATCAATGATGTTCTCCATGTAGAGGTCCATAAACTGTCCCTCGCGTGTTTCGGGGCGGCTACGGGATAGCGCACCGCAACAGATCAGCCGCCCAGCCGAAATACTCTGCGCGCATTGTAGATCGCTTCGACCAGGGCGTCCACTTCGTCGCGCATGTTGTAGACGTAGAAGCTGGCGCGGGCGGTGGCTACCACCCCCAGTCGTTTGTGCAGGGGCATGGCACAGTGATGCCCGGCGCGCACAGCCACGCCTTCGGCATCGAGCAGTTGGGCGATGTCGTGCGCGTGAACGTCCTGCAGAGTGAAGGCCGCGACGCCGTTGCGGTGTTCTGGGCCGGGGCCGTAGACCTTCAGACCGGGGATTTCGCTCAGGCGGTCGAGCGCGTAGTCCACCACGATTTTCTCGTGCGCCAGGATGTTGTCCATACCTAGGGCGCTCAGGTAATCCACTGCCGCGCCCAAGCCCACGGCCTGGGCGATGGCGGGCGTGCCCGCCTCGAACTTGTGCGGCAGGTCGTTCCAGGTGCTGCCTTCCAGCGTCACCTTTTTGATCATCTCGCCGCCGCCCAGGAACGGCGGCATGACCTCCAGCAGGGCGCGTTTGCCATAGAGCACACCGATACCAGTTGGGCCGGCCATCTTGTGCCCGGAGAAGGCCAGGAAGTCCATATCGAGCGCCTGCACGTCCACGGACAAATGCGGCACGCTTTGCGCTCCGTCTACCATGAAGAGCGCGCCCGCCGCGTGCGCCTGCGCGGCCATCTCCCTGACCGGATTGACTGTGCCCAGCACGTTGCTGACGTGCATCACGCTGACCAGTTTGACCGGTTCGTCGCGCAACAGGGCGGCGTAAGCGTCCAGGTCGAGCAGGCCGTCGTCGGTGATGGGGATGTAGCGCAGGCGGAACCCGATCTGCTCGGCCAGAATCTGCCAGGGGACGATGTTGCTGTGATGCTCCATTTCGCTGAGCACCACCACGTCGCCGGGGCGCAGGTTGGCGCGGCCCCAGCTCTGGGCGACCAGGTTGATGCTCTCGGTGGCGTTGCGGGTGAAGATGATCTCGCGGACAGAGCGGGCATTGATGAAGGCACGCACCTTCTCGCGCGCCCCTTCGTAGGCGGCAGTGGCCCGTTCGCTGAGCGCGTGAATCCCGCGGTGCACGTTGGCGTGATCGCGCTCGTAATAGCGGCGCATAGCTTCGATAACCTGGCGGGGCTTCTGGCTGCTCGCCGCTGAGTCCAGGAAGACCAGGCGTTTACCGGGGTGCACTTCCTGATCGAGGATGGGAAAATCGGCGCGGATCGCGGCGATGTCGAGGGGATAGGTGATCGGTTCGGTCATGGTGTGCGCTCGCTTCCTGCAGAGACCTGATGCTTCGTTGAAATTATATCGCCACCCGGCCTGCGGGGCAGTTATCTCTCGCCTGAAAATTGATGGCATAGATCATAAAAGAATTAAGAAAAAACCGGGCAGGTGCAGGCCCGGTTCTTTCGCTCTGTTCACGCCGACGGCAGCCGTCACACCTGGCCGAGCAGCTTGCGCTCGACATAGGCCATCATGCGCTCGCGCACGTTCTCGAAGGGGATGCGATCCAGCACCGGCACGAAGAAGCCATCCACTACCAGCTTTTCCGCTTCCGGACGGGGCAGACCGCGCGACATCAGGTAGAAGAGCACTTCTTCCTCGATGTAGCCCGTCGCCGAAGCGTGGGTGCAGCGCACGTCGTTGGCCTGAATCTCCAGGCCGGGGATGCTATCCGAGCGCGCCTCTTTGCTCATCAGCATGGTGCGGTTGGCCTGGAAGCCGTCGGTTTTCTGCGCGCCGGGCAGCGCCTTGATCATGCCCTGCCACACCGCCCGCGACTGATCCTTGAGCACGCCCTTGAAGAGCAGGTCGGAGGTGGTATGCGGCGCGTTGTGATTTTGCTGCGTGTCCAGGTCCATGAACTGAGCGCCGTCCGGGAAGTATAGCCCGCTCATACGACCCCACGCGCCCGGCCCGTCCAGGTCTATCTCCATGAAGGCTTTGATCAACTTGCCGCCCATCTGCCCGGTGATCCAGTCGAGTTGCCCATCGGCGGCAACGCGGGCGCGCTGCGTGCTGAATTCGAACAGGTGACGGCCCCAATCCTGCAGGTTGACGAAGCGCAACGACGCACCGGGGCCGACGATCAGCTCGATGACGCCGATGTAGCTGGCGTCGCTGGTGAGGGTGGGCGAGAGCGTCTCGTGCAGATAGTCAATGGAGGCGCCTTCGTCCAGCACAACCAGGATATGGCCCAGCACCGCGCCAGGGCGATCGGCATAGAAGATGCTGTGCGCAGGCAGGGTCACCGCCTGGCCGCGCGGCACGTACAGGAAGACGCCGTGCGTCCACAGCGCCGCGTTGAGCGCCGCGAACTTGCCATGTTGTGGCGTGACGGCATGCGTCATCAGATGTTGGCGTACCAGGTCGCCATGTTCGCGGACGGCGGTGTGCAGGTCGGTGAAGATGACGCCCTGGCGGGCCAGTTCTGCGCTCAGTTCAGCGTGTACCGGCTTGTCGTCTACAAAGGCGAGCATTCCCCCTTGCCGGTCGCCGAGCAGCGGGCGGAGGTTATCGGCGGGGATGTCGTCGAGACGCCCGCCGTTGGGTGAAAGCAGGACGCCCGCGCTGTTCCAGTTGATGTGCCGGTAATCGGTGCGCCGCCAGGGTTCGTCCTGGGTAGTGGGCATGGGCAGCGCTTCGTACACTTCCCAGGCAGCCAGACGGGCCTGACGCAGCCAATCCGGCTCGTTGTAACGGGCGCTCAGCGCCTCGACCTCGGCGCGGGTGAGCGGCGGAGCGATGAAATCACGTGCAACACGTCTGCGGGTTGCCACAGGTACTTTCTCCCAGGTGATCAGTGATCAATCTTCCTTCAGTTGATGGTGCAGCGCCCTGCCCGCTGGCAATGCCACCCATGCAAGCCCCGCTGAAGACCAGGGGCAGGGCGTCTGTGCGTCAACCGATCGAACCTTCCATCTGAAGCTGAATCAGACGGTTCATCTCGATGCTGTATTCCATCGGCAGTTCTTTGGTCAGCGGCTCCAGGAAGCCATTGACGATCATGGCGCTGGCCTCGTCTTCGTTCAGGCCGCGGCTCATCAGGTAGAAGAGCTGATCGTCGCCGATCTTGCTGACCGTGGCCTCGTGCCCGATGGTGACGTTGGGATTCTCGATCTCGATGTACGGGTAGGTGTCGGACTCGCTGTGATCGTCCAGCAAGAGCGCGTCGCACACAACCGTGCTCTTGCTGCCCTCGGCGTCCGGGTAGACCCGCAGCAGGCCGCGGTAGCTGCTGCGCCCGCCATCCTTGCAGATGGACTTGCTGATGATCTGACTGGTGGTGCGCGGCGCGATGTGCACGGCTTTGCCGCCGGCGTCTTGGGTCTGTCCGCGACCGGCAAAGGCGATGGACAGGATTTCGCCGTGCGCGCCCGGTTCCATCAGGAAGACCGAGGGATACTTCATGGTGACCTTGCTGCCCAGGTTGGCATCTACCCATTCGTGACTGGCGTCGGCATAGACTAGAGCGCGCTGCGTCACCAAGTTGTAGACGTTGTCCGACCAGTTCTGGATGGTGGTGTAGCGCGAACGCGCACCGCGCTTGACGATGATCTCGATCACGCCGCTGTGCAGGCTGTCGGTGGAGTAGGTGGGCGCGGTACAGCCTTCGACATAGTGCAGGAACGCGCCTTCGTCCACGATGATCAGGGTGCGCTCGAACTGCCCGATATTGGCCGTGTTGAGGCGGAAGTACGCCTGCAAGGGCATCTCCACCTTGACTCCCGGCGGGACATAGATGAACGAACCACCCGACCACACCGCTGCATTGAGAGCGGCGTACTTGTTATCGTGCGGGGGCACGACAGTGCCGAAATACTGGCGGAACAGGTCTTCGTGATCGCGCAGGCCCTGTTCGATGCTCTTGAAGATGACACCCTGGGCCTCCAGTTCCTTACGAATCTGGTGATAGACCATCTCCGAGTCGTACTGAGCGCCTGCGCCGGCCAGGAATTTTTGTTCAGCTTCGGGGATGCCCAGCCGGTCGAAGGTACGCTTGATGGTCTCTGGTACTTCGTCCCAGGAGCGGGCTTCGCGCTCGGCGGGTTTGACGAAGAAGTAGATGTCGTCTTCGCGCAGGCCAGATAGATCAGCCCCCCACGTAGGGACGGGCTTGCTGCGGTAGATTTCCAGCGCCTTCAGGCGGTAGTCGCGCATCCACTGCGGCTCGCCCTTGACCTCGCTGATCTGCGCCACAACTTCTTCGTCGAGGCCTTTGCGCGTCTTGAAGACGTATACTTCCGGGTCGCTGAACCCGTATTGCTCGTCGTAGGCTTCGCGAATACCTTTTAGCTGCTCTGCATCGCTCATGATCGTTGCTCCGTTGGTTAAAGCGGTCGGCGTTCAGCTTTCAGCGATCTGATGGAAGGTGGCAGGGCTGTGGCACAGCTAACAATCACCAGCGTCCCCTTACCTGCCGACGGCTGAGCGCTGAGGGCTAACCGCTATCTCTCGTTGCCGTTCTGCTTTTCGCGCAGCCAGTCGTAGCCGTGCTCTTCGAGGTGCAGCGCCAGGTCGGGACCGCCGCTCTCGACGATCTGCCCGTCCATCATGATGTGCACGAACTGCGGTTTGATGTAGTTGAGAATGCGCTGATAGTGCGTGATCACCAGCACACCCAGGTTCGGCCCTGCAAGCCGGTTCACGCCCTCCGAGACGACGCGCAGCGCGTCAATGTCCAGGCCGGAGTCAGTCTCGTCCATGATGGCGATCTTCGGCTCCAGGACGGCCATCTGCAGGATTTCCGCACGCTTCTTCTCGCCGCCAGAGAAACCGTCGTTGAGGTAGCGCCCGGCGAAGTCGTGATCCATCTTGAGCATGTCCATCTTTTCGATGAGCAGCTTGCGGAAAGCTGGGATGGGAATGCCCTTGTCTTCTGGATTCTCGGCGCGGCGACGGGCGTTGATGGCGTTGCGCAGGAAGTTGGCGACGGTGACGCCCGGAATGGCGACCGGATACTGGAAGGCCAGGAACAGCCCCAGACGACTGCGCTCGTCCGGCTCCAGTTCCAGGATGTCCACGCCGTCGAAGATGACTTGCCCGGCAGTGACTTCGTAGGCCGGATGGCCCATGATGGTGTAGGAAAGCGTGCTCTTGCCCGACCCATTAGGGCCCATCAGGGCGTGAATCTCGCCCTGGCGCACGATCAGATTGACGCCCTTGAGAATCGGTTCTCCCTCGACGCTCACATGCAGGTTGCGAATTTCCAACGCAGCGCTCATGACTGTGCTATCTCTCCTCGTCGGTGATCGAGTAATTGGTTGGTGTGTACTCATATCAAAGGTCAGTGACCTCTGATGTGGAGTCTCTCTCAATTGAGAACGCTTTGCAATAATCAAGTGCCATTATAGCACTGTTCCGGCTAGTCGGCCAATAAAATAGATGAATATCTAATAAATTAATCCGAAGTGCGCCATTGCCGCAGGCTTTGCCCCTGCTTTATACTCTGCTCAGCAGACGTTGGCTGTGAAACGTCGTAGAGGAGAGCTATCCATGTCTGATCAGTCGCCACAACTCAGCGCCATGTCGCGCGAGGAAAGAGAACACCTGGTGCGCGAGGCGTTGCGCGAAATCGTTGATCCGGAAATCGGGCTGAACGTGGTGGAACTGGGTCTGATCCGCGAGATGACCATCGAGGACGATCGCGCCCATATTGTGATGATCCTGACCACGCCGTTCTGTCCCTATGCGCCGCAACTGCTGGAGGCGACACGCCGCAAAGCCCAGGAAACGCTGGGCGTGCCGACGACCATTGAGGTGGGGATGGAGATCTGGGACCCTTCGATGGCCGAGGAAGGCGCGCTGCGCGATTGGGGCCTGTTCTAACCCAGGGGCAGGATTTCGAGCAATAGTCGGACCGTGCCCGGCAGTCTGTGCCCGCTCGCGTCGCTGATGTCCAGGCGATAGAGACCCCGCGCGGGGAGGTCAAGCGTCACGGTCAGGGCGCGCGTCTGTGATCCCTCGTTGCGGAACAGGATATCGCCATTGCCGGGCATGGTGACGGTCAACGCGGGCGCTATGCCTGCAGCAGCATCGATCGTCAGCCGTGCCGTTGTGCCCTCTTCCCCCTCGAAGAAGTATGCGGCTCCCGCCTGCGGTTCCAGCAGAATCTCTACTGACTGATCTGGCAGGAGCAGGGGGACGCGCGAGTCGGTTAGCCACAGTTCGTAGGTTTCGCCCCCCGGTTGGCCGCTCCAGCCGACCACTACAGCGTAAAGTTCTTCGGCGACGAGCAACAGCGGGTCAAGAGTCTCGCCGCCGCTATCTTCGGTGCTGGCCAGCATACCCTGAGTTCCGTAAACGCTGAGGATGGAGGGGCGGGCTGGATCGCTGCTGCGGACACTGAGGCCGAGCGGGCGTCCTCCCGGCTCAGGGACAGCCAGAGCGAAGAAGTCGGCGGGGTGCTGGTCGCTGAGCGCTCCGATCAACGGCTTCTGCGGGGCTAAGGCAGGCAACAGGGCCAGGTTCAGCAGGGTCAGCAAATACGCGCCAGCGCCATCGTAGCGCCCGGCTAGGATGGTGTATTCACCGTCGGCGGGGAGCTTGAGCGGGCCGAGGCGGGCGTTGGTGCCCTCGCCGCTATCGTCGTCGCTGGCGAGCGCGTTACCCTGGGGGTCGAGCAGCGTCAAGAAGGTGTCCAGTTCGCCGTCGCCAATGGCCCGCATGTCCACCAGTATCCAGTCGCCGGCGTTGCCGCTGAAGCGCCAGTCCTGCTCGGACGCGGAAGGATTGAGGGAACCCTGGACGGCCTCGCCATAGCGCAGAGATTGTCCGTCCTGCGCCTGGGCCAGTGGCGTGACGAGAGCCGCGCAGAGGAGGAGTAGCAGAGCCGACGACCCTGTTAGTGGACGCATCGTTCTTCTCCTGGAGCAATCCTGTCTGGCGCGGATTATACCTGCTTTGTCGTGTGCCGCTGCGAGGAGAGCTGCGAGCAAAGGGTGTCAACGGTTTTGCTCCGTCCGAGGACTCTCATCCCCCAGCCCCTTTGATGGTACTCTGGAGGTGTTACCCATGTCTCCGGTCTATACACGTTGGGAGAGGGGATTGAGGGGTGAGGGGAGACTTGTGGGTAATGATAAGCCGCGTCGGAGAGGGGGCAGTGAGGCGCGCGAGCGCCGAGCGGGGGTGAGGTCAACCAGAAGATCACACCTGAGCTTACTCCTGCCCATGGTTCTGCTGGCCAGTTTTGATGCGATCCCTCCGCCTGTATCAACTACCCCTGTTGGACACTGCGAGTCTATGCTAAGGTTAACAGGCAACCGCGGATCGCGCGATCGGGTCGGCTGGACACTACGGTGAAATACCATGAACACGGTCATCGGCTTACTGGCTGTCTTCGGGCTGGTATTTGTTAACGGCGTCTTCGTGGCGGCGGAATTCGCTTTCGTCGGCGCACGGCGGACGCGCATCGCTCAACTCGCCGCCGAAGGGCACACGGGCGCGCGCGCTGCCCAACGCGCTATTCAGCGCCTGGATAGCTATATCGCCGCCACGCAATTGGGCATCACCCTGACGAGCCTGGGTCTGGGCTGGATCGGCGAACCGGCGCTGGGACACCTGGTGGAATCGGCCCTGGAATCGCTGCTACCCACCGATCTGTCACACGCCCTGGGGGTGGGGTTCTCCTTCGCCGTGGCCTTTTCTATCGTCACCATGTTGCACATCGCGCTGGGCGAGCTGGTTCCCAAATCCATTGCGCTGCAACGGCCCGAAGGCACCGCCATCATCGTCGCCCGCCCCGTGACCGCCTTCATGCATCTGTTTCGCCCGGTGATCTTCGTGATGAACAGCATCGGCAACAGTGTGGTGCGTCTGCTGGGCTTCGAACCCACCAGCGGGCACGAGCGCGTCCATTCCGCCGAGGAACTGCTGATGCTCGTCCATTCCTCCCGCGAAGCCGGACTGCTGGAAGATACCGAGGAGCGCCTGGTGCAGCGCGCCTTCGACTTTGGCGACCTGTATCTGCGCGATGTCATGCAGCCGCGCGTGGAAGTCGAAGGCATCCCGGTAGATGCGCCGCTACCGGTTGTGCTGCAGCGCGTCGCTTCCGGCACCTATTCGCGCTATCCGGTCTACCAGGACTCGCTGGATCAGGTGGTCGGCGTGTTGCACGCCAAAGACCTGTTCGATGCCATCGTGCACCAACCGGCTCTGATCTGCGGGCAAGCGTCCTTCGACCTTCGTTCGGTGCTGCGCACTCCGCTTTACTTCCCCGAAATGGCCAATGTAGGCCGTGTCCTGGAGCAGATGCAGCGGGCCAAAATGCCCTTCACCGTGGTAGTGGACGAGTTCGGCGGCATGGCAGGCATCGCCACCATGGAAGACATCCTGGAAGAGTTGATCGGAGAGGTACAGGACGAGTTCGATGCTGAAACAGCGTCCACCGGCGAAGACACCGCCGCCCCCATCGTGGACGGCCTGACCACGCTCAGCGACATTGCCGAGCGCTTCGGCGATCCCGGCTGCGAAGTGCACTCCGCCACCATCGGCGGCTATGTGGCCGAATGTCTGGATCGCATCCCCGTAGTTGGCGACCGCGTCACCTACGGTGCCTACGATGTGATCGTGGTGGCTATGGACGAAATGCGCGTGGCCCAGGTACAGTTCGTGCCACGCGCTTCGACCGATCCGGCTCTGCCAGCACAACTTTAGCAGACGCTCGCCCCTGCCCCCTACTCTACCACCGGCACGCTGGCCAGGTCACCGGCAGCGGCCACAATCAGGTTGCCGTAAATCCACGCCTGCGAACCATCTGCTGGCAGCGTCACGCGGTACCAGGTGCGGTCGGGCCGCGCTCCGTCAACGATGAGCAACGTATCCCGCGGCACCACGCCCACGATCTCCGCATTGGTACTCGGCTCGGCGCGCAGGTTGGCTGCGCCCTCGGCAGTGCGCACCCGCGCCACCACTGGCAACACTGTCGCCACATCCACCGGCGTAACGTCTGCTACGCGCTCCCAGCCGCGGTGCCGTTCTTCGCGGTCGGGGGTGTTGGTCAGGTTGGTGTGCAGCCCGGTGCGCAGATCATGGCGGAAGATGTCCCAGGTCAGGGTTCCCAGAGCGTCGTCCGTATCGCGCACATAGAGCAACTGTGTCTGATCGGGACTGAAGACTGGCTCGCGTTCGGCCACCGCCGGTGATAGCGTCACATTGCGAGCGTTGGTCTCAGCATCGCAGCCACCGCCGTTGTAGATGCAGTCGGCGGGCATGACGAAGATGTCGGACACCTCACCTTCGGTCGCATAGGCGATCCAGCGCCCATCCGGACTCCAGTTCGGCGTGATGCCCCTGGCGACCGCTATCTCCGTCTGTGTGTTCAGGTCGAACGCGCGCACCTCGAAACGAATGTCGTCGTCTTCCACAATGCGGCGGTTGTAAAGCACATAGTTGCCGCCAGGGTCGAACGAAACGCGGCTCACGTTACTGTCGAAGGTCGTCAGTTGCGTCAGCGAGCCGTCGGCCAGTTTATACAGAAACAGGTTGAAAATGCCGCTTGGGTCGCGATCCGAGTAGATGATCAGTTGCTCGCCGTTCGGATGCCAGTCTCCCGCGTAATCCTGGTGCATGCCATCGCCCGGCACCAGTTCGCGGACGTTTCCCGTCGCCACATCCACCAGCATCACCTGAGCGGTACGCTCGCGCAGGTCTGTCCGCTCTGGGTCTGGACGCCAGTCACCCGGCGATTCACCGCCGCAGATGGCCGTGTACATGATCATGGTGCCGTCCGGACTCCAGACGCCATCGCGCAGCCAGCAATCGGCTTCCTGCTCCTGCGCCAGATACTGCTTGCCGCTGCCGTCGGCCAGCATAAGGAACAGGCCGTCGTCGTCGCCAGCCACCACCCGGCCCGGCGGCACGGCGAAATCGCTCCGTTGCGCCAGTGCTGCCCTTCCCAGCGCAGCCATTGTCACCACCAGTATCAGCATCATCAGGCGTTTGTGTCGGGTCATGAGCGCGCTCCTTCGTCCGAGTCAACTGGACCTCATGATAGCACTGCGTCGCACCGCCGGACAAGCGGTCTCACAACGTCGCGGCGATCATCCCCCCGTCCACCGGGATCATCGCGCCGTGCACATAACCGGCAGCCGGCGAGCACAGGAACACAGCCACATTGGCGAACTCTTCCGGTTCGCCCAGCCGCCCCAGGGGACTGCTCGCTGCCTGCCGGGCGTAGGCTTCTTCTACCGAAATCCCCTCGGCCTGCGCCCGCTTCTCCATCAGTTGCTGTACGCGCTCCGTGCGGGTATAGCCGGGCAGAATGCTGTTGACGCGAATCCCTTGCGGGCCGAGTTCGTTGGCCAGCGACTTGGTCAGCCCAGCCACAGCCATGCGCACGCTGTTCGACAGGATCAGGTTATTCACCGGCTGCTTGACCGTCACCGAGGTGACGGTGAGGATGGCCGCACGTTGACTCCGCCGCAGGTGTGGCAGCGCGGCGCGGATCAGGTGCACGGCGCTCATGAAGTTGAGCCGGAAGGCCAGCTCGTAATCCGCCGGTTCGACGCTGTCAAAGGTGCCCGTCGGTGGCCCGCCCGCATTGGTGACCAGAATATCCAGGCCGCCCAGTTGCTCGGCTGCCCGCGCCACCATCGCATAGACCTCCTCAGGCTGCGCCACGTCGCCGGGCAACTCCAACACCGTGCGCCCGGTTTCTGCGCGCAGCCGCTCCGCCGTCACGGCCAGGCGCTGTGCGTCGCGCCCGTTGATGGCGACAGCGGCCCCCTCCAGGACGAAGCGGCGGGCTACCGCCGCACCGAGTCCGGCGCTGCTGGCCGCCACGAATACCCGCGCTCCTTCCAGACCCAGGTTCATCGGACTATGATCCCTCCTGTTGAGTCACTTCCGCTTGCATCACCCGACATTCCAGAACCAGGCGGTCGCAGCCGTCGCCGTAATAGTCCGGTTCAAGCCGCACGGGCTGAAAACCGAACTTCTCATAGAGCCGTAACGCCGCTTCGTTTTCCGGCTCCGCAGTGACCAGAACGCGCTGCACGCCCGCCGCCCGCAACTCCGCCATGCCCTGCTCCATGAGTCGCCGCCCAACGCCCTGACGACGATAGTGCGCCAGCACCGCCGTGTTGAGCATCCAGCCAGTCTGCCCGCCCTGACCGATGGCCGCGCACAGATGTCCCACGATTTTGCCCATGCGCCGATCTTCGGCCACCCACAGCAAGCGAGGAAACAGATCGTAAAGCTGGCGGAAGAAATAGGTCGAGTAGGCCCCGCTGCCATAGACGGCTCGTTCGACCTCGGTGCATGGGATCAAGTCCGCTGGTGTAAAGAGCCGGACGATCACATCTGGGGCAGCATTCACCCTGCTATGCCCTCCTCATCAGACCGGGTACCGATCATTCATTCCAGTTCTACGCGCAGTTCCAGCCGCCCGATGCCGATCACGTCGCCAGACGACAGCACCACCGGCTCGCTGATGCGTTCCCCGTTGAGGCGCGTGCCGTTGCTGCTGCCGCGATCCTCCAGCCACCACTGCCCATCGCGGCGCATGATCCAGGCGTGCTCCTGACTGCAGAAGGTGTCGTTGAGGACAATGGTATTGGTCGGCGCGCGGCCCAGGCTGGTTAGCGGCAACAGGGTGAACACGGTTCCGGCGCGCACAGCGTCTCCGCGCACCACCACCAGCCGTCCCCGTTGGCGGCCTGGCTCGCCCAGGGCCAGCGTTGCGGCCTGGAAGTCGCGCCATAAGATCACCAGCACAGCGCCGATGAAGAGCAGCAGCACAGCTCCCGCTGCCAGCCGCAAAACCAGGAGCAGCACGTCCACGGCCTCACCTCTCGTCTGGCAGGTCTTCCGGCGGATCGGGCGGCACCAGGTACATCTGCGTATCGCCGCCCCTGGCTGGGCGCGCGCCAGTCGTGCCCTCGTCCACCATGTAGACCAGCTTGACTCCCGCCAGCGAGATCACGTCTCCGGAGCGCAACACGCACTCGCTCACCCGCATCCCGTTGACGAAGGTGCCGCCTCGGCTGGCCAGGTCGTAAAGCACAAAGTGCCCGAAACGAAAGCGCAACTGACAGTGATGACGGCTGACACGCCGGTCGTCCAGCACGATGGTGTTATCGCGCCGCCGCCCAATGTTGATCACCGAGCGTTCCAGTGCAATGTAGCGATCGCCATTCACCACCAGATAGGCGGGCGGAAGCTGCACCGTCTCTTTGGTCGCACGGGCGGGGAGTTGCTCGCTCATGGTCAGCGAGAGCGTCGTCTGATGCACTGCGCTGACGTGCTCAGCGAAAACCGCCACCGTGTGCGGGTCTACGTCACCGTCGGCCACCAGCACCACTTCCGGCGGCGTTTCCAGGCGCAGACCACCTTCGCGGGCCAGCACAATGATGTCTTGGGCCAGTGCCCCGGCCAGGTCGGCGTCGGTCGCCATCAGCGAGACGTGATCGTCGGGATGCAGGCGCACGATATAGCGGTTCGGTGCGGCGAGCAGACCGTCGCTGTCGAGGACTGCGCCGTCTTCCATGGCGCGGGCCAGGCGCACGGCGATCTCGTGCGGGCGCAGACGCCCGGCGAACAGCCGCGCAAAGCCCCCCTCGACCAGCGCCTGCACGCGCTCTTCGAACTGCGAGAACCGCCTCTTGTCCATGGCGCGGATTATACCAGGCAATCAGCCCGCGGAGAACGTCCGTCGGGCAAACGTTGGGGGGCAGACTCACACCCGCCCCCGCCTTCGACTGACTGTAAGTGTCGTCAATGCCAAAGGGTGGATGTAGACAACAAGTTTACGATCGCACACGCCGAATCTGATACTGAGGGAGTTTCGAGTTCCAGGTTTGCAGGTTGAATACCGCACAGTCCTCGACAATTCGACGTCGCCGTACACCTGATGATGGCCCTTGTTGCGGCAACTGACGTCTGAGAGCCTCCGTTCTGGCGAGCAAGTCTGCTTCGGTCAGGTTGCTCAACACCACGACCACAAAATAGTAAATCGGCTTGTCGTTCAGAGATCCACAGGCCCACTGATAAAGGAACGAATCCCGGTACTTGTACTTCAAATCTTCGTCCAGTCGTCCCGACTGAAAGTCTTGAATGAATTTCTGCTGGACTCTCGACGTAGCCGAAGAATACTCCGGGTCCTTGATTTCAATGAAAAGAAAGCGATCTGCCAGTTCAACAATGAAGTCCACCGCCTTCATGCAGTGAGAAAGTCCATGAGTATCGTCGTCGAACTTCCACGCCTTCACCCCAGGGGGCAAAGTGAGCTCGAGATTCCGCTCACGCAGTATCATGACTTATCTGATCCCCTTGAGACTGCGTTCTACTTCCCGGTCATAGGCGCTGGCAAAGGCCTGAGCAATCGCGTTGGGATCGATCTCGACATAGGAGAATACCGAGCGACACTGCACTTCCCCTGTTTCCTCGTCACGATACAACGCATGAAACAGGACTTCTTTCTCGTGTTTTTGGAGGTCGAACTCTTTGAGAATGAGATAGTCATGGGTCGCCACAAATATCTGCACTCCCCCACGCGCGAGTTCGAGCAGGATTTCAATAAGCGTCTTGAAGAGAGACGGGTTGAGATTGGCCTCTGGTTCATCCCAAAACAACACGGAACCTTCCAGGAGGGTACCATTCTGGATGAGCAGCCACAACAGGCCCAGCTTGCGCAGTCCCTCGGCCAACAATGTGAACTCCAGGTTCCCCTGCCTGTTGCGCAAGAAGAACTGTTCATTTTCCTGATGAACACGACCTTCGATTGCGCCCTGCAGGATTTCTAGCAATCGTCTCCGTCGGGCGTCAACAGGGCCACGCCTCACGGGCAGAAGTGCGCGATCCACAATATCGGCGTAAATCTCCTCGAAGTGAATTTCTCTCTGAGCATACAGGGAGCGAAATCCCGGTGCATTGGCCAGCATCTCCTTCACCGGGATGTAAACCGCCTCAATCCGCTCTTCTTTCCATCCCCTCATTCCAGTGACCGTTGCTGATGCTGGAACCCTGGTGTGGTTGGAGAAAGAAGCGGACAGCTTTCTGCCATCCCTGGAAACCTCAATCGTGCAACGAGTGCTCTGCCCGTAGCGTTTCACCAGGCGGCCTGGTGCCCCTTCGGCTGGCAAGAACACCCGCACCAGTTTCTCGACAAAGCCGCGATCGCTTTTCGTGACGTCACAGGCCGCATAGACAACCTTCATCAGGTGTGTCTTGCCAGTACCGTTGGTGCCCAGGAAGATATTGACGCGGGGAGAAAACTCCACTTCCAGACTTTCGAACGCGGTAAAGCGCTCCAGCTTCAGCCGTGTGATCGTCATGTCTTCCTCTCCCAAATCGGTATTCTGGCGTACCCCGTCTGTGACGGCACACGCGCCCCCCTCTGCCCTCTACCGATCCTTGGGCCGATGATTGAGGATGAAATCGAGCGGGTTGACATAATTGGCCCGCAGTTCGGTGCGGTTCATACGCGGCCAGTGCCAGGGCTGCGTTTCCAGGATGGTCGTCGGGCTGAGATCGAAATGTAGATGATAGGTGAACAGGCCATCGGCGTTGCCCACCTTGCAAATCTGCTGACCGCGCACCACGCGATCGCCCACCTGTACGCGCACCCCTTCCACATGTGCGTAGCGCCCATAGAGCACCTGACCGGTCGAAATGAGCGGATCGTGACGGATGACGATCACGTTGCCCCAGCCGGGCAGACGGTCGGCGAAGACCACTACGCCAGACGCCGCCGCATACACCGGCGAATGGGCATCGGCATCCCAGTATGGCTCATTCATGTTAAGGTCAGCGCCCGTGTGATAGGCCTGATTGGGCGTGCCCACGCGATACAGCCGGTCGAAACCCGTTGCATCGAACCAGTTACCAGGCCATAGCTTGTCGCCGCGCCGTTCGGCAGCCGTGCCCACCGGGCTATCGTAGCCGTCAGCCAGGTATTTTTCGGTCGGGGTGATTCCTACGATCTGCCGCCAGCGGATGGCATCGAAGGCGATTTCCTTGTCGTCCTCGCCGGTCAGATCGTTGAGGAAGACCACCCCCGCTGTGGCATTGTTGGCATCGAACTGATAGACGCCCAGCGGCACCCACACATTGTAATAGTCGCTCTGGCGCACTGGAATGACTAACTCGCTCGGTGCACCGATCGCCCCGTGCAGCTTGTAACGCGCGCGTTCGGTCGTGGCGTGCCGCGCCGGCACAAAGGCCGAGACCTCATACCAGCCACTCGCCACCAGTTGCGGGTCCCAGCGCGCCCAGACCTGACTGCTCTGTTTGGCCGTTTTCTTGTACTTGCACGTCCAGCCCCAGGTATTCTTGAACTTCTTGAGCAGCGTGTTGACATCACCGCCGCCGTGCGCGCCATCGCGGTATTGAGGCTTGTCCGGCGTGACGACGATCTCGATGCCGTAGCGCCCCTTGGCTGGAGGTGGTTCGGGCGTTGTCCCCCCGTCCACTTCTTCCATAGGCTGGTTGATGACGGGGAACTCAATTGGCCCGATCGTGCCGAAGCGCCACCAGCTCATCCCCGCCGCCTTGTGACGCTTGATGACGTATTCTCGGCCTGCCTTGATCTCGTCGCGCGGGGCCTTGCCGGGCATCACCGGGTACAGCGGCAGGCCATAATCGCCCCAGGTGCGATAGGCTTCGTCGAGCACCTCGTCGTAAGGGCGCTGGAACGTATCCCAATATACCTGCAGGTGTACACTGTTGACGAAGGGCCGCCACTCGTGGGGGAAGATAGACGCTTTGTGGCGCGGGCGCGGATCAACCGCCATGCCCAGATGAAACCGCCCCCCGATGCCGCGCCGGATGCGCGTCATGAAAGGGCGAATTGGGTCTTTGCCCACCGTCCAGAAGCCGGAATAGGGTTCGACGTCGAGGATCATCGAGCGCACGCCGGGCCGGTTGCACACTTCGATGATGCGGTCGGCCTCCGCGGCGATGTTTTGGCCCTTCACCACTGCCCAGGCGTGAAACTCCAGGCCAAAAGAGTCCAGAATGCGTACCCACTTGTCTACACTGGCCGGGCCATCAATAGCCAGGTTGCGATCGGTGTCGAATTCACCCTGCCAGTGTTCGCCATCGCTGGTCTTCACCCACACCTGAGTGATCGCAGGCGCCCATTTCTTGATCGTCCGGCATAGTGCCTCGATTGTCTCTTCGGCGATCGAGTCTCCTTTCCAATGCCAGATGCCTACTTTGCCATCATATGGCGTCGCCATGCCTCACACTCCTTTGAGACCTACCTCGACGATCCCTGCTGGCATGGTAGTATGTTTGAGGAAGGCGAAATTCGCAAATGAACGTCTTTTCGGGGGTGTGTACAAAATGTGTCGGGCAGTGTGCGGCGGTCTGCTGCCCCCCACCCCTCAATCCCTTCTCCCAACGCTGTGGGAGAGGGGACTTACTTTCTCTCGCCCAGGCACTCCCCTTCGCCCGCAGCGCGGGAGAAGAGGCCGGGGGATGAGGGCTATCGGCTCAAGATGTGGGTAATGATAAGCCGACGCGGAGAGGGGGCAAGCCGAGCGCAGCGAGGCTGGGGGTGAGGTAAACCACAACGCAGCAAACGACCTCTCACAGCTTGCGCGCGCACCCCTCAAATCAGGTCTGATGCATTCTCAGCCGACCGTGAACTTTCGCGAAATGCGTCCCTGTCTCCTGGCAGGTGGGCCTTTGCTATAATCGCCTGTAACCGGCCATCGAAGACAGAGACCTGCCAACATGAGCGATGTAACGCACACACCATCTTCCCCTGACGACGCTGATGAGTTCGCCGTCCTGACCTTTCGCCGCCGGGAATTCCGGGTGCGTGCGGGCCAGACGGTGCGCGAGGCCATGATGCAGTGCGGCTTGCAGCCCGAAGAGGTGTTGGTGACGCGCAACGGTGAACTGATCGAGGACAGCGTGTTACTGCAGGCGGGCGACCGCGTCAAGCTGTTGCCGACTATTTCCGGCGGATGAACGGCCTTTTTGAGCAAAGTTACCGGCGAAACTCTCGCGCAGGTGTGCTACAATAGCCCTTCGGCAGCGGTAGCCTGCTTAGAATGGAGCACACCATGCGCGAAGTCATCGTCGCCCTCGATCTGGAGACGACCGGCCTGAACCCAGACGAGGACGATATTATTGAGGTTGGGGCGGCGAAGTTCGAAGATGGTCAACTGATAGATACGTTCAGTACCCTGATCAACCCGGGGCGAGGCGTGCCGGAGCGCATCACAGCCATCACCGGCATTCGCACCGAGGATTTGATCGGGCAGCCGCGTCTTCACCAGGTATTGCCCCGCCTGCGCAGCTTCATTGGCGTGCACCCCGTCGTGGGGCACAACGTGGATTTCGATCTGGCCTTTCTGGCGCGTCACCTGCCGTTGGACAACCCAACCATTGATACCTATGACCTGGCTTCGGTGCTCCTGCCGACAGCGCCCCGTTACAGCCTGAATGGTCTGACGACTCAGCTTGGCCTGGAGACGAGCGAGTCGCACCGCGCCCTGGCCGACGCCGAAGCAGCCGGGCGGCTCTACTGGTTGCTGTGGGAACGGACGCTGGCGTTGCCACTGGAGACGCTGAGCGAGATCGTCGAGGTGGCTCGCGAGGCCGACTGGTCCACCGGGCGCGTCTTTGGCGCAGCGTTGCAGGAACGGACGCGCACAGCCTTCACCGCGCCGCAGCGCTCGCGGGCGATCACGGTGGAGCAATTGTTCCCGCCCGATCGTCGGCCCTGGCGACCGCTGCGCCCCAACCCGGTGCGGCAACTCCTGGACATCGATCGGCTGGCAGGCATGATCGAAGCAAACGGCGAGGTCGCCGCGGCGTTTCCCAACTACGAGCATCGCCCAGAACAGGTGACCATGCTGCGCCATGTGGCGCGCGCCTTCAACGAGAACGATCACCTGATGATCGAAGCGCCAACCGGCGTCGGCAAAAGTATGGCCTACCTGCTGCCCGCCATTTTCTGGGCCATACAGAACAACGAGCGTGTGGTGATCAGCACCGCCACCATCAACCTGCAGGATCAGTTGCTGCAACGCGACCTGCCCATGCTGCAACAGGCACTGGGTATTCCCTTCGAAATGGCTGTGCTCAAGGGGCGCAGCAACTACCTGTGCCCGCGTCGGTTGACTGCCCTGCGGCGACGCGGCCCGACTTCGGTTGACGAGGCGCGGATGTTGGCCAAGGTGCTGGTGTGGTTGCTGGAATCGGACTCCGGCGACCGTAACGAGATTTCGCTGCGGGGCTATGAGGAGAGCGCCGTCTGGTCGCGGCTGAGCGCCGAGGACGAGGGCTGCGCGCTGGAACGCTGCGAAGAGCAAATGGGCGGAGCCTGCCCCTTCTACAAAGCGCGGCGGCAGGCGGAGTCCGCCCATGTGCTCATCGTCAACCATGCCCTGCTGCTGGCGGACGTGCAGATCGGCAATCGCGTGCTGCCGGAGTACCGTCACCTGATCATAGACGAGGCGCATCACCTGGAAGACGCGACGACCAACGGTCTGTCGTTCCAGATCAGTCAGACGGCGTTGCAACGGCGGCTGGACGAACTGGGGGACTCGCGGCGCGGTCTGCTGGGGGAAGTGATCCGCAGCACGCGCGGTAGCGTGCCAGGCAAGTACTTCACGCAGATCGAGGAATTCGTCAACATTGTCAGCGAGTCGCTGCGCTCGATGGGGCACCATGTGGAGCGCTATTTCGAAACGCTCCTGCGTTTCCTGGAATCGGCGGGGCAGTTGCGGGCGGGCGAATACTCAAATCAGGTGCGCATCACTGAGGCCCTGCGCCAACAACCCAACTGGGCGCAGGTGCAGAATGCCTGGGAAGTGCTCAGTCAGTTCACCAAGGCCATTGCCGATGCCATGGAACGACTGGCGCGCGGGCTGACGGGCCTGGAACAGTTCGACGTGCTCAATTTCGACGACATCCTGGCCAGCACACAGGCTGCCGCGCGGCAATTGGCAGAGATTCACCAGGAGTTGCATTCGTTCTCGGTCAGCCCGCAGGAGAACATGATCTACTGGGCGCAGGTAGACCAGGATGGCACGCGGTTGTCCATCCATGCTGCGCCGCTGCACGTTGGCCCGCTGCTGCGGCAGTACATCTGGGACACCAAAGACGTGGTGATTCTCACTAGCGCCACGCTGCGCACGGGCGGCTCGTTCGACTATCTGTGCGACCGTCTGGCGGCGGATCACATGACGACGGCGGTGGTGGGATCGCCGTTCGACTACGAGACTTCCACGCTGATCTTCATCCCCACCGACATGCCCGATCCGAGCCGGAAGGATGAGTATCAGCGCGCCGTCGAGCGCGGGTTGATCGATCTGGCGGCGGCGACCGAGGGGCGAATGCTGGGCCTGTTCACCAACTACGCTCAGCTACGGCAGACGGCCCAGGCGATCGCGCCAAGGTTGGCGCTGGGCAACATCACCGTCTTCGACCAGAGTGATGGCACCAGCCGTCAGGCGCTGGTAGAAGGCTTCGTGCGGACGGAGCGGGCGGTATTGCTGGGGACGCGCTCTTTTTGGGAAGGGGTAGACATCCCCGGCGATGACCTGAGCGTGGTAGTGATCGTGCGACTGCCGTTCGCCGTACCCTCCGACCCGATCTTCGCGGCGCGGTCGGAGCAGTACGAGAATAGTTTCATGCAGTACGCTGTGCCCGATGCGGTGTTGCGCTTCCGCCAGGGGTTTGGGCGACTGATCCGCACCAAGACCGATCGCGGGGTCGTGGCACTGTTCGACAACCGCGTCATCACCAAGCGTTACGGGCAAGTCTTCCTGGACAGTCTGCCGGGCTGTACCGTGGTGCGCGGGCCATTGGCTCACCTGCCACGCGCCGCCAAGGAGTGGCTGGCGCGCTGAGGGCAGGGGCTTTCACCGCCGGGAGAACACGGAAAAGGTAGAGGGACCCTCAGCAGCCGTGCTCTGGGGTGAACTGTTGTGAAGTGCCCCCTCAAACTGAGTGCGAGCAAAGGGTCTCAGCGATTTGCCCGGTGCGGAGGCGCTTACCTCACCCCCGCTCGGCGCTGGCACGCCTCGCGCCCCCCCGCGTCGGGGAGGGGGCAAGCCGAGCGAAGCGAGGCTGGGGGTGAGGTCAACCAAAACGCAGCAAACGGCCTGTCACAGTTTGCGCGCACTTCTCAAAGGGGGTGCATTTCAGGTATCTTCGTAAATTCGGTTCTGTAGGGGCGCTGCTTGCTGCGCGCCAGGAATTT